>WNFW01000415.1_pt1 | contig 27006 bp, 32 predicted proteins | sample 5400131 | NCBI WGS metagenome assembly WNFW01 (sample SAMN13153362, study PRJNA577476) | soil metagenome | isolation source: 20 cm soil or saprolite under grassland replicate 1 | place: USA:California | collected 2016-06-15 | reverse complement strand
TGGGCTTCCGTCCATCTCCAGCCCTCCGTCTCGCGCACGGCATCCGCTTCGCGGCCAAGCTTCGCGGTCACCAAAGATCAAGCAGCGCCACATCCTCGAAATAACCGCCGCGATCCTCGGTGAACAGGTCGCGCAGGATCGTACCGCCGGCCTCCGTGTAAGCTTCAACACCGACAAACACGGCGCGGTGATCCGTGGCGGCCACGTGGGTTTCGGTCAGCAGTCGACGGATGGTGGTGGCGTCGCGATTATGCGATAGCCGCTCAAAGACGGCCTCCTGCTGCGCGTGATCTTCGGTGATGGCAAAGGCCATCAACTGCTCCAGCGTCAGGCCGCCATCACGATAGCCCTGCATCAATTTGGGGGAGACAGCCCCCAACCGCAGGCGCTGCCGCACCACATGGGGCGTCACGCCGAACCGGGCCGCGATTTCTTCCGCACCAAAACCGCGTTCGTCGGCCAGCTTCTTAAACGCCTCGAACTGATCGGCGGGATGCATGTTTTCCCGGGTGACGTTCTCGTCAAGGCTGATTTCGTGCGGATCGTTCGTTGTATCGACAATGCAGCGGATCGGCTCGGTCTTCTTGATCTCCTTCCGCTTCACCCGCAGAAGCTGGGCAAGCCGCCTGCCCTCACCGATGGTGACGAAATAGAACCCCGTTGCGGCGCCCTCCGCATCCAACTCTGGTTCGACGACAAGGTTTTGCAGGATGCCTTTGGCGGCGATGCTCGCCGCATAGGCTTCAATCGCCACCTCACTGTGCGGCGTCTTGCGCGCATTCTTCGGTGACTTCTTGAGCTTGCTGAGCGGAATGAAAATCTCGGTCCCGTTCTCAACAACGAGTTCAACGTTCTTGGCCGACATGATCGATCTCCTTTGCACCTCGCGCCTGCGCCCCTGCCCGTCGGCGAGAGCGGGGGTAGCAAGTGCCGGGGCGACCCGAGCGGAGGGGGATCGCCCGCCCTTCAGGGCCGCACGAAGTGCGGGTCTGCACAAACGCGTGCCAAGTCTTGGAGAAGAGGATCGAAGAAAAGCGCGGAAGACCGGGGAGACCGCTCGGGTCGGCGCTGGCTTTGGCCGGCGCTTTACCCTGGCGCGCGCGAGGGGTGGAGCCCCTTAGTCTCTTCCATAAGAGAGACCCGTCGGCCCAGCGGCAGCGAAGCCACTTGGCGGCACGATGAACAAGGGGCAGCCACAGGAGCGTCAGCATCGCGCCGCCGTCAGGCGGGACGCGGGACGACTGCCATGCCGAGACCGGTTAAGAAGGCACCCGCAGGAGGGTCAGCATCGCGCCATAGCGGAACGCGGCGGGACCCGGGACCGAGTGCCTCCGGCGAGGTATACGTTACAAGCGCGAGGGATCGAAGCCACCGGCCCGAGACGCCGCGCGGCTGGTTACAGGTTCGAGTGCCTTCCGAACCAACAACGAAATCAATAGCTGGTCAGAGCCCTGTTTGCGGTCGCGGTGGACTCTCGCCCCAACTATCGGGGAAGTGCCTTCATCGCCAGAGCGGGCTGCGTGCATCGCCCCCAACGCCGAAAAATTCGACAATCAAAAACCGCGGGCAGCTTCTTTCCTTTTTATGCGCCGTGGCACCCAATCGTACGATGAGTTTACAACCGCCGTTCCACTTCGGCCTCGCCTGAGCATGATGCTCGGGATGGTCAACACGTCCGACATTTTCTGGATTGGCGAACACGCAAGTGCGTGTAGCTCGTCGGGTCGCAGGGTGACCTGAGCGCGAGCGCTGGGGACAACTCGGACTATGATCGACGCAGACGAAGGTGAACAACACGCGGCTGCCGGACAGATTCGACCGATGCTGAGCATAAAGCAGGTGCTCGCCTTGATCCCATTCTCGCGGGCGACGCTTTACCGCGAGATGAAAGCCGGCCGTTTTCCTACCGCTCACGAGATCGCACCTCGCAGAATTGCGTGGTTCAAGGATGAGGTTGCCGCATGGCAGCTCGGCATCAATAAGGTCGCTTGAGGTAATAACTCAAGAGTGCCGAGTTCTCTTTCGTTTTTTTGAGGCCTTTGCCTTTCGTCGGCGACCCATCGCTCTGTGAGGCGGTCACACGGCTTCAAGCCGTAACTTCGACCTGCATGGTGAGGCCAGGACGGCCAGAGCGAAGCAGAACAGCCCGATCATCCCGCCAGCTTAGGCGATTCCAACGCGGCATTACACTCGGATGAGGTTTTCCCAATGCAGATCGTGAAAACACGCGAAGGACAGTGATCCGCGAAAAACTTCCCATTACATGTGCGCTTTCCGGAACCGTTCACTCGACAGGACGGACCGAGCCAGACCGGTGCACGAAAGCGCTTGAAGGTTTCCTTCCCCCGGCCTTCCCCCGGCCGATTTGCTCGGGGAAGTCGATTTCGCTAAGTATTTGATTCTATTGGTCGGGGCAGCTGGATTCGAACCAACGACCTGCAGTACCCAAAACTGCCGCGCTACCAGGCTGCGCTATACCCCGATGATCCAAGGAAAGACCGTCGATACACGCTTAGGGCGCCGGCAGCAAGGCGCTGAAACCGCCTCAATGGCCGTTAAACAAGGGATGCGCGACCCGGTCTCCGGGCGCAATTCCATATTTCTGCGCGGTGCCGGCGATCACCTCGAGCACGCCTTTCGCCAAGCCCCCCGACGGGATGATCCTGGTCGATTGCGGCTCGGTATTCTCGGCAATTCGCAGGATCCGGCCGTCGGCCCGGATGAAAATCATGTCGAGCGATATGAAGGTATTCTTCATCCACATCGACACCTGCTGTTCCGGCGAGAAATCGAACAGCATCCCCTTCCCGTCCGGCAATTCCTTCCGGTACATCAGGCCGATGGTCTTTTCTTCTTCGGTGGTTGCCATCTCGACCGAGAACACGTGCACGCCGGATTTGGTGACGATCTCGAGCGGCTGGACGTTCGCCGCTCTGGCGCCCATGCTTGACCACGCGCAAAGCGCGACCACGGCAGCTACGGTTACCCAGCGCCATACGCGCGCACCATGCCGATCGACGCCACGATCAAAATTCATAGACAAACTGCACCCCAGCCTTGACGGATTTGACGGGCGGGACCCTAGCCCGACGATCATGGCAAATACCAGACCTCCGGCAGGGCCGCACGAACGCAATTTCGTGCGGCCGGCCGGCCGTTCAAGTGTTGATCAAGTGGAGCGCTTGCCCGATCAGAGCATGATCCGGAAAAGTGGAAGCCGGTTTTCCGAAAAAGATCATGCTCAAACAAGAAGATGATCGACGAGCATGGTTCAACGCAGTTGAAACATGCTCTAGTGCGACGACAGTCCGGGCGAGCCGGTTTCCGGCTGGATCTCGGCAGCCATCATCCCCTTGGATCCCGGTCCGTATCGCACCAGCACATACTGGCCGGGGCGCAGCTCGGTCATCCCGAAACGGCGCAAGGTTTCCATGTGCACGAAGATGTCGGGCGTCCCCTCGCCGCAGGTCAGGAAGCCGAAACCGCGCAGCCGGTTGAACCATTTGACCTGCGCCCGCTCCAGCCCGCTGGTCGGCGTCACGCTGACATGGGTCCGAGGCGGTAACATTTGCGCCGGATGAATCGCCGTCGATTCGTCCATCGAGAGAATCCGGAACGCCTGATAGCCCTTCGCACGCTGCACGCATTCGCAGACCAGCCGCGCACCTTCGTAAGCGGTTTGATAGCCATCGCGCCTAAGCACGGTAACGTGCAGAAGCACATCCGGCCAGCCATTGTCAGGAACGATGAAGCCGTAGCCCTTTGATGCATCGAACCATTTGATGACGCCGCTGATTTCGACAAGGTTGGCTGCGGCCTCGCCGAGGCCTGAAAGCGCATCGATCGCAGGATCGCGCCCACTTGCCAACTCACTTGGTCCCAGCCTGTCGTTGATAAGCCTGTCGCTGACTAGCCTGTCAGCACCAAGCCTGCTCGGTCCCGTCCCGCTTGACGGTGGACCCCCGAGCTTTTTGGACTCAAATCCGTCCGACCCCATGACCCCGGACCCCACACCGAACACGCGCCCATCGATGCCAATTCATGATGCCGCCACGCGAATCTTCGAATCAAAAGATAACACTCCCGCTCGCGACGGATACAAAAAAAACAAATTTGTCAGGAGCTATAAACAACCTTGCGCTGCCGCGAATCAATTCCACAGCAATTCCGGGTCAATTCCCCACAAACGGCCCAAGCGCCTCGCCGATATCATGGCGGATGACCAGATCGGCAATGTCATCCTGTTCGGTCGGCTCGTTGTTGATGATCACCAATCCGGCGCCACAGTTTTTGGCCAGCATTGGAAACCCGGCAGCCGGCCAGACCACCAGCGATGACCCGATCGCAATGAACAGGTCGCAATTCTGGGCAAGTTCGGTGGCGCGGCGCATCGCGTCTTCCGGCATCGCTTGCCCGAACGAGATGGTTGCGGTCTTGACCGGGTCGTCGCAGACGGCGCAGTCGGGCGCACCGCCTGTTACGTCGAAGCGTTGCTTGACCCACGGAAGATCGTAAGCCCGTCCGCAACCGATGCAGCGGGCGTAAGTGGTATTGCCGTGCAGTTCGACGACGTGATCGGCCGCGAAGCCCGATGCCTGATGAAGATTGTCGATGTTCTGGGTGACAATGGCGGGAATTTTGCCGGCTTTATAGAGCGAAGCCAGCGCGCGGTGGCCGCGTCCTGGCCTTGCCGCGGCAAATGTCGGCTCCATCGCGAAGCGTCGCCGCCATGCCTCGTCCCTAGCATCCTGGCTCGTGACGAATTCATCGAACGGTATCGGACGGTTGCGGGTCCACAATCCGCCGGGTGAGCGAAAATCGGGTATTCCGCATTCCGTAGAAATACCGGCTCCGGTGAAAGGAACGATGCTGGAGGCTTCGGCGATCATGTCGCCGAGCCGTTCCACGCCACTGCGAAGATCCGATGCAATCACGGGATGATCCAAAGAAAATGGCCGTGCCAACTATAGCACGGCCATTTGGATTGCCACGGCCCCCCGGTCGGATCGGCAATCCCTCAACAGCAATCCCTCAACATTTGGCTCCAGTTCAAGCCGCGTCTGCGACCGGATCCGCGATCTCGCCGCTGCTGCCGTCGTTCCTTGCCTCGTCGCTCTTCTTCTCGTCGCGCTTCTTGGCCTTTGCTACCGGAGCCGAGCCCGCCGATTTCTTCGTCGTCTTGCCGTATTGGGAAATTCGTTCCATCTCGGCTTCAAGTTCCCTGTGCCGCGCCGCGACCTTTTCCGCCAGCATCTCTGTAATCTTTTCGCGCAGCGCCGCCAGCTCTTCGATGTTGAGCGTGTCCAGATCGATTTTTGCCATATCCACCTCCTGTTTTTCTTTAGCTACCGGCAAGGCGCGCGAGCCACAAGGACGCCGCGAATTTTATCCACCGCCAACAATTACCGCTTTCGATTTCGTTGATAAGCCGTTCGATTTTATTGACATCGGCGCGCCTATTCATTGCGCGCGATCCCCGCGAAAGCGTCCGTTGCGACAGGGGCAACCACAATCCCGCAACGCCATCTCCGCATTCACGCCCCAATCTCGACCACCATTGGACGTCTGACGCGAATCACAGGGACGTACATGACCGAACAACAACAACGGCTCGCCACGGAGCGCGAAGAGATCGCGAGGCGCGTGGCAAATTTCAAAGCCACCCAGGACAAATTCGAGCGCGAGCGCGAGGAATATTTCGTCACGACCCTGAACAATGCCCGCAATGGAACCGAGCGACTGCCGTTCTGGTCGTAGCGCATTTTCGAGCGAAGTATGCCCCCGGACTTGATCCGGAGGCGAATGCCTCAACCAAAAAGCCCGGAACCGATGTTCCGGGCTTCTTTGCTACCAGTAATGATAGTGGCGCCAGTGGTGCCGATAATACGGTCCACCGTAATACGCGTAAGGCCCGTATCCGTAGGCCGGCCGGTAGTAACGCGGGCCGTAATCGTAATCGTAATAGCCATAGCCCGGTCCGTAATAACCATACGGTCCGTAGGCGCCATAGGCGCTCGCTGCCGCACCCGCGGCCAGTGCGCCGGCGGCCAAGCCGAAAGCCAGTCCGGGGCCAAGACCGCGCGCCTCGGCCGGTGACGGCGCCGTCACGGCGGTGGCGCCTACCGCGGCCACCGTCGCCAAAACTGCCAGTGTTTTTTTCATGCGCATCTCCTCACGTAGATACCCCCAAGATAACGCAGGCCGATTTTAATGGTTTCAGCGGAACCGGACGCGAAAGTGCAGCAGCCTTGGGGCAGCCAGGCTAACGCAAATTCCCTGCGCGGTGCGCAGCAAGACCACCGTGGAATTCATCCGCGCCGCACCAACGATCGCACTTTTCGAACAGGCGCCTGCGGCGGTGTTTTTTCGCGGACCCTGGAAACGGATGACCGCTTGGCAATCACTTGCGTGCGCCGGCCTGGCTGGCGCTGACCTCCGGTTTGCGGAAAAACTACTACCATACGCCTTCCCAATTCCGATCATAACTTATTGATAATATGCAACTTTTTGGCTAAAGTCGCCGCCAAATTAGACTCTGGCGGGAACGGCTGGAACGCCGAGTTAGCAAGCTGCTCAATTTCCTCAACTTGGGTTTTTGGGGTTTGCGATGAACGGCATAAGAGAGGAGCGGCTTCAGATCATGCTTTCGCCGCAAGAACTCGCGGTGGTCGACGATTTCCGGTTTACCCATCGGATGCCAACCCGCGCCGCGGCGGTCAGAGAGCTATTGAAACTGGGTCTGTCGTCCGCCGGCATGGCCGAGGGCGACGACGCCAAGTCCAGCAATTACGGTGTGTTCGATCGAGGCCCCGCAAGTCACAGCGGCGGCAATGGCTCCTGAGGAACAAATGTTCAGGATTCGACTTACACGATTGAGCAACTGGCATCCCTTTACTGAGGACATGATGAAGATCCTGCAATTCTTGCTTAGACTCAGACAGAGTGAAAAGCCGCCTCAGCACTCTTCCTCGAACGCGGACAACTCGAGCATGGCCGAGCTTGTCCGCCTGCTTGAAGCCCACGCGCCGAAAAAAGAGCCGCGTTAGCGGAGCCGGTCGAGCCTTTCGCGCGTCGTCCGTTCAAGTGCAGCAGCCTTGAAAGAGGTGAGAGCATGAAAGACCCCGGCGGTGTCTTCGGATGCTGGCGGGGTTTTGCGCTTTTCCTTATTGCTCGCCGAAATATTCCCGGATCATTTGACGATCCGCCGCTTTGCGATACGGGCTTTTGAGCAACAGTCGCAACTCCGCTTCAAATTTTTCTCGAACCGGCGGCAGTTGCGCCATGACGACGGATTCGCGGGTGGCGAATTCCGCATGGACGGCTCGCAGGATGATCCAGTTCAGCGTGACCAGCAGGACTTCCAGCGGGCTGCCGGCCCAGCGTGCGGCGATCGATTGGTGCAGGTCGGTAAGGCCGTCGACCAGATGTCCAGTCACGAACGATCGTACCGGCAGCCTGACTTCGGCAGGCCACGCGCTCAACGCTTCTGCGTAGAGTTTGTCAAAATCCATCGCCATGCATTAACAAAAAACTCCAGATAGCGAAGCACCACAATGCGCCGCCTCATCGATATTTTGCCGCGAGGGGCTGCAGAGCCACAGATAAGTCAAGGTTCCCTGCCCGACGCTTTTGTCGGGCAAGGCCACGCCCGCCGTGCCGCTCAACGCCAAGGTTTCATCCTCGCGACCAGCCTCTTCCAAATTCTCGGCCCGATACAAATGCGCGGCCCGAGACCCACGTTTTGTTCACGGAGAACGAACGGAGTCCGGATTTTTTCGCCGGACGACTGGTTAAAAAATCCTCATTAACCGAACCTTTTTACAGACCATAAACGCCCTCCTGACAAATTTAGACAATCCAGGAGGGGTCCAATGATTGTTTATCCCGTGCCTGTCCAGGTGACACAGGCCAAAGTCCAGCTCGCCATTGATGAAACCGCCAAGGCGTCGGTTCCAACCATCCGCCAGGATCGGTTGGCGGTGATCGACGCCGAGGTCCACGCCGAGCAGGCGTCGCTGCTCGACCTCAAAACGTAAGAGCAATTTCGGCTTGAGGTCGGGGACCGGAACCTGCGCTGCGCTCGCCCTCGCCGCGCCCGCGGATCATTGAACCTTTTTCGGGCTGCGCGGACATATCAGTACTGGGGAATTGCCTATCCAGTTCTACGGCAACGCCGCCGAGCGAACATATTCCGCTCCGGCGGCTTTGTTGTTTTGAACCTTTTCTCGATTTCCCTCGACATGTCCCTGAAGCAGGTTGATCGATCCCCCCGAGCCCTTGCTTCCACAGAGGAAGCCCCGCTTTTCCCCAGGCGGGGCTTTCGCCTTTTTGGAATAGCACCCGGACGCAAACGCCCTGCCCTCACCGGTATTTTGCTGCTATTGAGTGCCCGGAAACCAACCGCGGTCTCTTCAAATATCTAGGGAGCCAGAAACATGCGTTATCTCCACACCATGCTGCGCGTTCGCAATCTCGATGCCGCGCTGAAATTCTACCAGGATGCCCTGGGATTGAAGGAGGTCCGCCGCATCGACAACGACAAGGCGAAATTCACGCTGGTGTTCCTGTGTGCGGCCGAAGACGAGGGCCTGTTGAAGCAATTGCCCAAGACGCGCGGCGCGCCGCTGGTCGAACTCACCTATAATTGGGACGAGGAGAAATACGGCGAGGACCGCTATTTCGGCCACCTCGCCTACGAGGTCGACGACATCTACGCGGCCTGCGACCGCCTGATGAAGCTCGGCATCACCATCAACCGCCCGCCGCGCGACGGCCAGATGGCCTTTGTCCGCTCGCCGGATCTGCATTCGATCGAGCTGTTGCAGAAGGGCGATGCCAAACCGCCGGCGGAGCCGTGGACCTCGATGCCGAACACCGGACACTGGTAGGGCCTGACACTGGTAGGGCTGGACACCTGTAAGGCCGGACACTCCGAAGGCATTGTGCATATTCTTGGTGCAGGCTCCGTCACCGGCGCGGCGGAGCCTGATCTTTTGCCCGGATCGATCCAATCGGGCACGCGCTTTTTGTCGAAAATTCCGATATGACCGCGAGATGGATCATCGGGAGTGAAAGCGTGGCGAACCAAGGGCAATTGACGATCTGGGGCCGGGCCAATTCGGTCAACGTGCAAAAAGTGCTGTGGTGCTTGAGCGAGCTTGATCTCGCCTACGAACGCATCGACGCCGGCATGGCGTTCGGCAAGAACAAAGAACCCGAATATCTCGCGATGAATCCGAACGGGCGCGTGCCGACCCTCGTCGACGGCGATTTCGTGCTGTGGGAATCGAACTCGATCATGCGCTACCTTGTGCTCGCCTACAGACAGGGCTCGCCGATTTACCCACAGGCGCCGAAGCAGCGCGCCAGCGTCGACCGCTGGCTGGACTGGACGCTTTCGACCCTGCAGCCGGTCGATCGTCCGGTGTTCTGGGCGCTGGTGCGAACCCCTCGCGAGCAGCGCGACGTGGTCGCGATCCAGAACGACGCCGACGCTGAGGCCGTGCAATGGCGGATCGTCGATGCCCGGCTGGCGACGCGGCGCTTCATCGAAGGCGATGATTTTACCCTCGCCGATATCGCACTTGGCGCCTATGCGAGGCGCTGGTTCGGCGTCGAAGGCATCCGCAAACCGCAGTTGCCGCATCTCGAACGCTGGTTCGGGCAGTTCGCGGCCCGCGCGGGATTTCAGCAATTCGTCGCACCGCCGATGTCGTGAACCTCGGATGTCGTAAACCCTCGACTATCGCGAGAGGCCCGACCAAAATCCCGAGCGTTCAAAAAACACCACACAAAGAATAATCAGCAACGTGACGACGGCCACCGCCAGCCGCGTGGTCCAGCCCATGCCGCGGCTGACAAACCACAGCAGCGCGCAACTCATGAAGACGGGAACGATGATGTCGAGGGACAATGGGCTCGTCCTGTTGTCAGCGCGAACCGTGCGAGCCACCAACCCCGATGCTGACGGCACCGCCGATCTTGACGCAGGTCTCGCTGCCGTCGATCTTGACGAAATCGGGACCATAGGCGGCGCAGGCATTGCTGCTGCCTGCCCTCTTCATGGGAAGCAACTTGCCTGGGGCGGCGGGCTTATCGGACTTCTGACCGTTGGACGGCTCGGCCGACACGCCCGGGGCCGCAGGCAGCAGCGCCGCCACACCGATCATAACCACGAAGATCATAAGGAGGATGTTTGGCATCCCGCCTTTTATCGCCCGTGGCCTGGTTTTGCTAGCGGACGAACTTGATGCCGACGGATTTTCCACGCCGCCAAACCACCTCGCAGGGCCGGCCGGTTCGCGCATCGCGCGAAAACGCCAACCGCAATTTCGCCGGCAACGCGTTGAGATCGTCGATCGTGATCCTGGCGCCGGTGGCGGACATGTTCAGCACCTCGCATCGGCGCGCCGCAAACCCGCCATCGAACGTGATCCAGCCGGGCTGGCGCAGCGATTTACGCAAAGCCCGCTTCTTGGGTGCTGAGGCCATTTTCTTGGGTGCTGAGGCCATTTCGGTTACCCTGGGAATTCAATCCCTACCCCAAGCCAACTTTAAGAACGGTTGAGAGCTGAAGAAATTCCGGCATGTTTGCCGGCAAAGCCCGGCCAGATCTGCCATCAGGGCCGGATTGTCGGTGGCTTGCCCGGCCGCACAAACCTGACTATACGTTCGCCCGCCGCCGCCCTGATCTCGTCAGCATGGTCGGGGTTCGGCACGGCTCAGCGCAGGCCCAAAGCGCTGATTTGCCGTGTATATTTGTTTCTGACGATGCGAAACGGCAGTGCCGCGACTTACTCGTGGCGAGGCCGGGATCTTCGCTCCCTTCGTCTATCGGTTAGGACGCCACCCTTTCACGGTGGAGAGAGCGGTTCGATTCCGCTAGGGAGCGCCAAAGCCCAGGAATGGCCTTTAGGTTAACTTCGCTTTTTGCGCGATTTGGCAAACCGGGATTTGGAGGAATCCCACAGCGTCCAAACAATTCCCGGACTTTCCAGGTCATCGGCCCCTGGCGTCTTCGTGGAAGCCTTACATTCGCCAGAAGCGAAATCAGTTCGGATTGTCTTGTTGTTCCGGTCTTGGCAAAAACGCCTTGACCTGGCTCCTGATCGTTTCTCGCGACAATCCGAACTCGACGGCTACATCGTCAATCGTCTTGCCTCCCACGCAACGCCCCACACGCTCATGCGCTGCCGGATTCCAGCGTGCGTCCGGCTTTGAAGATCGCGGTGAGGTGGTTGATGGCGGCGCGGATCGCAGGCGCCTTGCCGACATCGCGATGAAACACCAGCCAGAGATCGCGTGACGGAACCGGCGTGGGCGTCGGCACCTTCTTGAGCGCCTTGTCCCGCCAAACGAGAGCCGCCGGCAGCACCGCCAGGCCAAGGCCAGCGCGCACCGCGCCGAGCAGGGTGACCGGATCGTTGGCCCGCAGCGCGAATTCCTTGCCGCCTGCGATTGTTTTCAGCCATTGGTGTTGCGGCGTTCCATCGCGGCTCTCGCCCTGCGCCAGGAAGTCCCAATCCGCAGGCTGACGGGCGTCGAGGTAGTCCTTCGAGCCGTAGAGACCGTAGTTGATTTTCTTCAGCTTGCGCGCGACGAGCGACTCTTCGCGGGGGCGGTACAAGCGCAAGGCGATATCGGCTTCACGGCGGGTCAGCGACGCTTCGCGGCTCTCGCCGATCAGTTCAAAGCGCAGGCCGGGGAATTGGCTTTGCAGTCTTGTCAGGCCGGGCGCGATGAGGGTGATCATGACCGGAGGCCCGCTGACCCGCACCACACCGTGCGGTGCGCAGTTGGCCACTTGCGCATAGCGCTCGATATCGCCGATCGCGGATTCGACGCGCTCAGACAGTTCGGCGACGTGCTCGCCTGATGACGTGAGGCTGTAGGCGCGAATTCGCCGGTCCACGAGTTGCAGGCCCAGGTCCTTTTCCAACGCCTGAATGCGGCGCGCCACGGTGGAGTGATCGGTGCCGAGCACCTGCGATGCGGCCGACAGGCTGCCGCTGCGGGCCAGCGTCAGAAAATAGCTCAGGTTGCTCCAGTCCATGGTGTGACTCACGACCGCCAGGTTGGCATGTTGCGAATTTTTTCGCATGATCTTTGCGATAATACGCATTTTCGCGCAGTAAAAGCCAGAGTAAATGTTCAGATCGCCGGATCGTGGGCGCCGCGCACTTTCGGTGTGCTTGCGCACGTGCCGCTCTATCCAGTCTGGCGAAGCTCAGGGGATATGATGGCGAAACTCACGATCAATGGAAAAACCTTTGACCTCGACGTCGAGCCCAACACGCCGCTGTTGTGGGCGATCCGTGAAAACGCCGGCCTGACCGGCACCAAATACGGTTGCGGCATCGCGCAATGCGGCGCCTGCACGGTTCATATCGACGGCGTGGCGGTGCGCTCCTGCGGCGTACTGATCAGTGAAGCCACGGGCAAGCAGATCACGACCATTGAAGGACTTGCGGTGAATGGCGCGCTCAGCAGGGTGCAGCAGGCCTGGGTCGAGAACGACGTTCCGCAATGCGGCTACTGCCAGAGCGGCATGATCATGGCTGTCACGGCGCTGCTAAAGGAGAAGCCCAAGCCGACCGACGCCGATATCGACGATGCCGTCACCAATATTTGCCGCTGCGGCACCTTCCAGCAGGTGCGTCAAGCCATTCACGCCGCCGCGAAGACTTGAGGAGAATCTCGTGAACCATACGCCTCAAATGAATCGCCGCGGCTTTGTTGTCGGCACCGCCGCCGCGGGCGCTGGCCTCGCTTTGGGATTCGATCTTCCGTTTGGCGGTCCCACCGTGGTTCGCGCCGCCGACGGCGCGCCGGAGGTCAACGCCTGGGTGGTGATCCGGCGCGACGACACCGTGGTGATCCGCATCGCCCGCTCGGAGATGGGGCAAGGATCGCTCACCGGTCTCGCGCAACTCGTCGCTGAAGAACTCGAATGCGACTGGACCAAAGTGACGACGGAATATCCGACACCGGGGCAAAGCGCTGTTCGCAAGCGGGTGTGGGGCAGCTTCAGTACCGGCGGCAGCATCGGCATTCGCGCGTCACAGCAGTATGTTCGCCAAGGCGGCGCGGCGGCACGCATGATGCTGATGCAGGCCGCAGCGAACGAGTGGAAGGTGCCGGTTGCCGAATGCACCGCCGCCACCAGCGTCATCACGCATACGCCAACCGGCCGCACCACGACCTATGGCAGGGTTGCGGAGGCGGCGGCGAAGCTCGAGGCACCCGCCGACGTTAAGCTGAAGGACCCCAGGGATTGGAAGATCGCCGGCAAGAGCGTGAAGCGACTCGACACATCAGACAAGACCACCGGCAAGATGATCTATGGCATCGACGTCAAGCTGCCCGGCATGCTCAGCGCCGCGATCAAGGCCTGCCCGGTATTCGGTGGCAAACTAAAAAGCTTCGACGAAGCGAAGATCGCCGGCATGAAAGGTGTCAAGAAAGTCGTGCGGGTCGGTGACAACGCGGTCGCTGTGATTGCCGACACCTGGTGGCACGCCAAAACGGCGCTGGATGCTTTGCCGATCGTCTGGGACGAAGGCGACAATGCAAAGGTATCAAGCGCGTCCATCGCGAAATGGCTCGAGGAAGGGCTGGACGAGACGCAGCCCGCATTTGTCGGCAACATCAACGGCGACGCCAAAACCGCCATCGCGTCGGCAGCGAGAAAGATCGAGGCGGTGTACGACTATCCCTACCAGAACCATGCGGCGTTGGAGCCGCTCAACGCCACCGTGCTCTACACGCCCGACAGGTGCGAGGTCTGGACCGGCACGCAGGATGGCGAACTTGCCTTCACGGTGACGGTTCAGGCATCCGGCCTGCCCCCCCGAGAAATGCGATGTCCACAAGGTGATGCTCGGCGGCGGCTTCGGCCGTCGCACCGCGCCCGACTATGTCCGGCAGGCGGTCCTGATCGCCAGGCAGATGCCGGGCACGCCGGTCAAGCTGCTGTGGTCACGCGAAGAGGACATGACGCACGGCAGATATCATCCGGTCACCCAGTGCAAGCTGACCGGCGCGTTCGATGCCGACAACAATCTGACTGGCCTGCATATGCGGATCTCGGGCCAGTCGGTTTTTGCCAGCATCATGCCCCAGGCGCTGAAAGACGGCATGGACCCGTTCGCGTTCCAGGGCCTCTCACCACCTGGAGAGGCGTTCGCCAATATCGGACCAGCGCGGCTGGGTTACACCGTCCCCCATTTGCTGATCGACCATTCCATGCGCAATCCTCATGTTCCGCCGGGTGTCTGGCGCGGCGTCAACGGCAACCAGAACGGGATCTATCTCGAATGCTTCATGGATGAGCTGGCGCATTCGGCCGGGCAAGACCCGCTCGCATTCCGCCGCAAGCTGATGGCGAACCATCCCAAACATCTCGCCGTCCTCAATGCTGTCGCGGAGCGCGTGGGCTGGAATAAGCCCGCGCCTCAAGGTATATTTCGCGGCTTCGCCCAGCAGATGGGGCTCGGGAGCTATGTCGCCGCCGCCACCGAAATCTCCGTCACTGACGGTAACAAGATCAAGGTGCATCGCATCGTTGCCGCCACCGATCCCGGCACCGCCGTCAATCCGGCGCAGGTCGAGCGGCAAGTCGCAGGCTCGTTTGTCTTTGGCTTGTCGGCGTTGTTCTACGGCCAGTGCACGGTGAAGGATGGCCGCATCGAGCAGACCAACTTCGACACCTACAACTCGATGCGCATCGGTGAGATGCCGAAGGTGGAAGTGATCCTGATGCCGAGCGGCGGATTCTGGGGCGGTGTCGGCGAGCCGACCATTGCCGTCGCCGCACCAGCGGTGCTCAACTCCTACTTCGCCGCGACCGGCAGGCGCATCCGCTCCGTGCCGCTGTCCAAATTTGATATTGTTTTTGCATAATCCGGAAAATTCCCATGTCGAAAACACGCAGGCACCTCACTGCCCTCGCTTCCGCGATCACACTCGCGCTCGGCACCTCCATGGCGCACGGACAGATCGCGCCCAAGGCGCCAGAGCCCGCGACGTTGAAAGCCAACGCCGATCTCGCGAAGACGCTGCCGTTTGCCAACCGCGAAGATTTCGATGATGCCATGCGCGGTTTCATTGGCACCACGCCCGATGCGCTGGTGCCGGGCGCGGGTCCGCGTCCGGTGTGGACCATGAAGCCTTATGATTTCCTGAAACAGCACGAAGCCGCCGACAGCGTCAACCCGAGCCTGTGGCGGCAGGCGCAGCTCAACGCAATCCACGGTCTGTTCAAGGTGACGGAGCGCGTCTATCAGGTGCGCGGTTTCGACATCTCCAACATGACGATCATCGAAGGCGACACTTCACTGATCATCGTCGACACGCTGCTGGCGAGCGAGGCGGCACGGGCCGCGCTGGAATTGTATTATCAGCACCGGCCGAAGAAGCCGGTGGGCACGGTGATCTATTCGCATAGCCACGCCGACCACTTCGGCGGCGTCAAGGGCGTGACCAGCGAGGCCGACGTGGCAGCCGGCAAGGTTCAGGTGCTGGCGCCCACGGGTTTCATGGAAGCTGTCGCGGGCGAGACTGTCATCTCGGGGACGGCGACGAGCCGGCGTGCGCAGTATCAGTTCGGGCCGCAGTTGCCGCCGGGCCCGCGCGGCCATGTCGATACCGGTTTGGGCAAGAAGATCGCGCTCGGAACGGTCACATTGATTGCGCCGACCAGCACCATCGACAAGACCATGGAAAAGCGCGTCATCGACGGCGTCGAGATCGTCTTTCAACTGGCGCCCGGCTCGGAAGCGCCGTCGGAAATGCTGATGTACTTCCCGCAATTCCGCGTGCTCGACATGGCCGAGGATGTCACGCACAACATGCACAACCTCTATACCATCCGTGGTTCCGAGGTACGCGATGGCAATCTGTGGTCGCGCTACATCAGCGAGGCGTTGGAGGCCTTCGGCGACGAGAGCGACGTCATCATCGCGCAGCATCACTGGCCCGTTGCCGGACAGGCGCGCGTCGTCAGCCTGCTGAAGAAGCAGCGCGATATGTACAAGTTCATCAATGACCAGTCATTGCGCCTGTTGAACCAGGGATACTTGCCCGGCGAGATCGCCGAGACCCTGCACATGCCCGCGAGCCTGGAACAGGAATGGTCCACGCGCGGCTATTACGGCACGCTGCGTCACAACGCCCGGGCGGTGTATCAGAAGTATCTCGGCTGGTACGACGCCAACCCCGCCGACCTCGACCCGCTGCCGCCGGTCGAGAACGCGCGCAAGACGGTGGACTATATGGGCGGCGCCGATGCGGTGATCGACCGCGCGCGCGGCGACTTCGCCAAGGGCGAATACCGCTGGGTGGCCAGCGCGATGAACCAGGTGGTGTTCGCCGATCCGAATAACCGCGCGGCGCGCGAGCTGGGCGCGGACGCGCTTGAGCAACTCGGCTTCCAGGCCGAGGCGGGCACCTGGCGCAACGCCTATCTGGTCGGCGCGATGGAGCTGCGCAACGGTGTGCCCAAAATCCCCGGCAACAACACCGCCAATGCCGAGACGCTCAAGGCCCTCAACACCGAGATGTTCTTCGACTATCTCGGCGTGCGGCTGAACGCCACCAAGGCCGAAGGCAAGACCATGGTGATCAACTGGAGCTTCACGGATTCGAAGCAGCAGTTCGTGCTCAACCTGGAAAACTCGGCGCTGACTTACGTGAAAGGAAGGCAGGCCGCCAATGCCGACGCCGCCGTGACGCTTGCGCGCGATACGCTCGACGCCGTCACCCTGCAACGCACCACGTTCCCCGATGCGATGAAGGCTGGGCTGATCAAGATCGACGGCGATCCGCGCAAGCTCGATGAGCTGCTGTCGATGCTCGACACCTTCAAGGTGATGTTCGAGGTGGTGGAGCCGAAGCCGAAGTAGCCGGCGGGACGGGGCAGTGTGCCGCCTCAACGGACAAGCCTACGGCAGGCGGGCGCGTTGCTGGTGGCCAGTCGCGCCTTTCGTGATATCTCGCATCACGCACGGCGCCCTCCCTCTCGCGTCAGGAACGCAGCGATGCCGGCAGCGTTGGAAGGGAAGCCGCGCCAGCGTCTGATCGACCGGCATAGCTGTGCTTATCGCGAAAATGGTCTCCGTAGTTCAGTAGACCAGACCTATCGCATGGCCTGGCTCACCCACGCGCCGCGCATTTCGGAGAATGGCGCCTTCCCGAGGTTAGCCCACACGCCACCGGCAAACAAGAGAACAGCCACGACTAGAATCAATCGAGTCCAGTAGCTCATGAACGCTCCCTCCCATCTTGCGTGAGCTCGCGTCGAGGCAATCGTTAAGGTCGGCGCCATCGGGCTGGCATCTTCCTGACGAGGTCGACCTCACCCTGGGGTTGCCAAGAGGCGGACTCCGCTGAATTTGATCTCCCAACAATTCGTTACTCGGTTGCGTGTTCCCTGACGAGAACCCAATAACTGACGTTCGGCACGTCCGGCTGCATCGGGTCTTGATATCGTTGTCTCTTCAGCTTCCGCTTGCCGCAAGCGTTTACCTCGGCGAGTGCAAATCGCCTTGAAGCCAGCGTCCAAGGGACTTGGATTTCATGGGATCTTCAAACGCGGCAAGGGCCGTAAGTACGTGATTGCAGACAGCACATTTAAACGTATGCAAGTCGACGCCTGGGCGTGCCGGCTCGATGCTGGTGAGCATCATCTCGGCCTTGCACTTCGGACAGGCGGGGCGCCCAAATGCAACGGATGAAATGGCGGACGACAGGCGTTGAGATTGGGGCATGATGCTTCCCCCTCGAATAGGCGGGAGCGCAACACTCTCAGTCACCGATTATTGCCAAAGGGCGGTGCGGTGATGCCTCACGGTGCTCTTTCGCACAGCGAAACACCAGTTAATTCGACCAACCGGTGGTCAACAGAGGCGGCCTTGATGCCGCAGGCCCCGGCAAACGAACCGGGACTTGACCAGCCCCGAGCCGAAATAACGCGCCTCCCGCGCCACCCGGCGGCGGCGCGGAAGCGGGAGTCGGTCTAACGAATCCGGCGGGTGCGCGCGGCGAACGGCCAGCATGGCGCCGTCGTCCCAAGAAGCAATCAAGTCTTAACCGCACTTAGCTAATCTGGAGTTGGGCATTCGGGGGCGCGCGTGCTGGCTGTAAGCCAGCCTTAGGCGTGAGCGTCGAAGATGGCCCTAGACCCGGAAGAAATTGTTACCATGCTGCTGCTCGCAGCGCTGGTAATATTGCGTCTTACTTATGCTGAATTCGGAAAGTTTTGAAGTTTCCGGCTGCGACTTCATATTTTTGCGCACAGCGCGTTCGGCAGCGTTGCCGGTAGACCAAGCGGCCGTTAGTGCCGCGCAATGGCAACGCCGACCGTAACCGGGTCAGTGTGAGTCGTGGCAACTTTTCCGTTCGTCAACGCCCGATCGGAGGCCGCCAATTGCGTAGCCGGTGGCGACGGCCGCTCGTCAGGCGTTAGCAGTCCCATCTGAACGGCCTCCGGTTTTGATACCGTGCGTCCCATCGCGGTATCAAATGTCTGGCATGGCGCGAAGAGCGCGGTGACGGAGGCGGCCGAGGGTGGCGGGCAATACTCGGCCTGGGTTCTGACAGAATGGACCGCAAACCCAGCGCCGGCGGCAAAAGCAGCTATCGCGATCGTAGCGAGATATTGGCTTTTCATGGCGATGGCCCTCCATCGCCCCCACAAGATAACAGCCTTCGTCAAGCTCGGTTCCGCCAGGCCGCCTCTCCTTTGGCACAAGGTCGTGCAGTATTGGGCGCCGGTCGTCCGTATCGATCTCGCGGGGCCGGTGCGGACCCTGCCCGCCTGTTTGCCGCTGCCGGGGCGTCCTGACTAATCCACGGCGGCCCCACCCGCAAAACGGCAGCGGCTCGGAATCTGGTCCGACCACCACCATAGGATGGTTTACCCGAGCGGCGGGCCTGCGCTTTGATGTGGGCATGCCCAACCTCACCCGCAGGCCTTACAAGGAACGCCCTGACTGCTGGCACATCTATTACGGCGATGTGCGTGTCGGCACGGTCGCGCGTCGCACCGGCAATCCGCACGACACCCATCCGTGGCTATGGAGCTGCGGTTTTTATCCGGGGAGTCATGTCGGCGAATTTCAGAACGGCACCGCCACTACGTTCGACGATGCCCGCGCTGACTTTGAGAGCGCGTGGCATGCGTTTCTATTGAAACGCACCGAGGCCGATTTCCAGGCGTGGCGCGATCAGCGCGATTGGACTGAAAAGAACTATGCCATGCAGGAAGCCGGCGAGCGCCTGCCATCACAGAAGCCGAATCATTGATGCGGTGCCCTTGTGGCGAGGTGTTTGATAGTCACAAGCTTGAGCATACGTTGATCCACGTTCCGCATATCACCGCGGCACGGCGGGCCGCATAGCGGTTGCCCTGGTCCGATCGCTTCGAGGATCCGAGCACGGCTGCGCTCGGAAATCGTCGAGGCGATGCAGGGCCTGCACAAGATCGGCGCCATCGGCGAAGGCGAATTGGAGAAGACCACGCTCAGGATGCTCGGACGCGATGCCAACCGCCGAAATAGACTATGTGTATCGAGATTCCTCCTCGACCAAAGGGGCACGTGCGTCCCCTCCACTTTGGCCTACCGCAGGAGCGTCAGCCGAGTTTCAGCTCAATGCAACATTAGAGTCGCGTTGTGAGTTGCTGCTGGTTTCGGCCATCGGGCAAAAGTCCGGCGGTCGATCAAGACCGCCGGACGAACGCAAATAGAGCTTGGAAGGCAATATGCTCAGTTTCACGATTTGACGAAGATCTATCTGTTCAAAAGGTAACGCAGAACCACGACTATTCCGGAAAAGCTGCGGCCCGTCCCGACGCTCCAGATTCCCAATAATAAGGGGGGAACAATTATCCTTGACTGGAGTCGTCTAGTCACGCTCGACCAAGAGCCAGCCCCATTGATGTCGAGTGTCTTCAGAGACGGCCTCGGTTCCCCAGGAGCCGGGGCCGTCTTCTGCCTCAACGACCGGATCGGGATACCCTGCAATCTTCAGCCCGCCGAATGTGAGCCTGCTCAGATAGGCTTCGCGGTATTGAGCAGATGAGGTTGCTTTGCGGCCGGCCTGCCCGTCTCTCTGCTCATGATGACGTATGGCGAGGCTTTGAGCCGAGGCTCTTTTGACACGCCAACGCTGCCCTCGAAGACAAACGAGCCTCTCGAGAACGCGCTCCGAGAGTGCTTCCCGTTCAAAAGTCCTCCATCTGACCGATGCGGTTTTGCGGATTACTGCGATATGTTTCGCGAGCATGCTGACGACAGGACCTTGCTCCGCGCTTTCGCAATTGAAATGATCCGACGCAGTCACTCGATCGCGTCGCGCAGACATGGAAATTGTGCTTCCCGCCCCTGCGGTTGGCGCAGAACGCAAGTGTGAGATCGCAATGGATGAGGGCACAATGATTGAGTGGTTCGATGACCTTGCCTTGGGGATGCGTTTCAGGAGCGGTGAGGCGCAGGTCAGGGAAAGCGACATCAAGCGCTTTGCGTCAGAATATGATCCACAGCCGATGCACCTCGACGAAGCAGCTGCTGCCGATACTCCATTCAAAGGTCTCGCGGCCTCGGGCTGGCATACCGCTGCGATAGCGATGAACCTCGCCGTTCAAATCCGGCCGTTCGGTCCTCATCCGCTGATAGGGCTCGGCGTCGACGAGCTGAGGTGGATGGTGCCGGTACGGCCCGGCGACATTCTCCATCTCGAGGGTGAAGTTGTCGGCCTCACGCCATCGAGGACAAAGCCGCAAGGCATCGCGCTGGTCAAATGGACCGCGTATAATCAAAAGGGCGAAGCTGTTTACACCTTCACACCCATCGGCATCGTCCCGCGCCGCCCCCAGCCTACCTAAGCCCCACCTGCCGGTACGTCCGCCAACGCTTCCAAACTTGCGCGATGCGATCTCAGGGCGGTGTGGTGAGCAGCCGGGGTACACACCAGTCGCGGCGATCACCGGCGGCTTTGACGCCGCGCGGGCCAAGCTCTTTGTCGACCATATCCGCATCAGCGGAAAACCACTTCACCGCCACGGTCTACAATTCGAACGGCGGCTACATGGTGGCGACGGATTTCCGCGGCGACCGCTAGCCCAGCAGTTGTTGGCAAGACGGCTGCTACACACGCATTTTCACAAAACGCCGCGATCGCGCAAAGAAAAGGCCTTATTCGCTAACGAAATTGTGAAAGCTTCATAAACGAATCGGGGAATTTGTCATGCGTAAACGATGGTCACTGGCGGTTCATCACGAGGACCGCAGCGAAGGTTCGCTGATATCCGAAAACCACTTCATCCACTTTGCCGACGTCCACGCGACGATGAAAAAGAACAAGGGAAGGACGTTCGTGATCCGAGTTCCAGAGACGGCAAAGCCGATGGAGATCCAGGCCATTCACAACCTCAAAAACCTGGGCTACGCCGTCGAAGCGCGGTGACGCCCGCGGCACGACGCGCCATTGGTCACCTGGCCTTTGGGACTTCTTCAACAATATCTGCCAGAAGTGGGCATCTCACACTCAGTTTTAAATGACCGAGGCCGCCAACTGAGACGGCCTCTCTCATTTCAACTGAACCTATAATCTCAGTGGCACCGTACGATATTTACGGTTTGCGCTTTGCCGTCATCCCAAGGAACCGTTACGGTCTGCACCGGGCAGCCCGGCACATATGCTCTGAAAACTGGTTGAGGAGCTGTGACAACCGGCGGACATCGATGTACCCAATCCCAGGGAATATCATATGTGCAGGTGTAATGGATATCGCCCGACATTGGTTGCGTAACATCTACCGCGGGCTCGCCATTCCATGGCCCGTAGAAGACGTCCCCCACTGCCGGCCAGAGAGCCCCTACATTATTTCCCCGGTGATGCTGCAGCGATCGGACGATTGATGGATGGGAAGTCGAATGCGTCGCAGCCGATCCTCCACCATGCGCTGCTCCCGACGCGCCGAATATCTCGCTCGGGGCAAGGATAAGCGCTACCACGCCGAGAGACGCGATAAACGCCCCATACATTCTATAGGTCATGGCACGCACCAATTCGGAAGTTACTGAGCAGCATTCCGACCACGCTAGGCCGGGCCTTTCGTGCCCGCAAATGCATAATTAATTATTAGTTAAGGCGTAATCTTAATAGAGAGACATTCCATATCGCGTTGCCACTCGCCGACCACACCACGCCGCTTTGAGTCATTCGCTACCGAAAAGCCATGTCTGTGTTGTGCCCGGTTACGGGTACCTTCGAAATGGCTCGTAAGGTCTCTGATGATTTCCTCGTCCACGCAGTGGATGGTCGAAAGCAGATGCAGGTCGGTCGGGTTGGCGTTGTCGCAGGCCCGGACCAATTCCAATTCAGCGTTCGCGCGAGCGAAATTGGCAAACTCATTGATCTTGTGCGATCATCGCCCCTCACCGGGGCGCCAGCTTTTCATGGCCGGTTCCACTTGGCCAAAAGGAGTTGGAAATGAGGCCGTTTGCCGTACTCATCGCGATTTGCGCGCTGTCCTCGACCGCCACCGCCCAGACGTCGGAATGCAGATCGATCACGGATGCCGACACCCGACTGGCCTGCTACGACAGGACGACTGCGGCGGCCTCATCCCCGGCGTTAAAGCCATCGCTGCGAGCAGCGCCAGCACCAGCCCCGAAAGCAACTGCCCCGAAAGCAGTTGCCCCGAACAATGTGGATTCGATCAGCGCGGAGGATGCGGCGATGAACGCGCGGCTGAGGAATATCTGCCGCGGTTGTTGAGGTTCGCATAAGCCGCCCTGGGAGTCCGGGCCAGCTTCGCCAGCTTCCCGAGGAATGTCGGATGCGCCGGTGGTTCTGGCGGCGGTGAATGCGGAACCACCCCGATGACGCATGCTGAATTATTGATCAGTTTGGTGGACCGAAACCCGGCAAGGCGGTAGCGACGCCCAGTCCGCAGATGCCAAATAAGTCACATTTGACCGCCATAATGATGCTTTTGCAGAACCGATCTGATAGCCGGCTGGGAAAACCGGCGTAGTTGCCCCTATGTTTTTAAGTTGTTCCGAACCGATGCATTGATCACCCGAGCATGAGTGTATTTATCCCCTAGATGAATCTCCTTGCATCCCTTCCGACCGTTATCGGCACCGCAGCAGTGGCCCCCGCGCTGCTGATGTTGTGGCTCGTGATCGCCGCCGGCGAGCGCCCCGGCCCGCCCGCCAAGGTCTGGACCGCGTTTCTGCTCGGCGCCGCCAGCATTTCGCTTTTGGGGGTCGCGCGCGCGCCCTTCAACTCGATCCTCGAAACGCCCGAGAACCCCTGGGTCGCGCAGGTGCTGCATTCGATCTTTGGCGTCGCAGCGCCCGAGGAAATCGTCAAGGTGCTCGTCATCGTCGCCGTATCGACGCGGCGCCGGGGTGGTTTCGCTGACGCCACCGACACCGTGATCTACGGCGCGGCGGCGGGGCTCGGCTTCGCGGCCTACGAAAACCTCGCTTATCTCGTGCAGCATGCGGAGATGTGGCGATCGCTGGCGGCACTGCGCAGTATCCTCACCGTGCCGTTCCACGGCGCGCTCGGCATCATCGCCGGCGCCTACCTTGCCATGGCGCGTTCGGGCACTGCGCTGGGTGCGCACCGCCACAACCGCGACTGGGCCCGTATCTCCAACCGGATTCTGATGCTGTTTGCGCCGCTCGTGCTGCATGCGGGTTTCGATTTTCCGCTGCTGACGCTGCAGCAAAATCCCGACCTCGATCCATCCACCAGGCTGATGCTGGGATCGGCCAGCGTGCTGATCGGCTTCAGTTCGATTGCCTTTGCCGTACGGCTGGTACGGCGGGTCGCGCGCCGCCAGGTGCCGCGTACCGACATCGCGCGCGAGCGGCTCAGCCAGTTGCGGCGGATGTGGGCGTTGTTGGTGGCGGGCGGCGGCGCGGGATTTGCCGGTGTGGCTTTTGTGCTGTCGTCGATCCATCACTGGTGGGTAAATCCCGAGCGCGACACCGCGCTGGTTCTCATTCCGGTCGGCCTTGTTTCGATTGCGATCGGCATCGCGCTGCTGCTGGCCACCACGGCGATCTACATTCTCGGTCGCAACCGGATGCGAACAACGGCTTCCGGGTTTTCTTCCGCGCGCGGCCGGGGCTAGCCGGGCTGTTTCGGGACCCCACGTCAACGAACAAATTTGACCGTCCGGCGTTAGTACACGCTATGGTAGGCGTCATTCTGCCTGGCCAGCATCGGGAGATTTCGAATGACCGTTCCCCAGGACACCACCAGACTGCAATCCGAAATGCGCGCCGCGGTACGCGAGCATTGGAAGGCGTTTTTGTTTGAAGGCATCCTGCTCGCGGTTTTGGGGCTCGCCGCGATGATCCTGCCGCCGCTGGCGAGCCTGGCCGTCACCATTTTTCTGGGCTGGATGTTTCTGATCAGCGGCATCGCCGGTCTCGCCCTCACCATCTGGGCGCGCGGGATGCCGGGCTTCTGGTGGTCGCTGATTTCGGCGGCGCTCGCGGTGCTCGCCGGCCTGATCCTGCTGGCGCGGCCCGTGCAGGGCGTCCTCACGCTTACCATCGTGGTCGGCGCTTATTTCCTCGCCGAGGGCGTTGCCACCATCATGTATGCGCTGGAACACCGGCGCGAATTGTCCGAGCGCTGGTCGTGGCTATTGATCGCCGGATTGGTGGATATCCTGATCGCGTTCATCATCATCACGGGATTGCCGGGATCGGCGGAATGGGCCATCGGCCTGCTGGTCGGCATCAACCTGTTGTTCGGCGGCGCGACGCTGATCGGAATGGCCCTCGCCGCGCGCAAGACCCCCTAGCAGCCGCGCACCTTCGCGCTACGCAGCCGGCCTGCGTCGCGCGAAAGATTCTTCGTTGCCCGAATATGGGATGACAAGATGCAACGCGTGCGCTATAGAGCCGTCATGATCACCTTGGCCGCCAGCAACGTTTGGTATTTTAGCTACGACAGCTCGCTGGCGGTGGGAGGATCGCGCTCAATCTGAAGAATTGCAGCAAGAAGTCCGAACAGCCGCCAGACCTGGCGGCTTTTTGTTTGGCCGGCGGGTCCCTTGAAAATCAGGAGCCAGAGCCGTGTTGAGCACAACAGACGACCTGCGAATAACGCAAATAAAGGAGCTGAGTACCCCGGAAGAGGTGATGGACGAAATACCGCGCACCTTGGCGGCGACGCGAATTGTGCTGGCGGCGCGTAACGCCATCCACGCGATCCTGCACGGCGCGGACGACCGCCTTTTGGTCGTCGTCGGCCCCTGCTCGGTGCACGATCCCGCCGCGGCCGTGGACTACGCCGAGCGTCTCGTTGCCTTGCGCGAACGGCTTGCCGACCGGATCGAAATCGTGATGCGCGTTTATTTCGAGAAACCGCGGACGACGGTGGGATGGAAAGGGCTGATCAACGATCCGGATCTCGATGGCAGCTTCAACATCAACAAGGGCCTGCGTCTCGCCCGCAACGTGCTTTCCGCGGTGAACAATCTCGGCTTGCCGGCGGGGACTGAATTCCTCGACATGACGACGCCGCAATACATCGCCGATCTGGTGGCGTGGGCGGCGATCGGCGCCCGCAGCACGGAGAGTCAAATTCATCGCGAGCTTGCGTCGGGGCTTTCATGTCCGGTCGGCTTCAAGAACGGCACCGACGGCAATGTGCGGATCGCCGCTGACGCCGTAAAGTCGGCATCGCAAGCCCACCATTTCATGGCGGTCACCAAGGGCGGACGTTCGGCGATAGCCGCGACGGCCGGCAACGACGACTGCCATATCATTCTGCGTGGCGGCGGCAAGCCGAACTACGACAAGGCGAGCATCGATGCCGCCGCGGCCGAACTCGCCCGTTCAGGCGTGACGCAGCGGATGATGATCGATGCCAGCCACGCCAACAGTGGCAAAAAGCCGGAGAACCAGCCGCTGGTCATTGCCGATGTCGCTCGCCAGATATCCGGCGGCGATCAGCGCATCGTCGGCGTCATGATCGAGAGCAATCTGGTCGCAGGCCGCCAGGATGTGCTGCCCGGCATGGCGCTTACCTATGGGCAGAGCATTACCGACGGCTGCATCGGCTGGACCAGCACCGTGCCGGCGCTGAACCTGCTGGCCGACGCTGTCGAGGCGAGACGGAACATGCAGCGCCGCAACTTCCGGGAACGTTCGGCTTAGGCGCCTTTGCTAACAACCGCGGCAGATGCTCTTGATCTTGCGGTCGAGCGCTAAGTTCTCGCGATTGAGCGGATCGCTCGGATCGCCCAGGTTTTTCTCCGACGGCACCTGATCGGCGCGCGGTTGGCGGTGGCCTACCGGCGCTTCGCGGGCCGGCTGGGACTGATTTGCCGCGCCCGACGATCCGGTTTTGCTACCGGTCTGCGCCATTGCAGCCGGACCACCACCAATCAGGGCCAGCAGCGCCATCGACATTATCAGCTTTTGCATCTGGATTCTCCACCAACAGAGCAACGCATCTACTCGCAACGCATCTACCTTGCAACGCACCTACTTCGTCCGATCGGGAATCTCAATCGTCGCGCAATTGCTGCGCCCCTGGGCGGCGCAGTCCTGCACCTTGCGTATGTCGGCCATGGTGCCGAGCAACCAGATTCCCGCCGCCGTCAGCACCACGAACAATCCGAGCATCACCATGTTCTCGAGGTTGCGATTGCCCTGATCCTCCGGTGGCTCCGACCCTGCCCCTCCTCCGTCGGTCATCGGTCCATCATGGCTTCGGCGTGTAGAGATGGACGTCGCCGCAATAGTCGACGACACGATAGCGCGTTTCCGGCTCTGGTTCTTCCAAAAACGAATTCGCGGATGAAAAAGTTTCTGCGTGTGATAGATAATTCGGGCCGACCGGCGCCTTGCCGTGGCCGCCGGGAATATCGAGCACATATTCCGGTTGACACAGTCCGGACAGCCGCCCCCTCAAGCCGCGCATGAGTTGCCGGCCTTGCGCCAGCGTTGTCCGCAGATGCGCCGTGCC
>WNFW01000414.1_pt1 | contig 27072 bp, 26 predicted proteins | sample 5400131 | NCBI WGS metagenome assembly WNFW01 (sample SAMN13153362, study PRJNA577476) | soil metagenome | isolation source: 20 cm soil or saprolite under grassland replicate 1 | place: USA:California | collected 2016-06-15 | reverse complement strand
GTCGCCTCAGCCAGGCATCGGGGTAGCCCGGCTTCCGCAATTTGCGGAATTGGGCTTGCTCGCCGCCATTCGGTCGCCGACTCGGCCGAAAACTCCGCCGAGGGGGTCCTCCAGACCAGCACCGTAAAATTTGCGGGCGAGAGCGAAACATTCTCACGCTCTGAGGAGCGCGCCTCCTCACCATGAGGGACTACTCCAATCACCCCTTCACCACATGCCCCTCATATTGCGGCAGGTCGTCGGTGATGGTGAACCACGGCGCCTTGGAGCCTGCGAAGATGTGAAAGGCCGGACGGATGGAGGGATCGTCGACCAGCGTTCCCATGGCGACGTGGGCGTAGGCGCCGTCGCGGACAATCGAATAGAGCAGCGAACCGCAATGCCTGCAATGCGCATCGTGACCGTTCTGTTCGCCAAAGATCATCAGGCTGTCCTCGCCTTGGGTGATGCCGAGCCGGTCGCGCGCAATCCCGGCGAACGGCTTGAACGCCGACCCGGTCGCGCGCCGGCAGTTGGAGCAGTGGCAATTGCCGGCGTATACGAATTCGTCCGCCACTGCGTAGTGAACCGCGCCGCACATGCACTTGCCGCCAAGCAGGCGGGCTGTCTTTGCCGAATTTGTCACATTCTCCTCCGTCGCGTCATGCCGGTGGCGTTATTCAGGAGTTCATGGCTTAATTCAAATCAGATCAATCAACTTTCTTGATATCGAGGGAGCACAATCCATGAGCCATGATCGTTCCAGCGTCGAGGCGGTGGTGCAGCACTATTTCGACGGCCTCTATGAAGGCGATGCCGACAAGATCGGCGCGATCTTCCATCCCTCGGCCGACCTGCGCTGGCTCGAGAAAGGCCAGTTGCAGGTTCTGCCCGTCCCCGACTGGCTGGATCGGATCCGGAAGCGGCCGTCGGCGAAGGCGGAAGGCAAGCCGCGCGAGGATTTCATCGTCACGATCGACCGCTCCGATGAATCCACCGCCTTCATCAAGGTGCGCTGCCAATTGCCGCCGCGCTATTTTACCGACTACCTGGTGGCGATGAAACTTGCCGACGGCTGGCAGATCGTCTCCAAATCCTACCGCTACGATTTGCGCGAGTAAGAAACCTACGCCCCGCGCCTGGTTCGGCCGCATTGACCTCGGCGAACTTCCGGGCGAATTGAGGGGCGAAAGGACTTTCGAGCAAAGTGGAAGCCAAATTCCAGATATTTCTGATTCTGCTGGCGGTGCTGGCGGGCGCCGCGCTGTTAGCGCGGCGCATCAACGTCGCGCCGGCCATCCTGCTGCTGCTGAGCGGTGTGGCGCTGGCGTTCGTGCCGGGGATGCCGTCGCTGGAACTGCCGCCGGAGCTGGTGCTGCTGGTGGTACTACCGCCGCTGATCTACTCGGCCAGCGTCGCCATGAGCTGGCGCGAATTCAAACATAATTTGCGTCCGATTATCCTGCTGTCGGTCGGCTGCGTGATCTTCACGGCCTTCGCGGTCGCCGCCGCGACGCATTACCTGATCGGGTTGCCCTGGGGCGTCGGTTTTCTGCTCGGCGCCATCGTCGCGCCGCCAGACGTGGTGGCGCCGCTGGCGATCGCCCGCAAGCTCGGTCTGCCGCGTCGCATCCTCGTCGTCCTCGAGGGCGAAGGGCTTGCCAACGACGCCACTGCGCTGATCCTGTATCGTTTCGCGGTGGCGGCAATTTCGACCGGCGCCTTTTCACTGCCGAAAGCTGCGGGCACGTTTGCGCTCATCGTCGTCGGCGAGGTGCTGTTTGGCGCCGCCGTCGGCTGGCTCAGCCTGCGGATGCGTCACCGCGCGCGCGATTCGCAGGTCGAGATCACGCTGTCGCTGATCACGCCCTACGTCGCCTATTGGATCCCCCAGCATTTCGGCGGCTCCGGCGTGATCTCCACCGTCGCCTGCGGGCTCTATATGAGCTGGAACGGACCGCTCCTGATCTCCTCGGCGACGCGGTTGCAGGGCATCTTCTTCTGGGACCTCGTGATCTATTTGATCGAGGGCCTGCTGTTCCTGCTGACCGGCTTCCAGATGCGATCGCTGTTCGAGAAATCCAAGGCGTTTCCGCTCGACGATATCCTGTCTGCGACCGCGCTGGTCGCCATCGTCATCATCGTGGCCCGCTTCGCCTGGGTCTATCCGGGGACGTATCTGCCGCGGTTATCAAAGCGCGTGCGCGAACGCGATCCGTCGCCGCCGTGGCAATGGGTGTTCGTGATTGCGTTCACCGGTGTTCGTGGCGCGGTGTCGCTGGCAGCGGCACTGGCGCTGCCGCTCGCGCTGCCGGGCGGCGAGGGCTTTCCATACCGCGACCTGATCCTGTTCGTCGCTTTCGGCGTGATTTTCATCACGCTGGTCGGATTGGGCCTTGGACTGCCGCTGGTGGTGAGGTGGCTCGGCGTCGCGCAAGCCGGCCGCGACGAGCATCTGGCGGAGCGCGAATCGGAGATCGCGGCGCGGCGCAAGGCGCTCGCCGCGGCGCTGACGCAGCTCGACGCTATCACCGATGACCGCGAATTGTCCGACGAGGTGGTCAAGCTGTTGCGCGCGCGGCACGAGATTCGCGCCAATCAATTGCCGGATTCACTCGATCCCGATGCGCATGATGTCTCGGTCGCGGGAACCGAGCTGACGCGGGAATTGATTGCGGCAGAGCGGAAATTCATCCACGTGTTGCTGCGCGACGGCAAGATCACCGACGAGATCAGGCGGCGGATCGAGCGCGATCTCGATCTGGAGGAAGCCAGCCTCGCCAACCGCGAATATCGCAGGCTGCCGTTGTAGAGGGAAAGACCGCTTGTCGGACATGTTACCGACGAAGCCGACATCCGAGTGCTGTCCGTCGTGCGCTATCCATTCCTGATTTTCCATGCGATCGACGACACGGCCGGCGAAATCGTCATTCTACATGTGCGACACACCGCGCAACAACGACCGTGACCCAGCACGATGAGCGTGTGGCCGCCCGCCTACTCCGCCGCCGCGGTCCGCGGCCGGCCGACATAGCCGGTGGCGTCGCCGAAGCGTTCCACCATGACCGCGGGCAGATCCTTGGCCTTGTTGGTGACGCAGGCGCCGGAACGCACGGTGTAGCGGTCCTGGTGCGCCAGATGCGACGGCGCCTCGCCCTGCTGTAGCGCGCGGGCGGCCTCCATCACCAGCTTTCGGAAATGCATGATGCCGAGATCGGTCGGGCCGAGATGTTCACGGCTGCGGTCGGCGATTGGGCCCTGGCTGTCCTGCACCGCGGCGTCCTGCTCGGACACGCCCTTGATCCCGGTATAGCTTTTGGTCTTCTGCAGCCTGCGGTCGATCAGATAGTCGTTGGCCTTGTTGCGCAGCGGAATATAGTTCTCGTCGACCTCGGAGATCACGCCGTTGCCGCGGTCATAGCCGTCGCGCTCGGCCTGCGTCAGCGGCCGCTCCGGATTCCAGGCATAGGTGTAGATCCAGCAATTGGTATCGCTGACGGGCACAAAACTCTGGCCGAAAACATTCTCGCCCGGCATCGCGCTCGGCGCGTAGCTATGCACCGGCATCAGGAACTGCGCGATGCGCCAGTAGATATTGTCGCTGCCGGTGAGCCGGCCGCCGGCGATGGTCAGGCCCGCGTCATGCGGATTGATTTTTATCACCGGACGCGGATCTTCGGCGATCCATCGCATGTGATCGACATTCATGCGCGCGATCGGATTGATGAAGTGCTTCTTGATATCGAGGATTTCGTTCTCTTCCTTGTCGAAGCTCAGATGCGCGAAGGTGAAATGCGCGGTGTCGATCGAGCCTTCCAGCGCCTGCACCCAGTTGCAGTCCTGCCATTTCTTCGAGACGTAGCGGTGCGAAGGCGGCACCAGCGCCATCTCCAGCGCAGGCAATTCCGGCACCGCGTCGGCCGGACCCATATAGGCCCAGATCATGTCGCCCCATTCGCGCACCGGATAGGATTTGATGCGTATCAGGTCCTTGGCATTGAGATCGGGATAGGAGGTCGGCATGTCGACGCAGCGGCCGTCGGTGTCGAACTTCCAGCCGTGATAGACGCAGCGGATGCCGCATTCCTCATTGCGGCCGAGCCAGAGATTGGCGCCGCGGTGCGGACAATGCTGATCGATCACCCCGACCACGCCGCGAGAATCGCGAAACGCCAAAAGCTCCTCACCCATCGCGACGATCTTCTTCGGCGGACCGTCGGCTTCCGGCAATTCCGCCGACAACAGCACTGGCAGCCAGAAGCGGCGCAGCAGCTCGCCCATTGCCGTGCCCGGACCGCTTTCGGTCAGGAATTTATTGTCTTCTGCGCGGAGCATGGGTGTCCTCCGTATATTGTCTTGCTTTTGACCAAGCTTGGCGCAGGTGGAACGGGGCGTCAACGTTTCAGCCGGAAGAGCTGCTGCTCGCGCACCGCGCCCCTCACACCGGCCGGTCGCCCTTCACCGTCACCCGGGTGCCGGCGCGGGTGTGCGGCCAGTAGTCCCACATCGCGCGGTGCTGGGCGCAGCGGTTGTCCCAGAACGCGACCGCGTTTTCGGTCCAGCGGAAGCGGCACTGGAACAGCGGGTTCTCGGCGTGCTGGTAGAGATAGGCCAGCATTGCATCGCTCTCGTCGCGGGGAATGCCGATGATGTGGCGGGTAAAACCGCGGTTGACATAGAGCGCCTTCTTGCCCGTCACCGGATGGGTGCGCACCACCGGATGCTCGGCGCGAGGATAGGACGGGCGCTCGGCGACGCCGTAATTGGCGTAAAGCCCGCGATAGGCCGCCTCACCATCATGCAGCGCGGTGAGCCCGTCGAGATAGCTCTTCATCCGCTCCGACAGCGCTTCGTAAGCCGCGTACATAGAGGCGAACAGGGTGTCGCCGCCGCGCGGTGGGCATTGCCGAATATAGAGGATCGAACCCATCGGCGGCTCGAGGTCGCAGGACACGTCCGAATGCCAACCTTCGCCGTTGGCGCGTGGCGAATCCTTGTCGGCATAGATCTTCATCAGCGCCGGATCGTCGCCTTCATGCGGTGCTGCGGGGTGAATGTGCAGTTCGCCGAATTGGCGCCCGAAGGCGAGGTGCTGCTTCGGCGTGAGGTGCTGATCCCGGAAGAAGATCACGAGATTTTCGGCGAGCGCGCGATGGATTTCGTCCATGGTCCGGTTGGAGAGCGAGCTTGAAAGATCGACGCCTGATATCTCCGCGCCGATGATCGGCGTGAGCTTTTCGACGCCGATGGTCTCGTAAGGCTCGGCCTCATCGGCGAGATGCCGATAGCGCGGTCCCTGCTTGCCGGAAAGCGAACTCATGGACGTTCCTTGCTGGCGACGGCGCGAGACCTCGGTGCGAAGCTGATTACGCGGAATCGCTTGTTGCTAAAATACGGCGAGGATGGCCAAGTCGGCACGATCCCGTGCTGAGATTTGAAGGCCAAGCGCTGGCTCGAACCTATTGTTCGACTCTACTCCGCCGGCGTCACGGTGCTCGCCGGAACCTTCGTCCCCGCACCGTAGCGCTGGTCGATATAGTCGATCACCATCGCCTTGAATTCGGTCGCGATGTTGGGGCCGCGCAGGGTGCGGAATTTCTTGCCGTCGACGAACACCGGCGCCGCCGGGGTCTCGCCGGTGCCGGGCAGCGAAATGCCGATATCGGCGTGCTTGGATTCGCCGGGGCCATTGACGATGCAGCCCATGATCGCGACGTTGAGCTCTTCGACCCCGGGATAGCGCGTCTTCCAGCTCGGCATTTCATCCCGGATGAAATCCTGGATCGAACGCGCCAGTTCCTGGAAGGTGGTCGAGGTGGTGCGGCCACAGCCCGGACAGGCCGCGACCAGCGGCACGAAGGTGCGGAAGCCCATGGTCTGCAGCAATTCCTGCGCGACCTGCACTTCAAGCGTGCGATCGCCGCCGGGTTCCGGCGTCAGCGAAATCCGGATGGTGTCGCCGATGCCGTCCTGCAAGAGAATGCCGAGTGCGGCAGCTGACGCCACGATGCCTTTCGATCCCATGCCGGCCTCGGTCAGACCAAGATGGATCGCGTAATCCGAACGCGCGGCCAATTCCTTGTAGACCGCGATCAGATCCTGCACCGCGGATACTTTCGCCGACAGGATCATGCGGTTCTTCGGCAGGCCGATTTCTTCGGCGCGCGCGGCCGACAGAAGCGCCGACTGCACCATCGCCTCGCGGGTCACCGCACGGGCGTCGAGCGGATTGGGAGACTTGGCGTTGTCCTCCATCAGTTTCGTGAGCAATTCCTGATCGAGCGAACCCCAATTGGCGCCAATGCGCACGGTCTTGTTGTTCTTGAGCGCGATCTCGACGATGTCGGTGAACTGGCTGTCGCGCTTGTTCTTGAAGCCGACATTGCCGGGATTGATACGGTATTTGTCGAGCGCCTCGGCGCAGGCCGGATACTCCGCCAGCAACTTGTGGCCAATATAGTGGAAATCGCCGATCAAGGGCGTGGTGATGCCGCGCTTGCGAAGTGCGTCGCGGATATGCGGCACGGCGGCTGCAGCCTCGTCGCGGTCGACCGTGATCCGCACCATCTCCGAACCGGCGCGTGCAAGTGCCGCGACCTGCTCCACGGTGCCCGCGACATCGGCGGTGTCGGTGTTGGTCATCGACTGCACCACGATCGGCGCGCCGCCGCCGACGGCGACATTGCCGACCACGACCTGGGTGGTGGTGTGCCGGGCCTTGGGGCCGGCGACGTCATCCTGCAGCGGTTTTTCGATTCTGTTCATGGGGTCTCGAATATCAGGTTTTTGCGACAGGCACCAAGGGACGATGCCAAACTCCTCCGATTCACCGAAACGGGGTATCGGCGACCATTTGTGGTATCAAGTCGGCCGATCACACGGCTAAATAATCTTCCCTTATTATCAGTCACTTACCCAGAACGGCTGCCAAAACATCGCCCGGGACTGGTCTCGCCAGCCCTGATCGATATATCGGACCCGAATCGGGGGATTAAAGGGCAGCAGCGCGCAAGCGACCGCCTTTTGGTCCTTGTTCCCCTGCCGTAGCAGCCAGACTACAATCCGGACAGTGATGCGCGTCACCGACGCATCAGACCCCAAAAATCTCCGGAAGGCGAAAGATGCCAGAGCGCGACGGATTGATCACGCCAGCGGAACTGGCCGGCATTCTCGACCAGCCGGATGTCAGGCTGTTCGATTGCACGACCTATCTCGAATATCAGCCCGATGGCAGCGACATTCCCTATATCGCCGTGCCCGGCCGGCACACTTTTGAGGCCGGGCATATTCCGGGAGCGGACTTTCTGGATTTGCAGGGCGAATTCTCCGACCAGACCACAAAACTTCGCTTCACGATGCCTGCCATCGCGCAGCTTAAGGCCGCGTTCGGCCGCCACGGCGTTTCGGCCGGCAGCCGGGTGGTGCTCTACAGCATCGGCACCGCGATGTGGGCGACGCGATTCTGGTGGATGCTGAGATCGCTCGGTTTCGAGAACGTAGCGGTGCTCGACGGCGGACTGGACCAATGGAAGGCGGAAGGCCGCGCCATCGAAACCGGGCCAGCGAAGGGCTATCCACCGGCGACTTTTATCGCCAGGCCGCAGCCGGGATATTTTGTCGACAAGCATCAGGTGCTCGCCGCCGGCGCCGACCGCGACACTGTCGTCATCAATGCGCTCAACCCTCAACTGCACGCGGGCTTGGAGCCAAGCCGTTACGGCCGCCCCGGACACATTCCAGGCAGTGTCAACGTTTCCGCGGCAACGCTGGTCGATCCCGAGACCAAGGCCTTCGTCCCGCTTGGCGAAGCGGAAGCGAAATTCACCGCGCAAGGCGTCAATAAGGATAAACGCGTGGTCGCCTATTGCGGCGGCGGCATCTCCGCCACCATTGATTTATTCCTGCTGCACCGGCTCGGTTACGACAACCTGACCCTCTACGACGGCTCGATGGGAGAATGGGCCAAGGATCCCTCGCTGCCGATCGAGACCGGCTGAATTGACTTTGACCTGCCCTCAAACTGCAAGTTTTGCCGCATGGCTGCGACGCCGACCGCAGCATCGGAACTAGGCCCTTTAAGGTTCGTTGACGGCATGTAAAATAAGCGGTTGACAATGGGTCTTACCAGACTGATCTAAAAGGGCACGACCGTGAGACAGATTATGGGCCCCGCTCTGGTATTAACAACCGTCAATGCGCCGCACAGCAAGCAGCTGGACGCCCAGGAGCTTGCCCATTGTCTGCTTGATCCCGTGGTAGCCAAGACCGTTCCGGGACATATGTCTTCGTTTTTTGGCGAAGTCAGCCCGACATTGCAGGTAGCCTTTGCCGGTCTGTTCAATATCTCCGAGCAACAGCTCGCGGAAGCAGCGACGGCTTTTGCCATGTATTCGGGCGAGTCCTACCCGCTCGCGGCGTGAGCGCTCCGAAACATGTGTCGGACTGGGCGCGGTTATTCCGAATCGCTTGCGCACTCATCCGTCAGGTAAATTCCGAACATTCCGTTATCGATCATTGGACGTTCGGCGGCGGCACGGCGATGATGCTCCAAATAAATCACCGCGAAAGTCACGACATAGATATTTTCTTACCCGATCCACAACTGCTCCCATTTCTTGATCCCCAAAAGCACGATTTCGAATTTGAAATTCGGCCAACCGATTATGAAGGTGACGGCGCAGGGTTTCTAAAATTTTCGTTTGAACGCATTGGTGAAATCGACTTCATCGTTGGACACTCACTTACCTCGTCTCCAACAACGCGGCACGTGATTGAGGGTGAATCGGTCGAATTGGAAACTATCCCCGAAATCATCGCGAAGAAAATTCATCACAGGGGATCGAGCATAAGGCCGCGCGATATTTTTGATATCGCTGCGGCAGGCGAGAGCCATGCGGATGCAACCATCGAAGCGTTGCGCTTATACCGGGGCGAAGTAGCAAACGCACTTGTCACAATCAGCAAACTGAATCCCGAGTTTGTGAACGGCGCGATTGCAGATCTAGCAATCAAGGACCAATTCAAGTCGATCGCCCAAACGGCAATTGAACGAGCAACAAAAATCCTCAACGCTGTGTAACCCGAAAAATCTCGAAATGTTTTCATTCACGGTCGTGAACTTGCGAACCTGAATCAGGCCGGAACGTTGGGATCCGGCACGATTTTCGGCCCGGAAACATCGGGCCTGTTCACCAGATAGAGCCCCGCGATCACCAATAGCGCCGCGGCGCCGAACGCCAGCGTCAGCGTGTCGTGCATGATGAGATAGCTGGCGACGACGCCGAACAGCGGCGTAATGAAGGTGAAGGCCGACAATTTGCTGGCTGAATAGGCTTTCACCAGCGCGAACCACAGCAGAAACGTCAATCCCACCACCCAAAACGTCTGATAGGCCATCAGCGACAGCGCCAGCGAGCCGGGAAGCCGGGTGATGGTTTCGCCTGACATCCACGCGGCTAAGCCGAAAATCGGGATCGAGACCGCCACTTGGTAGCCCAAGCCCTTTTCCGCGGGGGCCTTGAGCAGCGCGGTGGCCTTCACGATCAGCGTGGTTGCCGCCCACAGCGCGGCACCGCCGACGATCAGGAGGTCGCCCAACAACACGTTGGCATCGGAGTTGGCCTGGGGGATGCCGATCGCGAGCGCGACGCCGGCGAAGCTTAGCGCCAGTCCGCCCCATTGCGAGGCGCACAGCCGTTCGCCGAGAAACAAATAGGAGCCGAGCGCCACGAAGAACGGCGCGGTATAAAGGAACACCACGGCGCGCGACGCCGACGTCAGCAACAGGCCGCGATAGATTAGCACGAATTCGACACCAAATATCACACCCGCGCACAGACCTGCGCGCAGCGTGCCATCACGCTCGAACATCTTCACGCCGCGGAGCCGCGCAATCAGGCCCAGGACAATCAACGCGCCGGTGGAGCGGATCGTGGCCTGCAGCATTGGCGGGATGTCCGGAAGGATGAGCTTGACGGCGATCGGGTTGAAACCCCAACTCAGGCACAACACCAGCATCAACGCGATGGCGCCCGGGCTGAGCGGACGTCCGGCTGATGAATTCGCTTGATCTGACGACATTTATCCTCGTTGTCCGGCTTGTCGCCGTGTTGTTGGGGCATGATCCCGAAAAATGGTCTTCCGGTTTTCGGAAAGAGAACATGCCCAATATTCGGAAAGAGAACATGCCCAATATCAAGGCGCCTTCTGGCAGTGCGCGCAGGTGCCGGTGATTTCGACCACGGACATTTTCGCCGCAAAGCCGGTTGAGCGCGCGGCGGCGTTGAGGCTCTGCGCCAGCGGCGCTGCCGGAATTTCGCCGACCGAACCGCAATGCTCGCAGATCAGGAACGCCACCATCGCAGCCGCGTCATGGTCGTGGGCGCAGGCGAGATAGGCGTTGCGGCTTTCGATGCGATGCACGAGGCCATTTTCCATCAGGAAATCAAGCGCGCGATACACCGTGATCGGCGCCGGCCGCGGCATTGATTTGGCGAGTTCGTCGATCACCTCGTAGGCGCCAAGCGGCCGGTGACTGGAGAACAGCGCCTGTAATACCTGGCGGCGGATCGGCGTGAACTTCTGCGCCCGCTGCGCACAGACCCGCTCGGCATGATCGATGCCATCCGCGGCGCAGCGGTCGTGATCATGGTCGGGCGCGGGAAATGTCGGTTTTGTCAGGGCCATCGCGGCCATGTGTAGCATTTTGGCGGGATAAAGCCCAATTCCATCCGCGGTGTCTGCATTTTGGCGGATCGAGCCATGTGCTGGCGGCGGGGCAGCCCATCGATTTACTTGCCAGGCCTTTGACTTGATATGTCGAATTCATAAGCTAGCTTATTATATTATATGGCTGGCATATGGAGGCAACCGCATGTCCCGCGGTTCGGTGGATATGAATTTTCTGTTTACGCTCGGCGAGGTGCAGCGGCTGGTGCGCGCCTATGCCGACAAGCAGGCCGCCCGCTACGGCATTACCCGCGCGCAATGGGCGGTGCTGGCCAAGGTGGAACGCAGCGAGGGCCTGAAGCAGACGGAACTGGCCGAATTGATGGAAATGCAACCGATCACGCTGACGCGGCTGATCGATCGCCTGTGCGATCAGGGATGGATCGAACGCCGCAGCGACGATACCGACCGCCGCGTCAACCGGCTCTATCTGCGCAAGGCCGCCCGTCCACTGCTCGGCAAGCTGGCCGGGCTGCGTTCCGAACTGACCGCGACCGCGCTTGAGGGTATCACCCCATCGGACGCCCACCGCCTGCTGGCGCAACTCGAAGCGATCAAGGAAAACGTGCGCAACGCGATTCAAAATCCGGCCGGTGAACCGCCGAGGAAGGAGCAGCGCGTTGGCTGATCCGGTTCTCAAATTCCCGCCCGATCAGAAGGGCGACGCGCCGAAACCCCGCGCCAAAATCGCCGCGAAGCCACGCCGCCGGTTGATGGCCGGCATGCGGCGTTACCGCCGCGCGCTTTTGTTGGTGGTACTGCCGTTGCTGGCGCTGGTTGCCGGGCTGACGTTTTATCTGAACGGCGGCCGCTACGTCACCACCGACGACGCCTATGTCGGCGCGCAGAAGGTTCTGATCACGCCTGACGTCTCCGGCAAGATCATCAACGTCACCGTCAAGGAAGGCCAGCGCGTCGCCAAGGGCGATGTGATGTTCCAGATCGACCCGGTGCCCTACCAACTCGCGGCACAACAGGCCCGCGCCAAGCTCGATGACGCCAAGACCACGCACGACAATCTCATCGCCAACGTAAAGCTGTACACGCAGACGATCGAACTCGTGAACGCCGGCATCGCGATCAAACAGCGCGACGTCGAGCGCAAGTCGGCGCTGGTCAAGAGCTCCGCCGGCTCCCAGCTCGATCTCGACAACTCCAACACCGCGCTGGTCACCGCCCAGGCTCAGCTGCAGCTGATCCGGCAGCAGAACTCGACCGCGCTCAATCAACTGTTGGGCAATCCCGAATTGCCGCTCGAGCAGTTCCCGGCCTACATGCAGGCCAAGGCCGCGCTCGAGGACGCCCAGCGCAGTCTCGATCTGGCAACGGTGCGTGCGCCGATGGCCGGCACCGCCACCCAGGTCGATCAGATCCAGCTCGGTCGCTTCGTCGCCGCCGGCACGCCGGTGTTCAGCGTCATCGATACGTCGGCACCTTGGGTCGATGCCAACCCGAAGGAATCGGATTTCACCTATGTCGCGGTCGGGCAGCCCGTCACCATCGACGTCGATGCCTTCCCCAATCATGTCTTCAAGGGCACCGTTGGCTCGCTCAGCCCCGGCACCGGCGCGCAATTCGCGATCCTGCCGCCGCAGAACGCCACCGGCAATTTCGTCAAGGTGGTGCAGCGGGTGCCGGTGCGAATCTATTTCGACAGCAACGACAAATATGTCCAGAAGCTGAAGGCCGGCATGAGCGCCTATACCACGATCGACACCGGCCATCGCCGTTCGCTCGTCGGTCTGCTCGGCTTCTCGCCGGCAGTAGCGAACCAGGATTAGTTGCGATGCCGACCTCGGCTGCAGCGCCCGTTGCCGTTCCCGGCCTGCGCCGGAACATGGTGACGATCTGCGCCATGACCGCCACCATCATGCAGGCGCTGGACACCACCATCGCCAATGTCGCGCTGCCCTATATGCAGGGCACGCTGTCGGCGTCGCAGGACCAGATCAACTGGGTGCTGACCTCCTATATCGTCGCCGCTGCGATCATGACCGCACCGGTCGGGTGGATCGCCAACCGCTTCGGCCGCAAGCGCATCTTTATCATCTGCTCCGGCGGTTTCACGATCGCGTCGGTATTGTGCGGACTGGCGCAGGACATCAACCAGATGGTGTTGTTTCGCTTGCTGCAGGGCATGTTCGGCGCCGCATTGGTTCCGCTGTCGCAGGCCGTGATGCTGGATTCCTATGCGCTGCACGAGCGCGCCAAGGCGATGGCGATCTGGGGCATGGGCGTGATGATGGGCCCGATCATGGGACCCTCGCTCGGCGCCTGGCTGACCGAGACCTATTCCTGGCACTGGGTGTTCTTCGTCAATTTGCCGTTCGGCATATTCACCGTACTCGGTCTATTGGTCTTCATGGATGAAAGCCGGAAAGACCGCGAACTCCGCTTCGACTGGTTCGGCTTCGCAGCGCTCGCGGTCGGCATCGGCGCACTGCAGATCGCGCTTGATCGCGGCGAGCAGCTCGGCTGGACCGAATCCAACGAGATCATCGCCGAGTTCATCGTCTCGATCGTCGGCTTCTATTATTTCTTTGCGCATTCCCTGACTACCGCGAAGCCGTTCATCCAGTTTGCGCTGTTCAAGGACAGGAATTTCGTCGGCGGCTGCGTGTTCATGGCGGTGATGGGCCTGGTGCTGTTCTCGACCATGGCGCTGGCCTCGCCTTACCTGCAAAATATCATCGGCTATCCCATCATCACCGCGGGGCTGTTGCTGGCGAGCCGCGGCTGCGGCACGTTTGTGGCGATGATGCTGGTCGGCCGGATGATGCGCTATATCGAGGCACGCACGCTGATCATCTCCGGTCTCGGCCTCACCTGCCTGTCGCTGTTCTACATGACCGGCTGGACCGACCAGACCGGCGTGCCCGAGATCGTGACCTTGAGCATCATGCAAGGCTTCGGGTTCGGCCTCGTATTCGTACCGCTGAGCACGGTGGCGTTCCTGACGCTGCCCAACCACCTGCGCACCGACGGCACCTCGATGCTGACCTTGATGCGCAACGTCGCCAGTTCAATCGGAATCTCCGTCGTGATCGCGCAGCTGACGGAAGGGTCGCGGCGCGTTTACGCGGTGCTGTCGCAGCACGTCAACCCGTTCAACCACGCGATGCAGATGCCGGACGTGCGGGGCATGATCGACATGACGACCGACAAGGGGCGCGCCATGATGGACGTGATGGTCAATCTGCAGGCGCAGATCATCGCCTTTTCGCAGGACTACCAGATGGTGATGATCTTCACGCTGTGCGCGATCCCGCTCGCGGTCATGATCGGCTCCACCAAGGCCGCACTGCGCAAGCAATCGCTAGGGCCGGAACAGGCGGTGATCGAGTAGACTCTTGCTCCACTGGTTGACCCGCAAACACCTGAAGCTCTATCGAGCCTGGACCTGGGGCGGGGGCGGGTTCCAAAACTCAGGTCCGCGGCATGGTCAGCGGCCGCGATTCCCGGGTCTGCGCCGCCAATCTGATCGCGGCGTTGGCGGCGCCGAACCCGTGATAGTTGCGCCGCTCCACGATCTCGAAGAAGAACCGCTCGTCGAAGACGTGCGTGTAGATCTGGAAGAATTCGCCATCGCCTTCGCGGTCGTACAGGATTTGGTTGTCTCGAAGGGCCGCCATCGTGGCTGCGTCGAGACCGTATTTGGCTTCGATATCGTCGTAGTAGTTGTCTGGAATTTTCAGGAAGTCCGCACCCCGCGCGCGCATCGCCGCGGCGGCCGCAAAAATATCGCCACAGGAAAACGCCACATGCTGGACCCCGGAGCCGAAAAACTCGTGGATGAAGCGGGCCGACAGCGTGCGTGTGGCCGACGAACCGTTGAGAACCACACGCAGGCTCTGATTGCCATTGATGAGCGCCTGGCTCTGCACCAAACCCACGGGATCGGCGATCTCGACCTGCGGCAGGCGCTCCAGATCGAGAATGCCGCTGTAGAACAACAGCCACGATAGCATTTCATCGTAAGGCATCGACTGCGAGATGTGATCGACCGCGCCGAGGCGATCTGCGGCTGCATCGCTGCGCAGCGCCTCGAAGTCGAGATCCCAGTTCTTGCCGGTGGCTTCCAGAAAATACAGCAGGCTGCCACCGACACCACGGATCGCCGGAATTTCAAGCTCGCCCGGCCCCACCGGAGAATAGAAGGTGCGCGCTTTCAGCGCCTCCGCTCGCGACATGGTCTTGCCGGCGTCATCGACATCGATCGCGATCGCGCAGACCCCTGCGCCATGGGTGAGATAGTGCGAATGCGCGAAACCGTCCGGCTCGCAATTGATGACCAGTTCGATATGGCCCTGCGACCAGCGATCGACATCCTTGCTGCGGTGAGACCCGGTCCTGCGAAAGCCGAGCTGGCCGAACAACGTAGCGAGATCGTTGGCCTTGGCGTCACTGACGGCGAATTCGATGAATCCAACGCCGCGGCTGCGCGCCTTCGGTTGCAGTCTGGTGGCGAAAGCATTGGACGCGTCCTTGCCAAGCTGATCCTCAAGCAGGATGAGCGAACGCAGCCCGTCGGTCGCGGTGCGGACCGCGGAGCCGGCGCGAAACTGATCATTGAAAATCTCCAGCGACAGCGGACCGGCGTAACCGGTCGCAAGCACGGCCTCCATGAAGCCGGCCACCGGCAGATCGCCCTGCCCCGGGAAGCAGCGGAAATGCCGGCTCCAGGACAGCACATCGAGGCCGAGTTTTGGCGCGTCGGCCAGCTGAACCAGAAAGATCTTGTCCGCCGGGATCGATCGAATGGCGGTGATCGGGAACGACGGCGCCAGCGCATGAAAGCTGTCGAGAATAATCCCGATCGATCGGTGATCGGCACGCCGCACGATCTCCCAGGCGTCGCGATAGTCGTTGACGTGGCGCCCCCAGGCCAGCGCCTCGAAGCCGACGCGCAAACCGCGCGCCGCGGCGCGCTCGCCAAGCGCGCGGAAATCCGCCGCGGCGCGATCGATGCCGCCGAGCGACGCCCGGGATATGTTGCTGCAGACCAGCATCAGGTCGGTCTGCAACTCCTGCATCAGATCGAACTTGCGCTCGGCGCGGGCAAAATTGCGGGCGCGCTGCGGCTCCGGCATGCCTTCGAAATCGCGAAACGGCTGGAACGCAGAGATCGCGAGGCCAAGGTCGCGGCACATTTGGCCGACGTCGCGCGGGCTGCCGCTAAACGATAACAGGTCGTTCTCGAAAATCTCGACGGCATCGAATCCGGCAGCGGCGATGGCGCGCAGCTTTTCGTCCAGGGCGCCGCTCAGCGACACGGTGGCGATCGAATGTTGGCTCATGCGGCTTGCTCCAGCATGACGTGCGTTGTTTCGGCTTTCATGCGACGCTCTCCGCCATCGCGCCGCCGAGGAACAGTTGCCCGATGCGGGGATCGCCAAGCACGCGATCCGCCTTGTCGACCAGGCGGGTCTGGCCGAGTTCGAGCACGATGCCGTAGTCGGAAATCTCGAGCGCGGAGCGCGCGTTCTGTTCGATCATCAGGATCGAGACCCCGCGGTCGCGCAATTCCTTCAGAATATTGAAAGTCTGCTGCACCATCAGCGGCGAAAGACCGATCGATGGCTCGTCGATCAGCACCAGTTGCGGATTGAGCAGCAGGCCCCGAACGATTTCGAGCTGCTTCTGCTCGCCGCCCGACAGTGTCGAGGCCTGCTGGGTCGCCTTCTTGCGCAGCACCGGAAATCTGTCCAGCGCAGCCTCGATCCGCGCCGGCAGATCGGTGATGTCCCGACCGACGGCCACCGAGCCGAGCTCAATGTTGTGGCGCACCGACAACTCCGGAAAAATATTGCGTCCCTGTGGCACGTAACAGATGCCCGCGGTCAGCAATTGGCGCTGGCTCAAGCCGGTGACGTCGCGTCCTTTGAACACGATGTTGCCTTCGCGCAGTTTCAAGAGCCCGAAGATCGCCTTGAACACCGTGGATTTTCCGGCGCCGTTGGGCCCGATCACCGTGGTGATCGAGCCGGCTGGCACCGTGAAGGTGGTGCCATTGAGGATCGTCATCTTGCCATAGCCGCCGACGAGACCTTGAACGTCGAGAATGGGGTCGTTCATGGATTGATCCCTCAATGACCCAGATAGGCTTCGATCACGGCAGGGTTGGCTCGCACCTCGTCGGGCTTGCCCATCGCCAGCAGCTTGCCCTCCGCCATCACCATGACGCGCGAGCACAGTGACATCACGAATTCCATGTTGTGCTCGATCACCACGAAGGTGGCGCGCCGTTCGCGATTGATCGCGGCCAGCCGCTCCTTGAGATCGCCGAGCATCGTCAGATTGACGCCGCCGGCGGGCTCGTCCAGAAGCACCAGACGCGGCCCGCCCATGAACGCCATCGCGGCATCGAGCAATTTCTGCTGGCCGTAGGACAAGCCACCCGCGGCTTCGCCTGCGAGATGATCGAGCTTGAAGAAGCCGATCATCTGATCGGCCGCCCCGGTCAATCCGGCATCGGAGGGGCCGAACAGCCGCGACATCATGTTGCCCTGATGCTCCTGGCCTGCGAGGATCAGATTTTCGCGCACCGATAGTTTCGGAAACACCTGAAGCAGCTGGAAGGTGCGGCTGACGCCGAGCCGGTTCAGCTCGGACGGACGCAACCCGGTAACGACCTTGCCATCGACCTTCACTTCGCCGTCGCTCGGCGCGAGCTGGCCGAGAATGCAGTTGAAAAGCGTCGACTTGCCGCAGCCGTTCGGCCCGATCAGCCCGAGGATCTCGCCTTCCCGGACCTCGAAGCTCACACCATCGACCGCGGTGATGCCGCCAAACCTCTTCCTGATATTGCTGACCTCGAGGACCGCGGTCATGACGCCGTCTCCAGCTTCGATTTCGCCACCGCGCGCAGCGCCGAGGCGAGCTTGGTGCGGCGCTCGGTCAGATAGCTGTCGAGGATGCCAAGAATGCCGGTCGGCGAATAGATCAGCAGCAGAATCACCGCGGCGGCGTAGAGCATAAGATAATAACCTTCCGTGAAGCGCAGCCATTCCGGCAGCAGCACCGCGATCATCGCGCCGAGGAACGGCCCGAAGAAGAACCCGGCGCCGCCGACGATCACCATCATCAACAGATCGAGCGAGAGCGAGAGGTTGAAGGGAACCGGGTCGATATACTGCGTCAGCGGCGCGTACAGCGTGCCGGCGACGCCGCCGAGCGCCGAGCCGATCGCAAACGCCATCAGCGTGTAACGCCGCGTATCGATGCCGAGCGACAGCGCCCTGATCGGATTCTCGCGCAACGCCATGAAGGCGCGGCCCCAGGGCGAGCGGATCAGCCACCACACCGCCACCGAGACGATACCGAGCGAGCCGAGGCAGACATAGTAGAACGGCAGCGGCCGGTTGGTCGCGATGCCGAAAATAGTGGGCCGCGGAATATTGCTGATGCCGTAGATGCCCTTGGTGAGCCAATCCTCGTTGCGGAACACCAGAAACGCCAGCGTCGAAAACGCGAGCGTCACGAAGGCGAGATAGTGATGCTGCACGCGCAACGCCGGATAGCCGAGGATCCAGCCGATCGCGAAGCACAACACCATTGCTGTGCCGAGCGCGGCCATCAGCGGCAGGCCTTGCGTGGTCATGATCGCCGCGGCATAGGCGCCGATACCGACGAACGCCCCCTGGGCCAGCGAGACCTGTCCGGCATATCCCAGTGTCAGATTGAGCCCCATGGCTGCAATGGTCATCACCGCCCATTGGCTGAGGATGAACAGGCCGTAGCGATTGAAATTCATCGGCGCGATGATCAGGCCGGCGATCACGACGATGCCGAGCGCGACGCGCAGATATTTCGCGGTGTCGGTCATACCGTACGCTCCTCCGGCCGTCCAAGCAGGCCCTGCGGCCGGAACAGGATGATGACGATCAAGAGGAGCAGCGGCACCGCGGCGCGATATTGCGTGGAGACGTAGGCGGCCGCGAGATTATCCACCACGCCGATCAACAGCCCGCCGGCGATGGCGCCGCGCACCTGATTGAAGCCGCCGACGATCGCCGCAATGAACGCCGCCTGCCCCAGCACTTCACCGCTGGAAAATTTCGCGAGATAGATCGGCGTGATCAAAAGCGACGCCAGCGCCACCAGAAAAGCGTTGATCAGGAAGGTCAAGAGGATCATCCGCTCCACCGGCACGCCGATGATGCGCGCCACCGTCGGATTCTGCGCTGCCGCCTGCATCTGATGGCCGATCGAGGTGCGGTTGAGCAGGGCCGTGAGGCCGATCACCGCCGCAATGGCCAGCGCCAGAACGCCGATGCTCTGCAACGACACCATGCGGCCGAACACCGAGACATCCCCGGTCGGCACGATCGAAGGAAATGGTGAGGCTTCGGCGCTAAAAAATTGTTTCACCGCTTCCTTGATGCCGATCGCCAGCGCCATCGTCGCGATCGCCAGCGGCAGCACGCCGTGGCGTAGCATCGGATCGACCAGCAGCATCTTGAAGCCCAGGCCCAATAGCAGCATCGACAACAGGATGCCGATCAGGATGGCGAACCAGAACGGCGCGCCGGCGTGCATCGCCGCCAGCATCAGGAACGCCGGCAACATCACAAATTCGCCCTGAGCGAAATTGATGGTCTGCGACGTCTGCCATAACAGCGTGAAGCCGACGGCCACGATCGCGTAGATCGCGCCGGTGGCAAGGCCCGCCACAACAAGATCGAGCAGATTGGACATGCTTTCCCCTCACCCGTCACTCGCGGACGACGTCAACGCTGCTTCGGTAGTTCGGCTCTCGTCGGCAGGCACCGCCGGCCAACAGTCACGAACACACGGCTCAATTCAGCTTCGGCAGCACCTGCTTGATCACCTGCTTGCCTTCGACGACCTCCACCAGAAAACCCTGGCGGTCGATATCGCCGTTCTGATCGAAGGTCACATCCATCAGGATGCCGGGCTCGCTGGCAGCCTTGATGGTGAGGCCGTGCAGATGATCGGCGAACGCCTTGGCGTCGACCTTGCCAATCTTCTCGGTAGTGGCCTTGATCATGTAGATCGCGAGATAGCCCTTGATGCCGTTGTGATCAGGAACGTAATTGTACTTCTTGACGAATTTTTCCCGGAACGCCTTGACCAGATCGACCGGCGCGTCGGTGGTGAGGCCGACATGTCCGCGCGCGCCGTTGGCGGCATCGCCGGCGAGTTCCACCACCTTCTGGCCGACCAGCGTGGTTTCGCCGACCAGCGGCACTGTCACCGACTGACGCTTCAGCTCCTTGAGCATGCGCGCGCTCTCTTCCTCGTTGACATAGATGAAGACCACATCCGGCGCCGCGGCCTTGATCTTGTTGACGTCGGCGGCGAAGTCGGCTTGTCCAGCTTCCGTCGAAATATCTGCGGCGACCTTGATGTTGTAGCGGACGAATTCCTTGGCGATGGCGTCGCGTCCGCCCTTGCCGAAATCGTTGTTGACCCAGACGATCGCAACCGATTTCGCCTTCAGTGCATCGTTGATGTATTTGGCGACCTTCGGCATCGAGGATTGCTGGCCGAACGAGGTGCGGAACAGAAACTTGTTGCCGCCTTGCGTCAGCTCGGCGGCTTCGCCGCCCATGATCTGCGTGATGCCGGCTTCCGCGGCAAGTGGTGCGGTGACCTTGACCGATCCGGAATAGCCGGGACCGAGCAGCACATAAGGCTCGCCATCGAGGGCCTTCTGGACCTGGGCGCGCGCAACGCCCGGGTTCGATTGCGAGTCGGCGTGGGTGACCTCGAGCTTGCGGCCGAGCACGCCACCCTTGGCGTTGATTTCCTCGATCGCAAGATCGATGCCGTTCTTCCAGTTGGTGCCAACCGTCGCACCGCCGCCGGACAGTTCGGCGACATTGGCCAGCTTGATGGGCGCGCCCTGAGCGAAAGCTGCACCGGCCGACACGGTCGCAAGCAGGAGACCTGCGAAGATTCCAGACTTCATTTTCATCCCTCCATTATCGTTTTGACCTGCAGGCCTTGTGACCGGCCGCGTTTTACGCTGCGTCTACCGCAGAGTAGCGTTTCGCCATGACAGCGTCGAATGCATTTCCCATCTCGACGGTTGACGGCTTCAATCCTGTAAACAATTCGAATGCGTCGGCGGCCTGATAGATTGCGAGGTCGCGCCCGGTCATCACAGCAGCGCCCTTGGCCTTTGCTGCGTTCAAGAGCGGGGTCCAGAGTGGCGAATAGACCGCGTCGGCGACCCATAGTCGGCGATGCAACAGGGCTTCCGGCACCGGATTGCCCAAGTTTGGCAGCATTCCCACCGGCGTTCCGTTGACCACGCCCACGGCGTCCCGCAGCGCCTCTTCGACGCTGTCCGCAATCCGTATCTCCTGATCATCGTGGAGCTGCGTCGCAAGCTGCGCGGCCCTGGCGCGATCGGTATCGAAGATGTTGAGCCGGGCGACACCCAGTGCCGCGAGCGCGAAAGCGATCGCCTTGCCGACACCGCCCGCTCCGATCAGGGCGACCGCGCCGTGTGAAGACGCGGCCAAAAGATCGCCCACAGCTCGCTGAAACCCCGTAGCGTCGGTATTATGTCCGACCAGCCGGCCATCGCGGAGGACCACGGTGTTGACCGCGCCGATTGCGCCCGCACCCGGCGACAACTCGTCGAGCAGATCGACCACCGCTTCCTTGTAGGGAAAAGTAACGTTCACGCCCGCGAAGCCAAGGCGCCTCACACCGTCGAGCAGAGCGCGCAGCTCTTCGCGGCCGGCGCCCGCAACCTCGATAAGTTGATAGTGGCAGTGCGCACCCAAAGCTTCGGCGGCACATTCGTGCATCGCGGGCGACGCGGAATGTGCGATCGGCGCCCCGATCAGGCCGGTTAGAAAGCGGCGATCCTCGGGGAGAAAATGTCGGGTGGCAGGGCTCATGAACTGATCATCAATGCGCGTTGGCGGCGACCGGTGGTTCCGGTTACGTCCGGACACAGATCAACGATAGTGCTTTGCTGACCTAACACAATTATCCATTTATCTCACAAACATAACATGATGTTATTTTCTGGCCACCTTAAGATTTGGCCTTCCCGATGCAGATCGGCCGGGCTCGACCGCCCGCATTTCGGCTCGCAGGCACTCGATAAAGTGCTCGATGTGAACCGATAACGGCACGCCCCGTTTGACCGCGACATAGGTGTCGAATTTGGTCGGCTCGACGATGCGCAGCAATTCGACTCCGGGGTAGCCGCCATGGGCGACGGTAAATTGATCGATGACTGCTATTCCGAGCCCGGCCTTGACCAGGGCACACACCGTGGTTCCAAACCGCGCGCGGATGGTGATGTCATAGTCGAGCTTATTGCGCTGGAAGATCTCGGCCATGATGCGGCCATAGGGATCGTTGGGATCTATGCCGATCAGCGGATACTTGATGATTTCTGCGGCAGAGACCTGCTTGTGTCCGGCAAGTGCGTGTCCTTCGGGTACGATGCAAAACAGTTCGCCCGACGCCAGCGGCAGGAAGTCGAGGCCCGAATGATCGAGCCGATAACTCATGGCGACGCAATCACCGCGGCCGAGCAATAAATAGTCGACGGCTTCCTCGATCTTGAGAATGTTGATGTCGATGCGCAATTGCGGATAGCGCCGCCGCACGCGCTCGATGGCGCGCGGCACCATGACCTGCGAAATGCTGGGTACCGAACCGATCCGCAGTTCCGACAATGCGCCGCGTCCGATCTTGGAGATGATCTCCGTCAAATCGTCTACCTTCTCGTAGACGCTATTGATCTGTTCAAAGATATTGCGCGCTTCCGGCGTCGGAAAATACCGCCCGTTCTGACGCTGGAAGAACCGGATCCCCAGCGATTTCTCGGTGTATTTTACCAGCCGGCTGATGCCGGGCGCCGATACATTCAAAAGCTTTGCGGCCCCGCCGATGGTGCCCGTCACCATCACGGCTCTGATTACCTCGACCTGGCGAAGCGTCATCATGGGCAAACCCCTGCCTTGGCCCGCGCAACTCTACACCGAATTCCGCCGGCGCTTGCGATCTATCGGCAGGCGCGCATCATCTAGCCTTTTTGATTGGCCTTAAGACCTTGCAACGCCGCCGGCACCGCGTCGGGCAGCTTCCCCAGTCGTTGGACCGCGGCCAGGATCGCGGCGATATATCCGTAAGGACCGAGACCGCAGATCACGGCGGTGGAAGCGCTCGAGGTGATCGAATGCCGGTGCAACTCGTCTCTGGCATGAATGTTGGAGAGATGAACCTCGATTTTCGGCCCTTCGAATATTTTCAAGGCATCGATCAGCGCGATCGACGTAAACGAATAGCCTGCCGGGTTCATGATGATCGCGTCGGCATTGCCGTGCGCCGACTGGATCAAATTGACCAGCTCGCCTTCGAGATTGGACTGGTGAAACGAGATCGAAACACCGAGATATTTAGCGAGCTCCTGGCAGCTCGCTTCAATTTCCTCCAGCGTTGTCGAGCCGTAGATGTGAGGCTCCCGAATACCCAGGAAATTCAGATTTGGTCCGTTCAGGATCATGATTCTGGCGGCCATCGTGGTTCCTCTTTTTGCCAAATACAAAACTGTTTAGCCGGCGTTTGCAGACACGGTCACCGACGAGGGGGAACAGCACCATAAGGAATAGGACAACGAGTTGCGCGATCACGAAGGGCTCTACGCCCTTGATGACCTCTCTACATGCCAGCCGCTCCGGCGCCGATCACGACGATGTCGTAGCTCGGCGAAACGTCGGATAATCTGGAACGGTGCAAGGGAGTCCTCAGAAGCGCTTACACCTCAAAAAAAACCGTCTCGTTGTCGCCCTGCAGGTAGACATCGAACCGATAGACCGCGTTGCCGTTGCCTGGCTCGCGCTTTGCGACCAGCGTGCCGCGCCGATCGGCCGGCACCAGCGCCAGCACGGGATCGGCGGCGTTGGCCGCCTCGCCGTCGAGATAAATCCGCGTATAGAGATGCAGCAACATGCCGCGCGCGTAGACCGCGAGCAGAATATGCGGCGCCTGCGGCTTGCCGTCGGGATCGGGCACCGAGCCGGGCTTGATGGTGTCGAACGCGTAGCCGCCGTTGGCGTCGGTGCCGCAGCGGCCAAATCCCCTGAACGTCGCATTGGGCAGCGCGCGCTTGTCCTGCGGATCGGCAAAGCGGCCCTGCGCATCGGCCTGCCAGATCTCCAGCATGCCATCCGGTACCGGCTGGCCGTCGCCGTCGAACACCCGGCCCTCGACCCGGATGCGCTCGCCGGACGTATCTGAAGTGACAAGGTTGTTGGAGAAGGCGTCGTTCCACTCGTATTTGCGCCCCGGCGTCAGCCCATAGGCGAAATACGGACCGACGGTCTGCGATGGTGTGATACCCTGCCCCTTGCTGTCCGGCACTATTTCGTCTCCATCGGCGTGGCGCCGCGCCCACGCAGCACGATGTTGAAGCGGTAGCACAGCGCCCATTCCGGCTGGGTGTTTTCCAGATCGAACGAAGAAACCATCCGCTCCCGCGCCTTTTCATCCGTCACCGAATTGAAGATCGGATCGAACGGAAACAGCGGATCGCCCGGAAAATACATCTGCGTCACCAGCCGCGAGATAAAGGCGTGGCCGAACACCGAGAAATGGATGTGGGCGGGGCGCCAGGCATTGTGGTGATTACCCCAGGGATAGGCGCCGGGTTTTATGGTGACGAATTTGTAGTAGCCCCTGCTATCGGACTGCGCGCGACCGGCGCCGGTAAAGTTCGGATCGAGCGGCGCCGGGTGCTGATCGATCGCGTGGATATAGCGGCCGCAGGCATTGGCCTGCCAGATCTCGAGCAGCGTGTTCGGCACGCCGCGACCGTCTTCATCGAGCACGTGGCCGTGCACGATGATGCGTTCGCCGAGCGGTTCGCCCTTGTGCTGGGTGGTGAGATCGTGATCGTCCTCGCGCACCGCCTCGTGGCCGTAGACCGGTCCGGTCAGCTCCGACAGCGTGTGGCGCATCGGTATCAGCGGCTTTTGCGGCGAACGCTTCACGGTGCTTCTGTAAGCCGGCGACAACCGCGCCGGATGCGCCGCAAGGCTCGCGATGGGATAGGAAAGGGTCATAGGTCCTCCTGCCTCCTGCTGCCGATTACCGCATGGTGAGGAGGCGCTTCTTCGCCGCCTCGAACCATGAGGGTTCATTCCGCCATCCTTCGAGACGCGGCCAAGTGGCCGCTCCTCCAGCGATAACGGCGAAGCCGTTACGCGGGGATGAGGGCCAACGAATCAATTCAACTTCTCGATCGCCATCGCCACGCCCTGGCCGACGCCGACGCACATGGTCGCCAGTGCCCGTTTTCCGCCGCGCTTTTCCATGCCGTGCACCGCGGTCATGGCGAGCCGCGCGCCGCTCATCCCCAGGGGATGACCGAGCGCGATGGCGCCACCATGCGGGTTGACGAAGTCGGCATCGTCCTTGACGCCGAGTTGCCGCAGGCAGGCTATTCCCTGGCTGGCGAAGGCTTCATTGAGCTCGATCAAATCGAAATCGCTGATCTTCAGGCCCAGCCGTTCCATCAGCTTGCGCGTCGCCGGCACCGGGCCGATGCCCATGATGCGCGGCGGTACCGCGGCCGAAGCGAGGCCAAGAATGCGCGCCCGGGGGGTAAGGCCGTGCTTCTTCACCGCGGCTTCGGAAGCAAGGATCATCGCCGCTGCGCCGTCGTTGACGCCGGATGCATTGCCGGCGGTCACCGTGCCCGGATTGCGCACGATCGGCTTCAGCTTGGTCAGGCCTTCGAGCGTGGTTTCGGGGCGCGGATGCTCGTCCTTGTCGACCGTGATCGGTCCGGCCTTGCCGCCGGGCACCGAGACCGGGGTGATCTCGTCCGCGAAATAGCCCGACGCGATCGCGGCGCCTGCGCGCTGCTGCGAGCGGATCGCGAACGCATCCTGATCGGCGCGCGACACCTGAAACTCCTCGGCAACGTTCTCGCCGGTCTCGGGCATCGCATCGACGCCATATTGCGCTTTCATCAGCGGGTTGATGAAGCGCCAGCCGATGGTGGTGTCGTAGATCTCGGCGGAACGCGAAAACGCTTCCGCCGCCTTGCCCATCACAAACGGCGCCCGCGTCATCGATTCGACCCCGCCGGCGATGACAAAATCAATCTCGCCGGCGCGGATCGCGCGGCCCGCAGCGCCGACGGCGTCCAGCCCCGAGGCGCAGAGGCGGTTGATCGTCGCGCCTGGAACCGTCTCCGGCAGGCCCGCCAACAGCAGCGCCATCCGCGCCACGTTGCGGTTGTCCTCGCCGGCCTGGTTGGCGCAGCCGAAATAGACTTCGTCGACCGCCGACCAGTCGATCTTGGGATGCCGCGCCATCAAGGCCTTGATCGGGGTCGCCGCCAGATCGTCGGCGCGGACCTTGGCAAGCGAGCCGCCGAAACGGCCGATCGGGGTCCTCACGGCATCGCACACAAATACATCGCCCATCGAAACTCTCCCTGAATGCCGCGTTTCCACGCCAATTAATGCCGAGTTTTAGGAGCGCCGGTGCGGCAGGTCAATTGACAGCGCACGCGCCAGCGCCGCTTTCGCGCCGGGGCCGTTATGCTCAGGGCTCGAAGGCCGTTATCACCGGGTGGGGAGAACGTGGAAAACACGCTTTGCGGCGGCAAACCAATAGGACCCGGCGGTAAAATTTTGTAGTTTGCGCACCCAATGACGATCCAGCAGTCTTTTCCTCAAGCTTCGGACGCCACGCCGCCCGCCGAGACGGCGGCGCGCGTCACGCCGATGATGGAACAATACCTCGAGATCAAGGCCGCCCATCCCGGGCTATTGCTGTTCTACCGGATGGGCGACTTTTATGAGCTGTTCTTCGAGGATGCTGAAATCGCCTCGAAAGCGCTCGGCATCGTGCTCACCAAGCGCGGCAAGCATGCGGGCATGGACATCCCGATGTGCGGCGTGCCGGTGGAGCGCTCCGAGGACTATCTGCATCGCCTGATCGCGGCCGGCCACCGCGTTGCGGTGTGCGAGCAGACCGAGGATCCCGCAGCAGCGCGGGCGCGCGGCAACAAGAGCGTGGTGCGCCGTGGCGTAGTGCGGCTGGTGACGCCGGGCACGCTAACCGAAGACACGCTGCTCGATGCCAGGGCCAACAATTATCTGCTGGCGATCGCACGCGCGCGCGGCTCGACCGGCGGCGACCGCATTGGCCTTGCCTGGATCGACATTTCGACCTCGGAGTTCAGCGTCACGGAATGTTCTATAGCCGAGCTCGCAGCAACGCTGTCGCGTATCAATCCCAACGAAGTGATCGTTACCGACGCGCTGTATGGCGATGCCGAGTTGGGGCCCCTGTTGCGCGAATGGCCGGCGCTGACGCCGCTGACCCGTGACGTGTTCGATGGCTTGACCGCCGAGC
>WNFW01000412.1_pt1 | contig 27104 bp, 25 predicted proteins | sample 5400131 | NCBI WGS metagenome assembly WNFW01 (sample SAMN13153362, study PRJNA577476) | soil metagenome | isolation source: 20 cm soil or saprolite under grassland replicate 1 | place: USA:California | collected 2016-06-15 | reverse complement strand
CTCGGAATCGCGATTGGATTGGCGATCCGCTTTGCATCTTCCAGCGAAGAGAGGGCGAAAGTTGAGGTGAAGTCGCCGCTATCGAATCTGGATTGGAGTGTTCTTTCATTGCCTTTTCTCTGGCCGCTATTCAAGTCAGCCAGGGAAAAATATGAAGACTCTGCGGAAGTAGTCAGGGATGGCGTGAAACGCTTGAAAAAGATCGACGTCGATCGCTACGCAAAGCCGATCCGGAAACGCTGGAAAGCTTGGACGCGTTGACTCTGAAAGTCTTCGCGAGCTGAGGTCGACGCAGTTGGGCGTTCCAATTAGTTCACCCAAGCTCGAGAAAACTATTAATCAGATCGGCTAGCGGACTCGGATATTGGGCCATGAAGGCGTGGCCACGATAAGCAATTTGCGCCCCATCGACTTGAAGTTTCTCGAATAACTCATTGGGCATCGGCGACGTTAGGAACTCGCACGATGACGGTCAAGGTAGCTGTTCTACTATGAGGCGGGGAAATTCCGCCAATGATTCCGAAGGCGTTCTCGGTTGAAGCACCGCGTCAACTCGCGGAAGGTGTCGTCTTCGCATGGCAACTTTGAATTCATCCGAGCAGCCTGCCTGGCAGAGCAATCCGATCTTCGAGTTTTTGGCATCGCTTAAACTGGCAGTCGTCTTGCTTGCGGTGATTATCGTCGCCGCCATCGCAGGGACAGTCTATGAATCGAGCTTCGATGCGAAGATTGCCCGCGCGTATGTCTACGGGGCTCCATGGTTCAATCTTTGGCTTGTTTTGCTTGGAGCAAATCTTGCTTGTTCCGCGCTGTCTCGTTGGCCCTGGCGCAAACACCATGTCGCGTTTCTAATCACGCATCTCGGGATCATCACCCTGCTGATTGGATCGCTTATCGGCAGAATTTGGGGAATCGAAGGAACAATCACGCTGTTTAAAGGCGAACCGCCAACAAACCGACTCCTGGTCGATGAACGCCAGCTGCGCGTCCACGATGTTGATGGATTTGTAAAAGGCTATCCCGCTGAGTTCTTACATCATCCGCCCACGCCGCGACACCCACGCGATCTTGGCCCGCTGGCAAGCGGCGCGCGCTTGAGCATTGTCGATTACGCACCTGTGATCGAAGGGAAGCTCAATCCCAAGCCGCTGAGCGATGGCGGAGCGCCTGCGCTACATTTCGCCGTTGCCACCGCGATGATGAACCAACGTCTTGATGGCTGGCTGCTCGCAGACGATCCCCAGAACGGAACCTTCTCCATGGGCCTGGCCAACATCGAACTAAAACGCGGCAACGCTCCGGCACCCACATCATCAAATGGTAGGGCCGGGTCGCCGGGCCGTCCGCCATCCGAAAGCGAAGCGACTCCGAAGGATGAAGAAGCCGATCTTGAGGAATCAATATTCGCCTTCAGCAAGGCGCCTGAGGAACAGATCGGACATGTTCGCACAGGCGGCAGCACCGGAGCGAAAGTGCGCCTCGAGCAACCTCAGAACGGCAACAAAGGACGCGTTCTCATTTCACTAGGCGACAAAGAAGCTAGTTTCGATGTCGCAGAAAATTTCGGGCATGATGTCGCCATCGCCGGCACGCCGTTCACACTTAAGATCAACGATTACTGGCCCGATTTTCGAATTGAGAATGGCAAACCCAGCTCTCTGAGCGAACAGCCAAACAATCCCGCGGTACTGGTGACAATCAGAGGCAAAGGCGTCCCCGCCAGCGCGGCCGCAACAAACCCACATGGAGGTGCTAAAGATCTTACCACAACCGGCGGGCCGCCTGCGATGCCAGCAACTGGCGAAGGAACATCGAATCATCTGACGCTGTTTATTGCCGACGATGGCAGCGTCAGTTATGAGCTCGCCTCGAGAAAGAATGGCAAATCGAGTGGCAAGCTCGAGATAAACAAGCCGCTGCCGACTGGTTGGGCTGATTGGCAACTGACGATTGATAAGACAATGCCTCACGCGGAAAGCTCGATGGAGTTCAACCCCATCAGCTCCGAAACGGCGTCGAGGACCGCCGATTCGCCAGATGGAGTACGCGTCCGCATTCAGCAAAATGGTGAAACCATTGAGCGATGGGCGCCAGCGGGTTGGCAGATTTCAATTCCCACTTCGCCCAGCCCGACCATGGTTGCCTATGGTTGGAGAACCGTTTCGCTCCCGATCGGATTGGAACTGCTGGACTTTGAAGTGAAACGGAACGAAGGCAGCGACAGTCCGGCCGGATTCAAAAGTACTGTTCGCATTATTACCGCCGATGGCGAGACTGCCTCGGGCTCGTGCTGGATGAATCATCCGTTCAGTTATCCCGGTAATTGGTGGCACACCTGGACGGGACTCACTTACAAGATTTCCCAAGCATCCTGGAATCCGGAAAACCTGGGACAAAGTACCGTGCAGATTTTGCGCGACCCCGGCTGGCTATTGAAATGGATCGGTTCGCTGCTCGTCGTGATCGGCGTGTTCATGATGTTTTATCTTCAGCCGTACCGGAAACAAACCGAAGGCGAACCGATTACGCCTTCAGCTCAAAAGCAAAAAACAACGGTTACCACAAGGGAAGCCGTCGCGGAGATCACGCGCTAAAGCGTGAAACGGTTAGGTCAGGGTTGAATGTTGGGCTTTGAGCGTTAAACGTTTTTGATCTCACATGGAAAGCAGAAAAATCATTCAGTCGTTCGTGTTTTTCGCTGCGCTCTTCGCAGCATGCGCGTCGGATAAAGCCCAGGTTCCCGGAGCCGAGCAAATCGTTCCAGGCGCAACCAAATGGGGCTTTTACAATGGCGAGCCTGTGACCAAATGGAATCCCGATGGAAGAACAATGACGCTGTTAACTGAATTGCGTTATACCGATCCGAAGGGCAACGTCTGGGTCGCTCCGATCGGGTCGGTTGTCGATGGTGCGTCCATTCCGCGCTACCTCTGGTCGATCATGGGCGGACCGTTCGAAGGAAGATATCGGAACGCCTCCGTTCTGCACGATGTCGCGTACGGGGACAAGAGACGGCCGTGGCAAGATTGCGACCGGATGTTCTACTACGCCATGCGCTGCAGCGGGGTGAGCGCCACTGAAGCAAAGACCATGTTTTATGCGCTCTACCGATTCGGGCATCACTGGAAGTTTCCGATCAAACGTGCGAAACCTGTCAAGTTTGACGGGCAAATGGTCGCGCGAGCCGAGCCGATCCCGCGCGCGATTCCAGTGAATCCAACTGAAATCAACGAGGCGCGCGATTGGATTCAGAATGCCGATCCGAGTCTCGAGCAAATCGAGCAACGAGCGGGCACGGAAGCGTGGTGACGCGGCGAAAGCGACGCGAGGACGCGTGCGCACTCCTAAAGCTCCGCGAAATCCAAGAACGAATCGCTGGCCTTTCATGCCGTTGAATTGCCGTTCTGATATGGGCCAACGATTGCACCCTTGCGTTACAAACAGATGGCGACCTCTCAAAAAGTGGTGACGTTTCCGTGGCGACCAGGTGAGCCGGCTTGACGCGCGACCAAAAGTTCAACTGCAGGTCACGGACGATTTTCTGAATCGCTCTTACGGCGCGTAGAGGTATAATCGTGAAGCGATGCCACGGGCGAGCCTGCACAGCCTTTACATTTTTTTCTCTATGGTCGTCCTCGCTTCGAGTCAGACTCTGGCGCCCAAGCCGCTCCCGAAGGAGCCGCTGGAAAAATATGATAACCCGCCGCCGCTATCTCCAGCCGTAGCCACTTCGCCTGGGTTGATCTTTCAGTTCGGTCCCTACACCAGCTATCAAGTCAACGTCGTAAACGGGAATAACATTGTTGGTGATGCTGCAAACGAGCCATCGATTTGCGTCGACCCGATTAACAGAAATAAGATGAGTATCGGTTGGCGGCAGTTCGACAGCGTCTCGTCGAATTTTCGCCAGGCGGGTTTTGCGTACACGGCAAATGGGGGCAGCACCTGGATCTCTCCCGGCGTTCTCCAACGCAATGTTTTTCGCAGTGATCCGGTGCTGAACTCCGATGGCGCCGGCCATTTTTTTTATCTCAGCCTTCTCCAGAACTTTTTCGATGATTTATGGCGATCGCTCAACGGTGGACAATCGTGGACGAATATCGGCGGAGCGGATGGCGGCGACAAAGAGTGGTTTGTCATCGACAACACCAACAGCACGGGACACGGATTTCAGTACCAAGCCTGGAGCTCCGATGGAAATAATTATGGAGGCAGACAATTCAGTCGATCCGTTAACGGCGGATTGACCTGGATGAATCCGATCAATGTTCCGCACTCCCCTGCCTGGGGTACCTTGGATGTCGATTCTAATGGCAACCTTTTTATTGGCGGTGTAAACCTGAACACCGGTCAGATTTGGTGTGTTCGTTCCACCAACGCAAAGAACGGCGGTGTTATTCCCACCTTCGACCAAAGCACACCAATCAACCTTGGTGGCAATATCGTTTCGGGGGAGCCGATTAACCCAGGAGGATTAGTCGGTCAGGTTTTTCTGGCGGCAGATCGTTCCGGCACGACTACAAACAACAATGTTTACATCCTCGCGAGCGTTCAGCCGACCGGCTTCAATAACGGCAGTGACGTAATGTTTGTGCGAAGCACAAATGGAGGCCGAACCTTCAGTGCGCCGCGCCGAATCAATGACGACCCCGTAAATCACGCGAAGTGGCACTGGTTCAGCGCACTGTCGGTGGCGCCCGACGGGCGAATCGATGCAGTCTGGCTGGATACGCGCAATGCTGCGAACAATACTAACTCGCAGCTCTTCTATTCGTACAGCCTCGATGGCGGTAATACATGGTCGCTGAATATCGCAATCAGCAACTCGTTTAACCCGTTTCTCGGTTATCCGAATCAGAACAAGCTTGGCGATTATATTACAATCGTCTCGGATAACGCAGGTGCCAATGTGGCGTACGCAGCGACATTTAATGGTGAAGAAGACATCTATTATGTTCGGCTACCTCGGAAGGTTTGGAACCTGACTACGACCGCCGATTTCAATGGCGACGCCAAGCCTGATTATGTGCTTTACAATGCGGACACCCGCCAGACGGCCATATGGTACATGGACAACAACGTCTTTGTTAGTGGAGCGTGGGGCCCAACTCTTCCACTCAACTGGGGGTTGAAAGATGTGGCGGATTTTAACAGCGATAGCCAGCCGGATTACGCCTTGTTTTATCCAAATCGAGGTTACACAGCGATCTGGTATATGTCAGGACCAACGCTTGTTGATGGTGCCTCGGGGCCGACACTTCCAGGCAGCTGGGAATTGGCGGCTACAGCCGATTTTAATGGGGACAACAAACCGGATTACGTGCTTTACAATGGCATTACACAACAAACAGCGATCTGGTACCTGGATAATAACGTCTTGATTGGCGGTGACGTCGGCCCAACCCTTCCCAACGGCTGGACACTGATGGGCGTAGCGGATTTTGATGGCGATGGCCACGCAGATTATGCGTTATTCCATCCCAGTTCAGGCCAAACAGCCATCTTCTATTTATCGGGAACAACCCTTATTGGCGCCGCTTGGGGGCCAACTCTTCCGGGCAGTTGGGCGTTGGTCGCCACGGCGGATTTTAATGGTGATGGCAAGCCGGACTATGTGCTTTACAACAGCAACACACGCCAAACAGCGATCTGGTATTTGAACAACAATGTTTTAGTCAGCGGCGCGATAGGCCCAACGTTGCCCGCTGGCTAAAGAGTTATCTCGTGGCAGCATGGCGTTTTAACGAAAGGTCACACTGTTTTGGATCCCGCCGCGGATTCCGTGCCATTTTTCTCCAGCGCTACGGCCAGAACTTCATCAACGTTTTCGACCGGGACGAATTTCAGTTTTTGTTTCGCTTCCTCAGGAACGTCGACGAGATCTTTTTCGTTGAGCTTCGGGATGATGACTGTCGAAATCCCAGCGCGCATCGCCGCGAGGCTTTTTTCTTTCAGACCGCCAATTGGCAATACCAGGCCGCGCAGTGTGATTTCACCGGTCATCGCGACGTCCGGTCGCACCGGCGTATTGCTGAAGAGCGAAGCGAGCGCAGTAAACATTGCAACGCCGGCAGAAGGTCCATCTTTCGGCACAGCGCCAGCAGGAACATGCACGTGCACGTCGATGTTGCGGAAATCTTCCGCTTTGGCACCGATTTCGCTGTTGCGACTACGCACGAGGCTGAATGCCGCCTGGACCGATTCTTTCATCACTTCACCAATATGTCCGGTGAGGGTAACATTGCCTTTGCCCGGATAACGTGTCGCTTCGATGTGTAACACTTCGCCGCCGGCAGGCGTGTACGCCAGACCGGTGACAACGCCCGGCTTGCTTGTTTTCAGTTTGGTTTCGCGCACGTACTTCGCCGGACCGAGCATCTCGACCACTAACTCGGGTGTAACCGTCGCGTGTTCCGTTTTTCCCCGAGCAACCTGCGATGCAATTCCACGACAAACAGATGCAATCTGCCGCTCTAGCTCGCGGACACCTGCTTCGTGTGTGTAATCATTGATGACGCGGCGGAGCGCCTCATCTTGCCAGTCGATCTGCTCGGGTTTGAGTCCGTTTTCCTCCAACTGCCGTCTGATCAGATATCGCCTGGCGATCTCGAGTTTTTCGCGCTCGGTGTAACCAGGCAGTGAAATTACTTCAATTCGATCGCGCAACGGTTCGGGAACACCGTCGATATAATTCGCCGTCCCGATGAAAATTACCTGTGACAGATCGAACGGCACATCGAGGTAACGATCAACGAACGCGTTGTTTTGTCGTGGATCGAGCACTTCGAGCAACGCGCTGGCAGGATCGCCCCGAAAATCCGCACCGATTTTGTCGATCTCGTCGAGCATGAAGACAGGATTCCGCGTGCCGCACCGGCGGAGTTCCTGGATGATACGGCCAGGCATTGAGCCGATGTACGTGCGGCGGTGTCCGCGAATTTCCGCTTCATCTCGCATCCCACCGAGGCTGATTCGGACAAATTTGCGGCCCAGTGCATCGGCGATCGATTGGCCAAGACTCGTTTTGCCCACGCCAGGCGGACCAAGAAAACAAAGGATTGCTCCATGCCCCTGCGGATTAAGTTTGCGCACTGCCAGATATTCAATCAGCCGTTTCTTTACCTTTTCGAGATCGTAGTGATCGCGATCCAGAATCTTCTGTGCCTGATCGAGATCGAGGTTGTCCTCGCTCAATTTATTCCACGGCAAATCGGCGATGATTTCGATATAACTGACAATGACCGAAAATTCCGGGCTGGCCGGAGGAATGAAATCGAGCCGCTTCAATTCGCGCTCGGCCTGCTTCATCACTTCTTCTGGCGGTTTCGCTTCCTCCAGGCGTGCACGTAATTGCTGGGCCTGTTCCTCGCCGCCGCCTTCGGCTTCGCCCAGCTCGCGCTGGATTGCCTTGATTTGCGATCGGAGATAGGCGCGTCGTTGCGCGTCAGAAAACTGCGAGGCCACATCTTTTTGCAGTTTTTGTTGGATCTCCGCGATCTCGAGCTGCGCAGAGATCTGTTTCTGTATCGCCTTTACGCGTTTTTCGACGTCGAATTCCTCGAGAAGCTTCTGCTTTTGCCCGACATCCACGTTTAGGTTTGGCGCAAGAAAATCAGCAAGCTGTTCGGGACTTTCGATGTTTAAAATCATCAGGCGCGCCTGCTCGGGTGCATCCGGCGCGAGTTCGAACAATCTCGCAGCGGAATCGCGCAAGTTCCTGAATGTGGCTTCCCACTCCTTGCTGGCTGGCGGCAAGATCGACTCGGATAAATCGATTTCGGCGCGAAGAAACGGCGAAGTCGCGACGATTCGGCGGAGATTAAATCGCCGCAGTCCTTGGACGATGACAAGCACATTGTCCTCCGTCTGGCGCAAAAGCTTGAGCACGAGCGCGGCTGTACCAACCGTGTAGAGATCTTGTGGGGCCGGATCTTCCTTTGCCTCATCACGCTGCGTCAGCAGCCCGATCACTTTCGTCCGCGGCAGTGTGTCATCGAGCAGTTTAAGCGACGCGGCGCGCTGGATGTTAAGCGGGATGATCGTTCCCGGAAAAATGACAAGGCCGCGTACTGGCAGGATCGATAATTCCTCCGGAATCCGCGGCATTCCGCTTTGGTCTATGGCTGTGGGAATGGTACCTTCGCCGGCCGTCTTCGCTTCGGCGCCCACCTGCAAAGCCCTGAGTTCTTTTCCGCTCATGAATCTTTTAACGGCAGTGAAATCCAGAGCAATCCGTTGCGCTGCTCAGCGTGGACCTTTTCGATTTCAACTTCGGCAGGCAACGTCACTTCGCGCATGAACGGACCGTAATCGATTTCCATTGCCAACAGTTGCAAGGCACATCCCTCGTCATCAGTCGGCTCTGGCAGTTCGCGTGTGCCACGAATCACCACACGTCGCGGCTCGATGGTCAAATCGATGAGCGCTCGATCAACTCCAGCCAGATCGACACAAATGCGAATGGATTTTTCGCACCGATACGCGTTGATTGCAGGCTCCCACGCATGCGGCGTGAATCCGGAAAATTGCAAACGCGATAGTTCGGAGGTCAGGTCTTGTAACGCGCCATGCAACCAGCGCAACTTCATGTTTTTGATTGGATCCATTGCAATATAGACTGTCCACCGCGGCCGCTCCGTTTTCAATCTGTAGCCGTCGCCCTGTGGGCGACACGAAGAGGCGTTCATTCTCCTGGGCTCACGTGCGCTACGCTTCGCACAGCCAAGCGACTACAGAAGGCGCATTCCCTCGTCTATGTGATCGGGATTTTCTTCCGCCGCGACTGCGCTCCCGGGCGCTTTGGAAGAGTCAGTCGCAACACACCTTTTTTGAACTCAGCTTTCGCTCTCGATTCGTCGACTTCCGCGGGCAATTCGATAGCGCGTTGAAATGAGCCGTAGCTGCACTCCATGCGATATTGGCCTTCCTCCTTTTTTTCGCGCTCGTATTTCTTCTCACCTTTAATAGTGAGCATGTAGTCTTCAACGGTCACATCAAGGTCTTTGGGCTCCACTCCTGGAATTTCCGCCGACACTTTGATTTCCTTGTCCGTCTCCGTGACATCGACCTGTGGCCAGAACCCGGCCGCCATTTCATGGCGAGGCGCCAACCACGGTTCGTCCCAGAAATCGTCAAACACGCGGTTGATCTGATTTCTCAAATAGCCAAATGGCTCGGGGGCGCGCTCCGCCAGCGAGCGTTCCTCTCTTCTTCTCCGTGGAACAATTGCCATAATAAACTCCTTTCTTTTTTAGAAATATAACGCCAGGAAAGGTGCGTTCACGTGTTTCTTTTTCTGTAACCGTCGTCCCGTGGGCGACGTGAGGACGTCAAAGGGGTCAAGCAGATCAGCGCCGCGCTTCGCACAAGGAAGCGGCTACAGCACATTCATTTCGTTTTCCCCGGTCCCCATAGAGCCCGGCCGGGTTTCGCACCAGTGTGCTCACCATCTTTGAGCACTTGCACGCCGTTCACAAAAACCTCCTTCATGCCCACCGCATATTGATGCGGTTTATCAAACGTGGCACGATCCGCAATCGTCGCCGGATCGAACACCACCACATCGGCAAACATCCCTTCTTTGAGAAAACCGCGATGATCCAGCCCCAAATTTGTGGCGGGTAACCCACTGAGCCGTCGAATCGCTTTCTTCATTGGAATCACTTTTTCGTCACGTAAATATTTCCCGAGCACGCGAGCAAAATTTCCATAAGCGCGAGGATGGGGATTTGATTTCAGGAAAACGCCCTCAGGTGCCTGCGAAGCTTCATCGGAACCGAATGAAATCCACGGCTTCGTGAGTTCCTTCTTCACGTTGTCTTCCGAGATAATGAAATAAAGTGCGCCGATGCGCGATTCATCCTCAGCGATCAAATCCATCGCCGTGTCGATGGGATCTTTCCCACGCATCTTTGCCACTTCGGCCAGTGTCTTCCCGGTAAGGGGCTTCAGCTTTTCCGATTTGAATTCCACCAGCAGGATGTGCTCCGGGCCTCCGGCATCGAGATACAGGTTCTCCCATGCGCCCTTCGGTTTTTGAACCTCTGCCTTAATTTTTTCGCGCGTCGCCGGATCGCGCAGCCGTTTGAATAGTGCAGGGTAACCGCCGTCTTCCGTCCAGGGTGGAAGCGATGCGTCGAGACCGGTTCCCCCTGCAGTGTACGTGTACATATCGGCGGTGATTTTCAGTCCTTCCTTCTGTGCTGTCTCGATCCGCGAAAGCAGATCGTCGATCTTCGGCCAGTTTTGCCGGCCCGATGCTTTGATGTGATAAACTTCCGCGGGGATTTTTGCCTCGCGGCTGATGCGAATTAATTCATCGAGCGCTTCAAGCAGACGGTTCCCCTCGCTGCGCATGTGCGAGATGTATTTGCCCTGATATGTCGCGGCAACCTTGCACAGCTCGATTAGTTCGTCGGTCTTCGCATAAAACGCGGGCGGATAGATTAACGAAGTGCCGATCCCGAGTGCGCCGGCTTCCATTTCCTTGCGCACCAGCTCACGCATCTGGTCGAGTTGTTCGGTCGTCGGCGGTTTATCATCAAAACCGATCACGTACTCACGGATCGTTGTCGCACCGATGAACGACGCCACGTTGCACGACACGCCGCGTTTTTCCAGATACTGCAAATACTCCGCGAGCGTATTCCATTTGATGTCGTATTTGATGTCGGTCTGCTGACGAAGCATATGTTCGCGTACCCGATCGTTGAGTGGTCCCATCGATTCGCCTTCGCCCATAATTTCAGTCGTCACACCCTGTCGGATCTCACTCTGCGATCGGCCGTCCTGAATCAGCGAGGCGACGGACCAGGAAAGCATATTGATAAACCCGGGCGCCACGGCGAGGCCCTTCGCGTCAATAATTGTTTTTGCATTTGCCGTCTTGAAATCACCGATTCCCACGATCCGATCGCCGCGAATTGCGACATCGACTTGTTTCGGCTCGGCACCGGTGCCGTCGTAAACCGTGCCGTCTTTGATGATAACGTCAAAATCTGCTGGCGCTGGTGCTGAGAATCCAGCCTGGGCGAACGTCGTAAACGCTGTCACGAACACAGTGAGCCAAAAGAAGTTTCGCTTCATCATGTCGCTCGACAGTATCGAGGACCGATTGCGACGCAAAGGAGCCATGCAAGTCTAATGCTGGCCTGTGATCTTCAAGGCACTCTGCGGCGCGTATTTACTAGTGCTTTGACAACGGGGAGCAGTCCCGCCAGATGTCACGCACGGCCGATTGAGTCACATGATGCGAATCGTACAGAAAGGCTTGCTGTAGAAACCGTGATATACCGGAAGTCCAGCAGGTCGGACGAAGCCGACGCAAAGCACTGCGTGGAAGTTCGTTGAAAGGGGTGGCCAGTTTGATGGGGATCAAGGCGTCCCGCCATACCAACATCCCTTGTTAGCTCCCACGCGTGAAACAAAGCGCGGCTTTGAGAGGAGAAAAGGGAAATCAATGAAAGGGAACATCTAATGAAAACGATAACAGAATCCAAATCTGGGCACCGCAATCGAGCATTTTTGCTGTCAGTTCTCTGCGCGGGTGTCATTGCAACTTTCATGAGCGGATGCGCGGAGGGTCCTTACGTAACAGCGTATGATGGCGGCTATTATTATCCGACAGCATACTATACGCCCGGTTACGACTATTACGCCTATCCGGCGTCCTACTATGAATACAGGCCGACGTACGAGAGGACTACAGTACGCTCCGGCACCCGCTATAACGACGCTTACGGTCCACGCTATTACGGCAGCACCGTTTACGGGGACTGGTATTAGTTGCGACGCGAGCTCGGATAACGCATCGGCGTCATTCGCCATCGCCGGATGCGTCGATGCGTACAAGCATGTAACAAAGGAACGAAAATTTTCACGAGTGTTGTAGCCACGGCACTATCCGCCGTCACCGAAGATACGACTTCAGCGAACCAAAGCGTCGTAGCGGCGTCGCCACTAAATTTATTTTAATTTGGCTTTGTTTGTTTGCGCCGCTGTCATTAAATGAGCCAATGAAGACGTCGCCGACAGCGATTAACAATACATCTCGAGCAACACCAACCATCCTCTCGCTGTTGTGTGCGAGCCTGCTTGCGGTTTCGCTCGGCGGATGTGCGGATACATACTCTTATTCGGCACCCGAGGCCCGGTATGATACTTACCACGCGCCGTACTATTATCCGTACTATCCATGGTACAGTTATTACGGGGGCGCGTACTACGGAGAGTGAGCCTTGCCTAAACGCGCAACCTGTGGAGTGACGCGAAAGGGTTTTCAGGCTCTTCGTAGAAGCGGGAAAGCGACGACTGAACGGCTCGCAGCGCTCGCCATACTAAGGCACAACCGTCAGCGTGAGATCGTTACCGTCGCCACCTTCGTAGCTGACTTGATAGGCGTTGCCGTTGCTGGTGAAGGTCGAGCCGTCGGGAAGATTGCTGAACGCGCCGGCGATCGGAGTGGCTGAAGTGTTATTGATGATGGTGAAGACTCTGCCGATCGGAAGAGTGCTATTGCCGATATCCGCAAAGGAAAATCGGGCACCGGCGTTGATCACCACGCCCAACGCAGCGACTTCATCGGCCATGGCACTGCTGCTGTTGAGCTCCATCTGATAAATCCCTTCGCCATTAAAAGTGAGTAGGCTCTGAATTGTAAGCGTACCGGGCCTGTTCGCCCCGTGTAAATAGCCGGGCGCGAGAACCGCTCCGCTACCATTCCCCGCACCGACTGTCACCGGGCCAGCGATTATCCCTTTCCCGCCAAGCTTGCCGTCCGCCACCTGAACGGCCCCGGTGCCTGTGCCCGAATCGCTCGTGTTATGAGTTTGCCGCGCTCAATAATCGTTCCTCCAGTATACGTATTGCGATGGCTGAGAACTAGCTTGCCGGTCCCAATTTTGGTGAGCGAGCCACCGGCGCCACTAGCGACGCCGCCATCCTGAATCATACCCGAGAAAGTCGTGCTTAGGTTATTGCTGCCTATCGTCAGATTTCTGGCACCTAGGAAAACGTTTCCGTCACCTTCGATGGAGCCAATTGTTACATTCCCAGGATCGTGAGCGCTGATGTCCAGTCCGCCATTGCCGAAAACCGCCACACGCGATCTGCCACCCCTGGCGCCGTCAGTGAAGAAAATCAGTCCGCCTTCGCCCAGCCCGTCATTAGCGATTATCGTTGCAGCATGGGCGGTAGAGTTCCCGAAGAATTCTATCCTGCCGCCATGTGCGCCACTGACCGCACCGCCATCGATGGTAAAGGTGCCATTGTCTGCGGTAGCACCGTTGAGAAATATGGTCCCACCGCCGTCGCCGCCGCGCGCCACACCGCCGCTATTGGTGAAAGTGCCGTTGCCCGCGGTCGACGCATCAAAGAACCAAACAGCAACAGGGCCGCTGTTGGTGGTGAAGAAAGTCCCGCTGCCCGCTGTCGCACTGTTAGTGAATACTAGGTTTGCAACGAAGTTACTAACTGTAGTAATGGCAAAGTTCTGTGTGATTCCTGAATTATTCGTGATGCCCACGCCGCTGATGGTTAACTGAGAACTGGTGGAGGTGGTGGCGCTAACGGTGATCGTGAACAGACTCGCGCCTGCATTGAACGCTATGCCGTTCACTTCGGTTACGGGGTTACCTGAAAGGGAGATGCCTGTTATGTTCGAAACCGCGAATGTCGCCGTGTCGGATGGCCCATTAGGGATGGTTGGGGGCATCCAATTCGCTGCAGTGTTCCAGTCTCCGGAGGTCGGGTTTGCTTTCCAAGTGGCGCTGCCTGCAAAGCCAGTGGCTTGCGAAGAGACGACGAGTAACAGCACTGTCGAAGTGAGACGCAGTAGGCGCGCACCTAACAAACGGGCTTTGACGATCGATAAACCAATGTTCGCCCTAGCTTTCATTTTGTTTTAGTCGTTAGGCTTGTGTGAGTTGTGATGAGCTATGGCACAACTGTGAGAGTGAGATCGTTACCGTCGCCGCCTTCGTAGCTGACTTGATAGGCGTTTCCGTTGCTGGTGAAGGTCGAGCCGTCGTGAAGGTTGCTGAACGTGCCGGCGATCGGAGTGGCTGAAGTGTTATTAATGATGGTAAAGACTGTGCCGACTGGAAGAGTGCTATTGCCGATATCAGCGAAGGTAAATTTGGCACCAGTGTTGATCGCAACGCCCAACGTCGCGACTTCATCAGCGATCGCACTGCTGCTGTTGACCTCCATCTGATAAACCCCGTCGCCATTAAAGGTGAGTAGGCCCTGAATCGTAAGCGCACCGGGGCTGCCTGCACCGTGTAGATAACCGGGCGCGAGAAACGCTCCGGTACCAAAGCCCGTGCCGATGGTTACTGCGCCTTCAATGATGCCTTTCCCGCTGAGAGTGCCACGCTCCACCTGCACAGGTCCGCTTCCCGTGCCCGAACCGGCCGAATTGTTAACCACGAGCTTGCCGCGTTTAACAATCGTTCCTCCGATATAAGTGTTCCTATGGCTGAGAACTAGCTTGCCAGTCCCAATTTTCGTTAGCGAGCCACCGACAGCGTGGCGCCGAATTCCGCCGTCCTGGATTACACCGAAAAACTCCGTGCTTAGATTGTTGCTGCCAACGCTGAGGTTTCGCGAGCCGAGAAAAATGTTCCCGTCACCTTCAATGGAGCCGACCGCCACTGTTCTCTTAGAGTCCTCGCTGATGTCCAAGTTGCCATCGCCGAAAAGCTCCACGCGCGCGGTGCCACCCTCAGAGTTATTGTAAAATTGAATCGCACCGGGCCCGCCGCCGTTCTGGCCCGCGCGGGCAATCAACGTGGCGTTACCTGCGGTTGGGCCGAAGGTAGAGGAGCTGGAGTCGAAGAAGGTAAAGCCTCCATTTGCGCCACTAAAGGTGCCGCCATTGTTGATGATTCTGGCATTGTCTGCGCTCGCTGTGTCGAAAAACGCCGTGAAGCCAGCGGGCGCCTGGCTGACTTCGGAGCCGTTGTTGATAAAAGTCGCATTCCCTGCGGTCGAACTACCGCTGAATTCTGTGAGACCTTGGAATGATTGGTAAGCAACTCCGCCGTGGTTGGTGAACGTAGTATTGCCCGCAGTCGAGAATTCGGTAAACAAGGTCGCACCTTCCTCGCCGCGGCCTGGGACCGCACCGTCGTTGGTGTTAGTAAAGCTGGCGTGGTCCGCAGTCGCATGGCCTTTGAAGACAATTGTTCCGTTGGCAGCAGTCACAAAATTCTGCGGCGATCCGGAATTGTTCGCGATGCCGAAGCCGTCGAACTCCAATGCGAGAAGGCCGAAATTCGCTGGGGGAGCGACAGTGAATGTGAATGAGTCTCCGCCGCTGTCGAAGACAATTCCGTCCACCGTTGTGTTGGCCGAGAGGAAGACGCTGGTTGTACTAGACGTAGCGAATGTGGCCGTATCCGAAGGACCGTTTGGGATTGTTTGAGGTGTCCAGTTTCCGGCCCTGTTCCAATTGCCGGAGTTCGGGATTGTCTTCCACGTCGCGTTGTCCGCAAACGTGCCATTTGTTGCTGATAAAAGAAACGCCGCAAGGGTTCCCAGCCGTCGTGCTGTTCGCGTGCCCGTAATTAAGAACGTTTTTCTTCCATAACACCTCATAAGAGTCGCTCCTATTTACTGAGCAGTAAGTGTAAGATCATTGCCGTCGCCGCCTTCGTAGCTCACTTGATAGGTGTTGCCGTTGCTGCTGAATGTCCCACCATCGGGTAGGTTACTGAACGTTCCGGCGATTAGGTTAGGCGATGTATTGTTAATCGGAGTGAAAACCGTGCCAAGCGGGAAGGTAGCGTTACCAACATCGGCAAAGGCAAATTGCGCGCCGCTGTTAATCGTTACACCGTTTGCGAGAACGTTGTCCGCTTTGGCCGTGTTACTGTTCAATTGGAATTTATAAATTGCGTCGGAGTTAAATGTCAGAGTGCCCTGGATGGTGAGCGAGCCGCGAGTATTCGCACTCTTGCCGGGTGATAACAGCGCCTCGCGACCCCGTCCGGCCCCAACATTCACAGCACCAGCGATCGTGCCTGTGCCGCCAAGCCTGCCGGCGTTGACTTGCACGGGGCCGCTACCAGTGCCGGAGCCGTTCTCGTTATTGACCACAAGTTTGCCGCCGCCCCAAATGGTAGTTCCGCCCGCGTAGGTGTTCGCGCCAGTCAGAACAAGCGTGCCCACGCCGACTTTGGTCAGGGATGTCCCGCTGCTGGTTCCGCTTATCGTTCCTGAGAAGGTCGTATCTAGATTGTTGGTGCCAACACCCAGGCCCGTGAATTGCAGGAGTACAACACCATTTCCTTCGAGTGAGCCGACCGTTACGCCTGGACCGCTGTCGCTGAGATCTAAGATTCCGTTGCCAGAACGGCCCGGGTTGCCATTGCCGAAAAGTTTCACCCGAGAGGTGCCGCCAGTGGCATCAGCAATGAAACGAATAACACCGCCATATCCGCTGCCCACACCGGCCATTGCCACCAGAGTGGCGTTAGCTGCGGTCGCAGTGTCCTCGAAGATTGTGGTACCGCCAGATCCACGAAAATTGGCAGGATTGTTGATGAACGTGCCATTCCCTGCACTCGAGTTCCCGGCAAATTCCGTGCCGCCGCCCGCTTTATTCGTAAATGTGGCATTATCCGCAGTCGAGGTATCGTAGAAAATTGTGCCGCCGCCACCTGCGCCTTGGGTTGCGCCAGTATTGTTGAGAATAGTGGCGTTCCCTGCCGTGGAATTATCGTGAAAAATCGAGCCGCCTCCGATCGCGTTCCTTATTGTGCTTCCCCTGTTGATCAAATGCGCGTTGCCAGCCGTAGAGGCATCGAAGAAATGCGTCTCTCCGCCGTGAACGCCCCCGGGGGCAGTGCCGTTGTTGATGACAGTGGCGTTCGCCGCTGTTGAAGTATTAAGGAATTCCATGAAAGCTGGAGGCACTCCGCTCACCTCGTCTCCGGCTATTGTGAAAGTAGTCAGACTTCCCGCAATCGCGCTGTTAGTGAAGAATATTTGTCCCCGGTTACCGGTATTATCAGCAGCAGCAACAAAGTTTTGCCTAATCCCTGAACTGTTCGTGATGCCAATTCCGCTAATCACGATCGTGAACGATGGGCTAGCGGTAATTGTGAACGCACTCGCCCCCGGGTTGAACACGATGCCGTCCACCTCCGTATTGGCAGAGAGGGAGACACTGGTTGTGTTAGAGGACACGAATGTCGCGGTGTCCGACGGCCCGTTAGGAATCGTTTGAGGCGTCCAGTTCGTTGCGGTATTCCAATCACCGGAGGCTGGATTCGACTTCCACGTGGCGCTGCCCGCCTGACTGGTTTGAACGCCAAGCATCAAAATAAAAGTCGGTAAAAATCCGACCACGAGTGATCGAAGACGCTTTTTCATAGTAGATATCCTCCAAAAGCCGAAGCCTCTCTCGACAAGACCGGCCGGATCCACCGGGGAAAGAGTCGGAGTTATCTACTGGGGTTGCGGAGTGGCTTGGAGACTACGCTCCTCGCGTAAATAATGTCAATCTTTTTTGAGACGCGATGCGCTTCGAATGCTCATCTAAGCGACAAACATCTGCCGACATTCGTTAGGCTTGGGCCCGTCGGTAGTCCGCTTCTATTTTTCTGTTTCCTTCAGCAGCTTCACCAACTCATCTTTCCATAACGCTGCCACGGTATGGCTGCCGTGCCCGCGTGTTTTATCGCTGAACGGAACGACGATCGCACGGCCGTGCGGAACACGCTCGATCTCGCGTTCAAGAATGCCGAGCTCAGGCGGATTGATCAAATCGTCGGCCGAATTGATTGCCACAAGTGGCACCTGGATTTTCTCCAGATTCGGACCCGGATCGTAATCGTGTGAAGCCTCCAGCGCGTACAAAACGTCATTTGCGTCATCAGTCTTGACGATCTGTTCGACAAACTTGTCGAGAACTTCGTCCGTCTTCGCAAGCGTGGGCGCGTCTTTCTGACGCAAGACTGGATTGCTGCTCATAAACCAAAGCGTCTCGGCGGCGGTGCGCAGGCTTGGCGGTTGAGTTTTGTAGTCGCCGCCTTCCCAGGCCGGATCATTGCGGATCGCGTCGATCACCATGCGACGCCACGCGCGATTGCGCCCGGAAATCTGAGCTGGCAAACTCGCCAGTGGCATCAACGCGTCCATGAAATCCGGATGCAATTCTCCCCACAGCCAGGTATGCATTCCGCCCATTGAAGTTCCCATAACCAGTCGCGCGTGATCTATGCCGAGTCCGTCAGTAAGCAGCCGATACTGCGCCTCCACCATGTCGAGATAACCGTAACGGGGAAATTTCGCGTGCATGCCCTCGCTCGGCTTGCTCGATTTGCCGTGTCCAATTCCGTCCGGCAACACAATAAAAAACTTCGTCGCATCGAGCGGCTGATCTTTCCCGAATAGCTCGCCAGCAAATTCGGGACGAATAAATTGCGCGCCGCTGCCAGTTGTCCCATGCATGATGAGAACTGCATTCGTTGTTTTGTCCTGCGCATCCTTCTGCGCGGTTCCCAGCGTCCGATAATGGAGACGCAACTCCGGCAGCGTCTCTCCTGAAGCAAATTTGAAATCGTGGATCGTATAGTCGCCTTCGGTCGGCGGTGGATAATCGGCGGCCGACGCAAAACGCGCGACAGAAAGAGATAAGAAAAACGCGAAGATTCGGATTGTCGGGTTCATATTAGTACTCATCTCTTAAACAGCGGTGTCACGTTGAGCGAAAGGAAACATCTCTGATTTTGTTTTCATGGAGAGCGATTCAGAAATAGCCCGAGATTCTTAGATCTCACATTAAAGATTTCGTTGCCGTTCCGCTTGAATTTGCTTGAGCAGTTCAGTTTTAGTTCGATCCAAATCGTGGGCGAATTTCACCGTTGCTTCCAAAGCCTGGGGATAAATCTCGAAACGTTTTCGCAATTTTTTGGTGGCGGGGTCGTAGAAGAAGGAAATGTCCTGATCGAGATTCGGCACGATCAGCTCGTCGCTTAATTTCTGATAACGCTGTGTGCCGCTTAGACCCCAGCGAATTACGGATTCCATTTCCCGCAAGGCCTTGAGCGTTTTCACCTTGAGCAACTGAACGCCGCCGGATTGAAGCAGCGTGGCGATGTCGCCCGGACTATAATCGGTGGTGAAAACAAACGGCTGCAGCGGCGGCATCTCACCGGCATCGAGCGCGCGTCGGAACTCGGCTGCCTCTCGTTCTTCCCTGGCGGTCGCGGTTTTGCTGCTCTCGATTCCTTCGCGTAGCGTTTGTTCAAGCGAAGCCAGGATTTGGTCGCGCCGTTCTGCATCCTGCCGATGCTGCTGATAATTACTGAGCCAGAACGCAGCGTAAACACCAACGAACACCAGAATTAATTCCGCAACCCAGCCGCCGAAGCGCAACACACGGGAGCGTTTTTCAGTTGTTTGGCTCATGATTCACGGGAACAATTCAATCAATGAGACAATCGTGGTCAGTCAACGATTTGACCAGGTTCGTGGCGAACTCCGTTCAAAACGCAAATGCTGACGATGCGCCGTTCCATCACTTGAGATTCGACCGCGTGTTTCCCGATGACTTTTACGCAGAGATGTTGCTGGCGATGCCGGTGGCAGACGATTACCGCGCGATGTCTGGCAAAAGTAAAATGGGCAGCAGTCGACCCGACGGCAAACCGACTCGCGCCAAGATTGACCTTTTCCCGGAGTACATCCGCCATTTGCCACCGATAAAACGCGAAATCTGGGACGTTGCCGGTCGTGCATTGCGTTCTAAAGGGGTGGAGAAAGCCTTCGTGCAACGACTCGCGCCTGGTTTGAAACACCGGTTCGGAGCCGACTTCGAGAAGGTGCCAATGTATCCCGTGCCAATTCTGACGCGCGATATTCCCGGATACCGCATCTTCAAACACACTGACAGCCTCTGGAAGGGAATTACGGTGCAGTTTTACTTGCCCTCTGATAACTCGACCCCCCATATCGGGACGATTTTTCACGAAGTGCTTCCAAACGGGAGAAAGCCCAAAAAAGCGCAGATGCCATTCTCACCCAATAGCGGCTACGCGTTTGCAGTTGCCGACGACACCTGGCATTCGGCCGATCCAGTCGGACCAGAAGTGAAAACGCGTGACAGCATTCTGCTCACATATTTCGTCGACGCCGGACCATGGCGATTTGTGCGCAACCGCGGTCGGCGATTTCAGAATGTTTTGCTCAACGAGATGCGCAATTTGATGCGGAGATAGGCGCCGTCTGAAGGTATGTAGCCACGGCCCTATGTCGCCGTGCCGCACGCGCGAGCAACCCCTCAGAACGCCTCGACACAGCGAGGCGGCTACAGCTCACCGAGGCAATGGTTGTTCCATGTTCGCGAGCGCATACGCAAGGACGGCAACGACCGCGGAATTCTCGGCCAATTCTTTCGGCACGATCTTGTCCAGCGTATCCGCAGCAGTGTGATGATAATTGAAATAGAAACGGCTGTCCTGAATTGGACTGAAAGCAGGCACGCTTGCTTTCTCCATCGGTCCAATGTCAGCGCCGCAATGTTCGACCAGATTCAGCATACCCGCACCTGATCCATGCAAAATTGCTGCGACCGGGGCGAACATCTTTTTCACTTCTGGTTTTCCCTTGATATTGATGCCGAGCGGATGATCAGCGCCACCATCCGTTTCCATTGCCGCGAAATGGTTCATCCATTCTTTTTCATGGTCTTTTGCGTACTGTTTCGATCCGGCCAGCCCATTCTCTTCATTCATCCACGCAATCACGCGAATTGTGCGCTTTGGTTTGAGATGAAGTTTTTGGACCAGGTTTGCCGTTTCCATCGAGACTGCGACGCCTGCGCCATCGTCAATCGCGCCTGTGCCCAGGTCCCATGAGTCCAGATGACCCGAAACGACAATCATTTGTTCGGGATGTTCGCTGCCTTTGATGTCTGCGATGACGTTGGCGCTTTCGATATCCGGCAGAGTTTGGGGCGTGATAACTAATTTCAGTCTCACCGGTCCCTGCCGGACCAGGTCCGCGATCAAATCTGCATCCTCCGCGGTAACCGCGCCGGCTGGAATTTTCGGCGCGTCATTCACGTAATCCGTCTCGCCAGTATGCGGAAGCCGATAGTCGGCGCCACCGACTGAACGGATCAGACAGGCGATCGCGCCTTGGCGAGCAGCCGCGACTGGACCATTGCTGCGATAAAAGACTGCTTCGCCGTACGCTTCGCCGCCACGACCTTCCGCGGCCATTTGCTTGTCGAACGGATAATTAAACAGAACGATCTTGCCCGCGACTTTCTCGCGCGACAGCGATTTCAATTCATCAAAATTTCTGACCACAATGACTTCTGCTTCAATTCCATTCGGGGGCGTCGCCACGCTTGGCCCGAGCGCACACAAGACAATCTTCTGCGTGGTATTCACTGCCTGTCCGGGAAATTGAACGAGCGCTGCTGTTTCTTCACCGCGCACCCAGTGCGGCACCGTCACTTTTTCGAGCTGCACTTCGCAGCCGATGACTTTCAATTCGCTGGCGACGTACTCGACGGCTTTGGCCGCCTGTGCCGACCCGGTCAAACGTGGCCCGATATTGTTCGATAAATGCGCGACCTGGCGGTAAGCGTAGTCACTGGTCAGCGCTGCCTGCTGCAATCGTTTCAGCTCCGCCAGTGTTGGCGCTGAAAACACAGCAGGTGTCGACGACGGCGACGCGGTGGGACTCGAGGTTTCCGCCGCCGTTTGTTGCGCACCAACTCGTTCAGCGCAGAAAAATAATGAAAGCGACAGAAGAAACACGACGCGTAATTGATTCAATTCAGACATCTGGAATTTCCGCTACAATATTTTCGTTGGATTGGCCACGCCGGATGTAGCGCAGCGAGCGTTACTTCTCTTTGCGAAACTCGATTTGATCGCCAAACAACTCCGGGTTATGCGCGTTTTTTGTCAAAAGCGCAGCAACCGCCGCGGAGTCCTTGGTTTCCTTTGGGATCACCTTGTTGACGCTCCGTAAGGTCAGCTGCTTGCCGTCACTCGACAATTTCCAAACGACATAAGCGTACTTGCGATCGTTCGAGTTGAGATCCTGAACGCTGGCCAACGGCATTTCCGCGACATCGGAGTGATAAGCGCGAAATAAATCGCCATCGTAATAAACAACGTAAGTGCTGTCATCCAACTGCCGCACTCTCATGTTCTCCTTGCCGTCCAGGGAAACCCAGTTCCCGAGAAGTTGTTCCTGCACTTTGCGAGTGGGACTCGACGTGATCGGAACTTCGTATTGGCACGCGTTGAAGACCAGGATGCAAAGGGAAACGAGGATGCAGAAAATTGTTCGCCGATAAATCACGTTCGATGAGGTAATCGGCCTTCGTCGAGGTCGATCAGGTCAGTCATTGTGAGAATGTCGCTCCGATCCTCGATGCCGCGCTTCTTTTTCCTTTCCTCCAACCTCGGAGTCAATGAATCGCGCCATCCGAGTTTCGATACAAATCCATTCCAGACAAAGAGGTCCCCCTCATTCGGCTGCCGGCCGCTTTGAAAACACCACTCAAGGATTTCTTCGTCAGTGCCGCCTTGGCGGGTGCGCTCGCGAAGATCGTCATAGTTAACACGCAAGAAGTTGCAGCAAGCGCTATCAAACGTTCGAGGCGTACCGAGGTTTTCGTGATAGTCCTCGTGCAACTCACCGCGGGAGTGCAGCCGAATCTTGTCCAGCATCCGGGGAAAATACATCATGCCGTGTGTCATTTCCTTCGGGCTTTTTGGATAGGTCGTCGTCATACCAGAGTAATCGCGGTATCACCACGTTTGTGCAACTGCTGTGCCTAGTTCGTCTGGTTCGAACTGCGATTTGTTAGGGCGAGGATCCGCGCCTTTTTTCCACCGTAATCGAGCGAATGAAAGCGGCGGATTTCATCAAGACGTCGCTGGCCGTTGAGCGTGTCGAGGTAATGTGTGTAGCTCGCGGCCAGCTCGCTTGTTTCCAGATAACGGCCACGCAGGTTAGCATCGCGAAACGCCTCGGGGCATTGGCGCGCGAAAAGATGATAGCGCAGCCAGCGCCGGTCCATGCGCGAGATTCGCTGGGTCTTTCGAAAGAATGCGATAAACAAAAGCAGAACGAGGTAAGTATCGACCTGCGCCTGGAGCTCCAGATTGCGCGCAAAGTCTTCCGAAGCGATTTCGCGGATCCCACTCTTGAACTGAAGTGCCGCATGCAACGCGTGATTCAGTTCCTCCACGAACATGATCAGCGACCGGATATTGCGATCACCTACGCCTGCGCGGGGATCGTGTTGTTCGAGCTGTTCAATTAGCCACCGTGAATAATAGATACCGACATAAAGCTGATCGCCTGCGCGCCGCAGAAACGTCCGTGCGAGCTCGCTTAATTCCAGCGCCGATTTTCCAGCGAGGATCGACAACTGCGCGCAACGGGTCCGATCGATCAAACAATCTTCAAGGTTGACTCCGACCTGTGCGTAGGTTCGCTCGAATAATTTCTGGATTTGGCTGAAGAGCGTCTCGTTCACAGGGAGAGCGCGGGCCGCGCGTCGTCATCGAGATTAAGCAATCGATCGGAAAGTTGGTTCAGCGCAAGGCGAACGTCCCGAAACCGATCGGCCAACCCTTCAAAGACATCATCCAATTCGCACCGGCGAGCGACAGCGTGCGACGCCACGAGTTGATAATTCGTCCGACCAACTTGCTCGTAGAACTCGATCTCCGGTCCGCCGCGCAAACTGCGTCGCTGCGCGTTCTCGTGAAAAATGCCGCTGATGAAAAGCGAGTAATTGCCGATATGCGCCCGTAGCAAGAATGCTTGTTCCGGCGTTGCCCGGGTCAACGCAATCAGCATGTCCGAAATGTATTGTTCCGCGAGATGATGAGCTTCATCCGAGATCTGCAACCGGCTCGTGCGCGAAAATGTTTCAAGCAACGACGCGACATAATCGCAAAGCTTGCGGTCGCCGATCCCGCCCTGCTGCAAAACATGCCGGGCCAGGACGTAAAAGTAAAACTGAGACGATATCCGCAGATGACCGCAGTGATTTAGGATCGCGTCAACCAACCGCGGATGATCGAGAATGGAGTCGCGCGTTTCGACATCGCTCAAAAGATCGACTAAAGAAACCTGATCGGTCTGCGACCGCGTCAGCGTGCGCACGATGAAGTCGAAATCAGCTGCGGTGAACCGCGCCCGACAATTCGCCCTGACCATCGGGACTTCATCATGCGCGATTCGCGCGTCTATGGCAAGTCAGATCGCTAACGCCGCACCAATTGGAACACTGTCTGCAAATTTCTAACCACTAATGCACATCAATAGATACGAATTTTTCTGTGGCAGCGGATCTGCGAGCCGTTCTCTACCGAGCGTCGATCGGGAACTGACCGGCCGCATCTACGCACACCCGGACGGATTCAGCGCGTCTAACGAGGGACTTTTGCTGCTATGTCTCTGTCGGCTTGATGCCGACTGGGTTGCCTGTTGCAGCCCGTCGTTGCTGCTCCGCGTTTTCGGTCGCGACTTCTCTGATTTGGCGCGTGATGGCAACCGATTGAAACGAGTCCGCTGTGGAGAGTCGTTTCAAAAGCTCCTGGATCTTCGCGGCTTTGTCGTCTTCGATAATCATATTAACCTTTCGTTAGCGCGCTAAGGGTGGCAGCTAGTTGATCCTTTGAAATTGTTGCCGCCTGTTTCTCGGCCATCAATGTAAGAATTTTACCACCGCTCAAGCCAACAACAAGCGACGTCAGGAGCTGAGCGACGGTCAGGTGTAGCTCAATCGTTGTTCCGGTTACCAAATCGTACGATGCTAGCGGACCGTAAATGCCCCAGACCACCAGTGCAGCGACCGCGCCGACAAGCACGTTACCGATCCATCCCGGTCGCCAAACCTTCGCAGCAGGATCAAGCCGCGGATAATTGAACTCACCGCTGATTGCAGAGTTAACGATTCCACCGATTGCTCCAAAGCCGGCGATAAGCAGAATAATTTGCCAGATCGTCATAAAACCTCCGTGCTCACCCTGCACGGTTCGCCTAGGCAATGAAAGCAAATTTGCGTGGGGCTTGGCCTAACGAGTTTTTAATCATGCGGAAAAACGACCACAAAACCGCGGGGCCCCTCTGAAGGCAGAAGAATCTGTAGCGGCGGTCTATGACCGCCGAAACCTTCTACGACGGCGCTCACAGAGCGCCGCTACAGCAGCTTGCAAACCCAGTCGGGTTTGTGCCATCATCAAACAAGCGATGGCTGAGAAACATACTGGCCAATGTTACTGCGGAGCGGTGGAAATCGAGTTACGCGGTGATCCTTTGGAGATGGGTTATTGCCATTGCGAAAACTGCCGGCGCTATTCCGCCGCGCCGGTGAGCGCATTCACATTGTGGAAGAAAGAGAGCGTCAGTATCACCAAAGGCGAGGAATTCCTTGGCCGGTTTAAAAGCAGCGACATCAGCGTACGCGGTTATTGCACCAAGTGCGGCGGTCACATCATCGTCGAGCATCCAACACTCGGTTTAATGGATGTTCGCATCGGCGCGCTGCGGAATTTTCCATTCAAACCAAGGGTACACCTCAACTACGCAGAAACGGTGCTACCAATGAAAGACGGTTTACTGAAACTCAAGGACTTTCCGGCAGAGATCGGAGGATCGGGCGAGACAATGGCGGAGTAGCCAACCAGCTACCGGAGTTGACTGATGAAGTTGTTGTATTCTTCGTGCGTGCCAATCCAAAACCAGACGACAAGATCACCATGCTTTTGTGCAACAGCGCGATAGTGATCGCCGATTCGCACCGACCAGACGTTTCCGGCAAGCGGCTTGAACTGCATTGAAGGATGGAACGGATCACGTAGCCAGAGTTGAAACTTTTCTCGTGCGAGACATTGCACGTGGGCTGGTAGTCTATTGAACTCGCGCCAGAAGCGTCGATGCGTTCTCGACGTCACGGCAGTTCGCGGACGCGTCCTGCTTTGATATCCTCTTCGACTTCACGCAAAACGTCATCGAGCTTGCCGCTCGCGATATCGCGCTTCATCTGCTCATCCCACTCGTCATCTTTCCAACCGTGCAACCACGCCGCCAAGTCGGCGCGTTCTTCAAACGAGAGATGTTCGATGGCAGTCTTAATTTCGGCTAAACTCACGTTGGCCAAATCGTAGAGGAAGCTGTCCTACGCTGCAAATGGGATCTGCACTGCTATAGCGGGGAAATCTTGTTTTTCTGCGAAGACTTTGCAGGGCCCACGAATCACACGAAACAACGCTAACATTTTTTCTGAGTCTTCATTTCCGTCAATTCGTATATTTCGTGGGCACAGAAAAAAGCGGCGCAGCAGCGCCGCACTCCAAAACATCCGCGCTATCGGTGTAATCCGAGGTTAAACTTCGGTTGCGGCTATGCGGCGCTGTGTAATCCGCGGTTACTTCGCGAGCCCATGGAACTTTGCATGGCGAGACTTTTTATATTTGTATAGGTTCATTGTGCTGGAGTGCGAGGCACTTTCGACGTAATACCCGGGCCGCGTTTACGGTATCGACCCAAATTGCGTCCCAGGATTGAGACCGGACTGTCCCAGAACGGGACTGCCGCGAGGCGACCATAATTCGCCCAATAAAGCTAAGTCTCTCTTTCAGTGTGCATTGTGAGGTCGCTCGTGTAGTTGGCACAAACATTGCGTTTCGTGCCGAAAAACAAAACCCACGGTAAATCGAATAGGAGGACAACAAATGAAAAAGCTACAAATGAAAAAACTCGTCGGGACGGTTTTGTTCACCATTCTATGCGCTGGATTGGCTTTGGCCCAGCCACTCGAGGCGCCTTCCAACGATCCGGCCGCTGTCGACGCAGTAAAACAAGTCGGACAGGATATGGGAGATGCAATGGTGGCCGGCGATATCGACAAGCTCAACCAGATCTTTGCCGACGATTGGGCAACCGTCGATTCCTCTGGCAAAATTTTCACTAAGGGGAGCCTTCTAAGCGATTTTAAATCCGGCAAGCACAAACTCCTGTCGTTTGAAATTGGACCTATGGATGTGCAGGTGTTCGGCGATGTGGCCGTAGTCCAAGCCAGCGTCACCGAAAAAAGGCTTCACGATGGAAAAGAC
>WNFW01002003.1_pt1 | contig 27161 bp, 21 predicted proteins | sample 5400131 | NCBI WGS metagenome assembly WNFW01 (sample SAMN13153362, study PRJNA577476) | soil metagenome | isolation source: 20 cm soil or saprolite under grassland replicate 1 | place: USA:California | collected 2016-06-15 | reverse complement strand
CCGCATCTGGGCCGAAGGCGTCGTGGATCGGGGCGCGACGTTTTACTTCACTCTGTGAGATCCGATCCACGGCCTCGGAGGGTCTTATGAACCCGGACAAGATCCCGTGACCCGACGGTCCCATCGCCAGAAAATCCTCGTCATCGAGGACGACGCCGTCGCCGGCGCGGACTTGCAGGCTCGGCTCGAGGCGAACGGCTACGCCGTGGCCCGCGCCGCCGACGCCGCCTCGGCCCTCACGGTCGTGAACCGCGAGCATCCCGACCTCATACTGCTCGACCTGGGCCTCCCCGCCGGCGACGGGTATCTCGTCTTGGAACGGCTGCGCAAGATCAAGGCGCTCGCCTCCATCCCCGTACTCATTGTCACCGGCCGCAGCGACGCCGAGACTCGAAAGCGCGTCGCGGCGCTGGGCGTCGGCCCGGTGCTCATCAAGCCCGTGGACACGGACGTGCTGCTCACCGCCATCCACGCGGCCCTGGAGACCGACACGAAGCCGGAGTGACCCTGTCGCACGCGCGCCCCACCATGCCGCAAAAACGCCCTATCCCGTTCCCTGCGCCCTCCCCATGTTGCACGCACAGCCTTGCCTATCGCATATAGAGACATGACCGTGGACCCGGTGGCGCGCGGCACCGGCCCCGACCCGCGCGTGGACGCCGAGGTCCGAGGGGCTGCCCTCGGCCAGCTGCTCGCCGGTGGCCCACTCGCCGAGGCGGTGCATGTCGTCCTGGTGCTGGTCGTGGCGGCGCTGGTGTGGAACTCCCTGCCGCTCGCCCGCACGCTCGGCTGGGTGGGCGCGGTCACCGCCGCGGCCGCACTGCGCACCTGGTGGCGGCTCGGCCTGGGGCGCCGCGCCGCCACGCCCGAGCAGGCGCTGCGCGGCGTCCGCCTGACGGTGGCCGGCGTCGGGCTGGCGTGGGGGTTCGGTGCCGCCGCCGCGATCCCCGAGCTCGGCGTGGCCCAGGCCGCGCTGATCCTGGTGGTGCTCGCCGGGATCGCCGCCGGGGCGACGGGGACGCTGGTCGGCGACCGGCGCAGCTTCCGCTACCTGCTGATCACCACGCTCGCCCCGCTCCCCGTCGGCATCCTGTTGCAGGGACACGGTCGTATTCAGTTGATCGCGATCCTGCTGACCGCGCTGTTCGCCTGGAGCATGGACCGGGTGCACCGGCGCGCCCACCGTACGTTCGCGGAGCGCGTGCGCGCCACGGTGCTGCTGGAATCGTCGAAACAGGAGCTGGCGCGCCAGCACGCCTACCTCGACGCGCTGATCGCGAGCACGCCGGTGGCGATCGCGGTGCTCGACGCCGCGCGGTCGATCCGCAGCGTGAACCCGGCGTTCGAGACGCTGTTCGGATACTCCGCGGCCGAGGCGACCGGCGCCGCCATCGACGCGTTGATCGTGCCCGAAACGCTCCGCTCCGAGTCGACCGACCTCGAGGCGCGGGCGCGCGGCGGCGAGATCGTGCGCGTGGAGGTCGAGCGCCGGCGCAAGGACGGCAGCCCGATCCAGGTCCGGCTGTCCGCGGCCGCGGTCAAGGCGACCGCCGAAGGCGCGCTCGTGGCGCTGTACGAGGACATCAGCGACCGCAAGGCGGCCGAGCTGGCGATGCGCGCGGCGCGCGACCTCGCCGAGCGGGTGGCCAGGGCGCGCAGCGCGTTTCTCGCCAACATGAGTCACGAGATCCGCACGCCGATGAACGCCGTCCTGGGCTTTGTCGAGCTGGTGCTCGACACGGAGCTCGGGGCGGAACAGCGGCGCGCGCTCGAGCTGGTGCGCTCGTCGTCCGAAGCGCTGCTCACCATTCTCAACGACATCCTCGACTATTCGAAGATCGAGGCCGAGCACCTCGAGCTGGAATCGATCCCGTTCGACCTCCCGAAAGTGGTGCACGCCACGGCCACGCTGCTCGCGGTCCGGGCACGCGAGAAGCATCTCGAGCTCACGGTGGACGTGCCGCCCGATGTGCCGCACCTGGTGCGGGGCGATCCCACACGCCTGCGCCAGGTGCTGATGAACCTCATCGGCAACGCCATCAAGTTCACCGAAGAAGGCGAAGTCGACGTCTCCGCGGCCTGGGTCGCGTCTCACGGCGGGCGCACGTCGGTGCGATTCCTGGTGCGCGACACAGGGATCGGCATTTCCGAGCAGCAGCGCGCCACCATCTTCGACGAGTTCACCCAGGCCGACGCCTCCATGACGCGCCGCTACGGCGGCACGGGCCTCGGCCTCGCGATCGCCCGGCGCCTGGTGGCGCTGATGGGCGGCGACCTGACGGTCACGAGCGAGATCGGCCGCGGCAGCGAGTTCAGTTTCACGCTGCCCTTTCCGGTCGAGGCGACCGCCGCGGCTCAAGCCCCCGGGCGGAGAGCGTCACTGGGCGGCCGCCGGCTGCTCGTGGTGGACGACAACGAGACCAATCGACGCATCCTGCGCGACATGCTGGGTGCCGAGGGCGTGGCGGTGCATGAGGCGCACCGCGCGGATGCCGGCTTGGAGGCCCTGCGCCGGGCCGCGAGCACGGGAACCCCCTTCGACCTCGCCATCCTCGACGCCCAGATGCCCGATCAGGACGGCTTCGAGCTCGCCGCCGCGATCCGGGGCGATGCGCAGCTGGGACGGACCCGCCTGCTGATCCTCACGTCGGCGGGGCAACGCGGCGACGGCGAGCGCTGCCGCCAGCTCGGCATCCAGGCGTACCTCACCAAGCCGATCGCGCGGGCCGATCTGATCGAAGCGGTGGGCACCGTGCTAGCGGAAACGCCCTCGGCGGGCGGGGGGGGGGCCGAGCTCGTCACCCGTCACTCGATCGCCGAGTCGCGCCACTCGCTGCGCATCCTGCTCGCCGAAGACAATGTCGTAAACCAGCAGGTGGCCACCGCCATGCTGCTCAAGCGCGGGCACCAGGTGGACGTGGTGGCGAATGGTCGCGAGGCGGTGGACGCGGTCGGCGCGGAGCGCTACGACCTCGTGCTCATGGACATCCAGATGCCCGAGATGGACGGGTTCGAGGCGACGCAGCACATTCGAGCGCTGCCGCAGGGCGGCAAGCTCCCGATCATCGCGCTGACGGCGCACGCATTGAGCGGGGAGCGCGAGCGCTGCCTGGAGCGGGGCATGACCGGCTATCTCGCCAAGCCGTTCAAGGCGCACGAGCTGTTCGCGGTGGTGGAAGGCCGCGGCGCCGACGGCGCGGAGCCGCCCGCGGCGGCCCCAGCCCCCGTGGATGTCGCGGGGTTCCGCCGCACCATGGAAGAAGCGGGCGCGGCCGAAGCGGTCGATGGCATCCTGGCGACGTTCGTGCAAACGCTGCCGCAGCGCCTCGACGCGCTGGCCACGGCGACGGGCGCGGGCGCGGCCGAGCCGATTCAGCGGGCGGCCCACGCCTTCAAGTCGGCGGCCGCCACCATCGGCGCCCGTGGCCTCGCCGCCCTCCTGGACCAGATCGAAGCCGCGGCCCTGGGTGGCGACGTCGCCAGAGCGCGTGACAAGCTGGAGGACGTGCGCCGCGAGGCGCGGGCTGCGCTCGACTACCTTGAGACAACGGCGAAAGGCGCGGGGGATGGCTAACGCGATTCCGGTGCTGGTCGTAGATGACGACGCCGTATCGAGCTCGCAGCTCGGCGCGCTGGCCAAGGCCGCCGGCTATGACGTGAAGACGGCCCAGAACGGCCGCGAGGCGTGGGAGCTGCTCCAGCTGGCGCGCATCCCGATCGTGATCTCGGACTGGTACATGCCCGAGATGGACGGCCCGGAGCTGTGCCGCCGCATCCGCGCCCGCGTCCGCGACCCGTACGTCTACTTCATCCTGGTCACCGCGCGCGGCGGCAAGCAGCAATACCTGGCCGGCATGGAGGCCGGGGCGGACGATTTCATCGCGAAGCCGGTCGACCCGGACGAGCTGCGTGCCCGGCTCAAGGTGGCGGAGCGGATCCTCGGTCTCCGGAAGGAGCTGGAGCAGCTCGAGGTGCTGCTCCCCATTTGCTCGTATTGCAAGCGCATTCGCAACGACAACGAGGAATGGGAGCCGCTCGAGCGCTACATCGAGCAGCATTTCGAGCGGCTGGTGACCCACAGCATTTGTCCGGATTGTTACGAGAAGCACGTGCAGCCGCAGCTCGACCGGCGGCCGGAACGGCCGTCCTGATCGGCGAGCCGCGCGTCAGCGCGCGGGCGGCGCGTCGAGCACGTCGCGGACCTTGCGCGCCAGCGACTCCGGCGAAAACGGCTTCTGGAGGTACGCCGTCCCCGACTCGAGAATGCCGTGCCGCACCACCGAGTCGTCGGTGTACCCCGAGGCGTATAGGACTTTCACATCCGGACGGAGGCGCGCCAGCTGTTCCGCCAGCTCGCGCCCGCCGACGCGCGGCATCACCACGTCCGTCAGGAGCAGGTGAATGACACCGCGATGTCGCTGCGCCAAGCGGAGGCCGGCCTCGCCGTCGGGCGCCTCCAGCACGGTATAGCCCTGCCGCTCCAGTATCTGTTTGGTGACGGCCCGGACCGCCGCGGCGTCCTCGACGAGCAGCACCGTTTCCGTCCCGCGCGGCGCCGGCGTGGTGGCCGCGGCCGTGGTCCGCTCCGCCGTGGCGTCCACCGCCGGCAGATAGATCTTGAAGCTCGTGCCTTGACCGGGCTCCGAGTACACCCAGATGAACCCGCCCGCCTGCTTCACGATGCCGTACACGGTCGCGAGGCCCAGGCCGGTGCCCTTGCCGGTCTCTTTGGTGGTGAAGAACGGCTCGAAGATCCGGGCCTTGGTGGCCTCGTCCATGCCGCAGCCGGTGTCGGTCACGGCCAGCATCGCGAACCGGCGCACCGCCGCCGCCTCGCGGTCGCGGGCGTACTCCGGGTCGTGCTCCACGTTGGCCGTCTCGACCGTGAGTCTGCCGCCCGTCGGCATCGCATCCCGCGCGTTCACGACCAGGTTCATGAGCACCTGCTCGAGCTGCCCCACGTCGGCCCGGACCGACTCCAGGTCCGGGGCGAGCGCGATCGTCACCTCGATGTCCTCCCCGATCACCCGGCGCAGGATCTTCTGGAGACCCTCCACCACTGTGTTGAGGCTCACCACCCGCGGCTCCACCACCTGCTGCCGGCTGAAGGCGAGCAGCTGGCGGGTGAGCGCCGCCGCGCCATCGGCCGCCTTCCGCACCTGCTCCAGGTCGTCGCGCTTGGCATCACCCGGGGCCAGGTCTTCCAGCAGGAGGTCCGAGTAGCTCGTGATCACGGTGAGCAGGTTGTTGAAGTCGTGCGCGACCCCGCCGGCCAACCGCCCTACGGCTTCCATCTTTTGCGACTGCAACACCTGCTGCTGCAGGCGGCGCTGGTCGGTCACGTCCCGGACGAAGGTTTCGTAGTAGTCGACCCGCCCCGCCGCGTTGCGTACGGCGCGCACGCTGAGTTGCACGGTCAGCAGGCGGCCGTCGCGACGCTTCCACGTCGCCTCGACGTTGTCGTATTGCCGGTCGCTGTAGGTATCGCGCTCCACCAGTCGCTGCCGCTCCGCGGCGTCGGCGTATACATCCCGCGCCATGTCGAGGTTCAGCACCTGGGCGCCGGTCTCGTATCCCAGCATCCGCACGACGGCGGCATTCACCGAGAGGAACCGGCCCTCCGGGCTCGAGCGGTAGATCCCGACGGGCGCGTGCTCGACCAGCGTCGCGAAGCTCGCCTCGGTCGCGCGCAGCGTGGCGCGTCCCTGCGCCTCGCGCAGCTCGCGCTCGATCGCCGGAAGCAGGCGCTTGAGCTGCCCCTTGGTGACGTAATCGTGAGCGCCCGCCTTCATGGCGGCGACCGCGAGCTCTTCGGTGATCGTGCCGGACACGCAGATGTACGGGACGTCGAGTCCCCGCTGTCGCAGCATCCCGAGGGCGGCGGTGCCGCTGAAGTGCGGCATGCTGTAGTCGCCGATCACCAGGTCCCAAGGGTGGCGGTCGAGCGCCGCCTCCAGGGCGGCCGCCGTGTCGACCCGCTCGTGCGTCAGGTCGTAGCCCGCCGCCCGGAGCTCGCGCAGCACCAGGAGCGCGTCGTCCTCCGAGTCCTCGACCATCAGCACCCGCAACGGTTTGCCCATACGTACTTAAAGCTGGGGTTTCCATCTGACACCGGAGTGAGCGTCGTCACTTGCCCCGCTGCGCTGGGCTCACGTTTCCGGAAGTGAGGCGGTCACGCAACACCAAAAACCCCTAGATTGGGGGGGGGCGGCGTCTGAGCCACACGGGGTTTTGGGGGGACCGGCACTAGGGCGTCCTTTGGGGCAAGGACGGTTAGAACGCGACACACTCGGTTTTCGCAGGCAGCGACGGCCGGTCACGACGGCACCCTGTTTTCGCGGCGCCGGGCGCGCCATTTTGGACGGGCGGCGCCGCCAGAATCACCCGGTGTAGTACGTGCGACGAGCGCCTCCCTGTCCCTCACCATGCCGGAGCCCGGGCGCGCATGAATCTCCCCAACGAAGTCGAAATCCTGCTGGTCGAGGACAACCCGCACGACGAAGAGCTGACCCTGCGCGCCCTCAAGGAGCGCAACATCGCGAACCAGCTGTTCGTGGCGCGCGACGGCGCCGAGGCGCTGGACTTTTTCTTCGGCGACGGCACCCACCCCTGGCGCGAGATCGGCATCGTGCCGCGCGTGGTCCTGCTCGACCTGAAGCTCCCCAAGGTGGACGGCCTCGAGGTGCTGCGACGTCTCAAGGCCGACGAGCGCACGCGGGCCTTGCCCGTGGTCGTGCTCACCTCGTCGCGCGAGGAGCCCGACATCACCGCGGCCTACCGGCTCGGCGCCAACAGCTACATCGTCAAGCCGGTCGACTTCGAGTCGTTCGCGCGGGCGGTGTCGGACGTGGGGCTCTACTGGGTGCTGCTGAACGAGCTGCCCCGCTGACGCCGATGCCCACGCTCGCGCGTATCCTCATCGTGGAGGACGTCGCGACCGACGCGGAGCTCATCGAGCGGGAGATCCGCCGCGCCGGCATCGGCTGCGCCACACGCCGCGTCGATACGGAGACGGCGCTGCGCGATGCGCTCCGCAACTTCGCCCCCGATCTGGTCCTCACCGACCACTCGATGCCGCGGCTCACCGCCCGGGACGCCCTGCGGCTCGTGGCCCAGGAGACCCCGGACACGCCGGTGATCATCGTGACCGGCAGCCTCGACGAGGAGATTGCCGCCGAGTACATCAAGGCCGGCGCGACCGACTACGTCGTGAAGCATCACCTGGAGCGGCTCGGGCCCGCGGTGCAGCGGGCGCTGGACCTGAAGCGGGCCCGGGAGGAGCAGGCGCAGGCCGAAGAGGCGCGCCGCCAGGGCGAGGAGCGGTTCCGGGCCCTGATCGAGCACGGGGCCGATGCGATCGCCCTGCTCGGCGCCGACGGTACGGTGTTGTTCCTCAGTCATTCGGCGGAAAAGTTGTTCGGCTTCACGCCCAGCGAGCTCGTCGGCCGGAGCGCCCTCGAGCTGCTGCATCCTGACGACGCCCCCCGGCTGCAGGCGCTGTTGGTGGACGTGGCTGGGCGGCGGGGCGCGCCCCTAATGATCGAGCTGCGCCTGCTGCATCGGGACGCGTCATGGCGCGCCGTGGAGGCGGTGGTCGTTAACCGGCTCGGCGAGCCCGCCGTCGGCGCCATCGTGGTCAACTTCCGCGATATCTCGGAGCGCAAGGACGCGGAGCAGGCGCTGCGCGACTCCGAGGAGCAGTACCGCTCGCTGGTGGAGGGCGTGCGGGACGTGATCTTCGCGCTCTCCCCCGACGGGGTGATCGCGTCGCTCAATCCCGCGTTCGAAACGATCACGGGCTCGCCGCGCGGCGACTGGCTCGGCAAGCCGTTCGACCAGCTCGTGCACCCGGAGGACCTGCCGCTCGCCCTCGAGCTGTTCGGCCGGGTGGTGCGGGGCGAGGAGCGGCCCACGGCGCAGTTCCGCATCCATACGAGCCGGGGCGATTACCGCCTCACCGAGTTCTCGGCCACGGCCCAGCTGCGCGACGACCGGCTCATCGGGATCCTGGGCATCGGGCGGGACGTCACCGAGCGCGTCCTGCTGGAGCAGCAGCTGCGCCAGGCGCAGAAGATGGAAGCGGTGGGGCGACTGGCGGGGCCTGCTGCTCGAGGACCTGGCCCCCAAGGACCCGCGGCGCCAGGATGCCGAGGAGATTCACAAGGCGGCGGATCGCGCCGCCGGGCTCACCCGCCAGCTGCTCGCCTTCAGCCGCCAGCAGGTGCTGCAGCCGCGCGTGATAGACCTGAACTCCCTCGTGAGCGAGCTCGAGAAAATGCTGCGCCGGCTGCTGGGCGAGGACGTGAAGCTGGCGACCGTGCTGGCCCCGACGCTGGGCCCCGTCCGGGCCGACGCCGGTCAGCTGGAGCAGGTGATCATGAACCTCGCGGTCAACGCGCGCGACGCCATGCCCACGGGCGGCAAGCTCACCATCGAGACGGCGGACATCGAGTTCGACGGCGGCTACGCGGCGGAGCACTACCCCGCCCCGGCGGGGAAATACGCCATGGTCGCCGTGAGCGACACCGGCACGGGCATGGATCCCGAGACGCAGGCCCACTTGTTCGAGCCCTTCTTCACCACCAAGGAAAAGGGCAAGGGCACGGGGCTCGGGCTCGCCACCGTGTACGGCATCGTGAAGCAGAGCGGCGGATTCATCTGGGTGTACAGCGAGCTGGGGGTGGGCACCACGTTCAAGATCTATCTCCCCCGCGTGGAAGCGGCGGTCGACCCGGCGAGCGGCCGCGCCCCGCCCGCGCCCGTGGCCCGCGGCAGCGAAACCGTGCTCGTCGCGGAAGACGAAGCGCCGGTTCGCGCGGTCGCCCGTCACGCCCTGGAGCGCTACGGCTACCGCGTGCTCGAGGCCGCGAGCGCAGAAGCCGCCCTGGACGTGGCGCAGCGCTATTCGGGTCCCATCCACGTGCTCCTCACGGACGTCATCATGCCGGGACTTTCCGGCCGGGACCTCGCGACCCGCCTCGCGGCGCTGCGGCCCGAGACGCGCGTCATCTACATGTCGGGTTACACCGACGACGCCATTACCCGCCACGGCGTGCTCGAGCCCGGCTTCGTGTTCGTGCAGAAACCCTTCACCCCGGACGCCCTGGCGCGCACCGTCCGCGACGTGCTCGACGGCACCACCGAACGGCGGAAGCGCGCTTGATCGGGAAGGGCCTGTCGCTCGAGCGCAGGATCCAAATCGGGTTCGGGATCGCGGTCGCGATCATCGTGGCGGTGGGCGCGGCGGCGCTGCGCAGCACGGAGGCGACGGTGGACAGCGCGCGCGGGGTGGCCCATGCGCTGGAGGTGCGCGCGGAGCTCGAAGCTGGCTTCGCGGATCTCATCGAAGCCGAGACCGGGGTGCGCGGTTACGTGATCACGGGCGACACGAGCTATCTCGCCCCCTATCACTCGGCGCGGACGAGCCTGAGCAGTCGGCTGGCGGGTCTGCGGGCGCAGACGGCGGACAATCCGGCGCAGCAGCGCCGGCTCGACTCGCTCGAGGCCCTGGTGGCAACCCGGCTTGCGCGGTTCCAGTGGACGATCGACACGCGCCGCACCGGGGGCCTCGCCGCGGCCGGCAGGGCCGTGATCGGCGGCCGGGGACAGGAGCTCATGCGGCTGGTGCGCGGGGTGGTCACGCAGATGGAGGACGACGAGGCACAGCTGCTGGCGCAGCGCTCCGCCGCCCTGCAGGCCAGGGTCCGCCTGGCGCGCCTGACGGCCTGGACCGGCGTGCTCGTCGCGCTCGCGCTCGCGAGCCTCGCGAGCGTACTGGTCGGTCACGGGATGGCGGGGCGGCGAGTCGCGGAAGAGCGCCTCCGGTTGTTGGTGGGAAGCGTGCGCGACTACGCCATCTACATGGTCGACCCCGCGGGCTACGTGGAGAGCTGGAACGCCGGAGCCGAGCGGATCAAGGGGTACGCCCCAGCGGAGATTCTCGGCCAACACTTCGCGCGCTTCTTCACGCCGGAAGACGTCGCCGCCGGCCGTCCCGCGGCCGTGCTGCACGCCGCCGCGGCGGAGGAACGCTACGAGGAGGAGAACTGGCGGGTCCGCAAGGACGGTTCCCGCTTCTGGGCGGACGTCGTGATCACCGCCCTGCGCGACGACCGCGGCAAGCTGCTGGGATTCGCCAAGGTGACGCGCGACCTCACCGAGCGGAGGCGTGCCGAGCAGGCGCTGCGCGCCAGTGAAGAGCGGTTCCGCATTCTTGCGGCGACCGCCAACGACGCCATCCTCTCGGCCGACCGGCACGGCAACATCACCTACTTCAACCCTGGCGCCGAGCGGATCTTCGGCTTCGCGTCCGACGAGGTGATCGGCCGGTCGCTCACCGCGCTCATGCCTGAGCGATTCCGGGATGCCCATCGGACGGGACTGGCGCGCTACGTGGCCACGGGTGAGGCCCGCGTCATCGGCAAGACGGTCGAGCTCGCCGGCCGGAGAAAGGACGAGACGGAGTTTCCGCTCGAGCTGTCGCTCGCGAGCTGGACGCAGGGAGCCGAGGTCGCCTTCACCGCCATCATCCGCGACATTACCGCCCGCAAGGAGGCGGAGGACACGCTGCGCCGCTACGCGAGTCAGCTCGAGGTGGCCAATCAGGAGCTCGAGGCCTTTTGCTATTCGGTGTCGCACGACCTGCGGGCGCCGCTTCGCAGTCTCGACGGCTTCAGCCAGGCGCTGCTGGACGACTATCGTGACCGGCTCGACGACACGGGCCGCGATTTCCTGCAACGGGTCCGCGCGGCGAGCCAGCGCATGGGGACGCTGATCGACGACCTCTTGAGCCTGTCGCGCGTCACGCGCGGCGAGGTCCAGGTGGAAGAGGTGGACTTGAGCGCGCTCGCCGCCGCGGCGGCCGCAGACCTCAAGAAGACCGACCCGGCGCGCGACGTCACGTTCGCCATCGCCCCCCATCTGGTCGTCCGGGCGGACGCGGGGCTCATGCGCATCGTGCTGCAGAACCTGCTCGGCAATGCCTGGAAGTTCACGGGCAAGCGGTCATCCGCGCGCGTGGAGGTCGGCGCGATGGCGCACGACGGGCGGCGGGCGTTCTTCGTCCGCGACGACGGCGCCGGCTTCGATATGGCGTACGCGGCCAAGCTGTTCGGCGCGTTTCAGCGGCTGCACGCGGCGGCCGAGTTCCCGGGCTCGGGCATCGGGCTCGCCACGGTGCAGCGGATCATCCACCGCCACGGCGGCCAGGTTTGGGCCGAGGGCGCCCCCGACCGGGGCGCGACCTTCTACTTCACGCTCTAAGCTGGAGCACATCATGCACGACCGCTCGATCCTCTTGGTGGAGGACAACCCCGACGACGAGGCGTTGACCCGCCGCGCGCTCGCGAAGAACAACATCCAGAACGAGATCCTCCTCGCCCGGGACGGCGCCGAGGCCCTCGATCTGCTGCTCGGCACCGGCGCCCACGCCGGCCGCCCCGCCACGCCCGAGCTCGTGCTGCTCGACCTGAAACTCCCCAAGGTCGACGGGCTCGAGGTGCTGCGGCGCGTCCGCGCCAACCCCGGCACGCGCCTCCTGCCCGTGGTGATCCTCACCTCGTCGCGGGAAGAGAAGGACGTGGTGAGCGGCTACGGCCTGGGGGCGAACAGCTACATCCGCAAGCCCGTCGACTTCGGCCAGTTCGTCGAGGCCGTGCGCCAGCTCGGGCTGTACTGGCTCGTCCTGAACGAGCCGCCCCCACGGCCGGACGCGGCGTGACCGAGACCGCCAAATCGTTCACCGCGCAGGCCACCGGCGAGCAACGTTTCCGCGCGCTGCTCGAGCACGCGAGCGACGTCATCATGCTGCTGGACACGGACGGGACCGTCCTGTACGCCAGTCAATCGACCTCCCCCGTGCTTGGCTACGCCCCGACCGAAAACGCGGGCCGCCACGTGTTCGAGCTGGTCCATCCCGACGACCGCTCCGGCGCCCTGGAGCTGTTCGCCGAGCTGATGCAGGAGCCGGGCCATCTGGTGCGCACCGAGCTGCGCGCCATGCACAAGGACGGCGGCTGGCGGCGGCTCCAGGTGGTGGGCGTGAACCGGCTGAGCGAGCCCGCGATCCGGGCGATCGTCGTGACGTACCGCGACATCACCGAGCGGGAGCGCACCGAGCGGGACCTGCGGGAGACCCTGTCGCTGCTGAATGCCACCTTCGAGTCCACCGCCGACGGGATTCTCGTCGTCGACCTCGAGGGTCACATCGTCAGCTTCAACCGGAAGTTCGCCGAGCTGTGGCGCATTCCCGACTCGATTCTCGAGACCAAGAATGCCCTCGAGACGATGGCGTTCGTGCTGGAGCAGCTGGCGGATCCCCAGGGGTTCCTGACCAAGGAGCGCGACCTGTACGCGCGTCCCGATGCGTCGAGCTTCGACGTCCTGACGTTCAAGGACGGTCGCATCTTCGAGCGCTTCTCCCAGCCGCAGCGCATCGGCGAGAAGAGCGTGGGCCGGGTGTGGAGCTTCCGCGACGTCACCGAAGCCAAGCGCGCGGAGCGGATCCAGCTCGCCACGTACCGCATCTCCGAAGCCGCCCACGCCGCCGGTAGTCTCCAGGACTTGTTTCGCGCCATCCACCGGATCGTGGGCGAGTTGATGCCGGCGAAGAACTTCTACATCGCGCTGTACGACGCCGCGTCCGACCTGCTGACCTTCCCCTACCACGTGGACGAGTACGACAACGACTTCCCCTCCAAGCGGCCCGGCAAGGGCCTCACCGAGTACGTGTTGCGCACGGGCGAGCCGCAGCTCGTCACGCCCGAGGTGCAGGCCGAGCTCGAGCGGCGGGGCCAGGTCGAGCTGATCGGCGCACCGTCCATCGACTGGGTGGGCGTCCCGTTGAAGATCGGCGACCGGCCCATGGGCGTGCTCGTCGCCCAGACGTACGCTCCCGGCGTGCGCTACGGCGAGACGGAGCGCCACATCCTCCAGTTCGTCTCGACCCAGGTCGCCATGGCCATCGAGCGCAAGCGCACCGAGGAGCGGCTGCACGAGAGCGAGCGCAAGTACCGCCTGCTGTTCGAGACCAACCCGGAGCCGATGTTCGTGTACGACTTCGAAACGCTACGGATCATGGCCGTGAACGAAGCGGCGATCACGCGCTACGGGTATTCCGAGGCCCAGTTCCTGGCCCTCACCATCCGCGACATCCGGCCCCCCGAGGAGCAGGGCCGCCTGGAGCAGGAGCTGGCCCGCCGCACCGACGAGGGCGCGGTCCGCTCGGGCGTGCGCCACCGCGCCAAGGACGGCCGGGTGTTCGAGGTGGACCTGGTCGCCCGGCCCCTCGAGTTCGCGGGCCGCCGCGCTCGCCTGGTGCTGGCGCGCGACGTGACCGCCCAGCGTCACCTGGAAGACCAGCTGCGCCAGTCGCAGAAGATGGAGGCCGTCGGCCAGCTGGCCGGAGGGATCGCGCACGACTTCAACAACCTGCTCACGGCCATCCTGGGCTCGACGCAGCTGCTGCTGCAAGCCACGCCGCCGGGCGACGTACGCCGCGAGGACGTCGAAGAAATCCGCAACGCCGGCCTGCGCGCCGCGGAGCTCACCCGGCAGCTGCTCGCCTTCAGCCGCCGCCAGGTGCTGGCGCCCAAGGTGCTCGAGCTCAACGCCGTCGTGGCCAACATGGACAGGATGCTGCGCCGCTTGATCGGCGAGGACGTCGACCTGGCCACCGCCCTCCACGCCGAGGCGGGCGCCGTCAACGCCGACCCGGGCCAGCTGGAGCAGGTGCTCCTGAACCTCGTCGTGAACGCCCGGGACGCCATGCCGGGAGGCGGGCGGGTGCTCATCGAGACCACCTGCGTGCTGCTGCGCGACGAGCTGGTCGAACGGCGCCATCGCCTCCCCCCCGGCGACTACGTGTGCCTCGCCGTCACCGACTCGGGGATGGGGATGGACGAGGCGACCCAGGCGCACCTGTTCGAGCCGTTCTTCACGACCAAGGAGGTCGGCAAGGGCACGGGGCTCGGCCTCGCCACCGTGTACGGCATCGTGAAGCAGAGCGGCGGCTACATCTGGGTGTACAGCGAGCCGCAGCGAGGCACCACGGTCAAGGTGTACCTGCCGCGCGTGCCCGGGACGGCGGAGCCCCCGCTCCCCGCGCCCGAGCCGCCCGCGCTGCGCGGTGGGCATGAGACGGTCCTCCTGGTCGAAGACGCTACGCCCGTCCGTACCCTGGCGCGCCGCGCGCTCGAGGCCCGCGGCTATACGGTGCTCGACGCGGCGGACGGGCCCAGCGCCATCGAGCTGTCTCGGCGCCACAGCGGCGTGATCGACGCGCTCGTCACCGATGTCGTCATGCCGGGGATGAGCGGCCGCGAGCTGGCCGAGCGGCTCGCGCCCACGCGACCGGAGATGAAGGTCCTCTACACCTCGGGATACACCGATGACGCGATGGTCCGGCAGGGCGTGCTCAGCGCGGGCGTCGCCTTCCTGCAGAAACCGTTCGTGCCCGACACGCTGGCGCGCAAGGTCCGCGACGTGCTCGACGGAGTGAGCTGACCGGCCGCTCCCGCTTATCTCTTATCGAGGATGTCCCGCAGCCGCGTCAGCAGGTCGTGTTCCGTCCACGGCTTATGCAGCAGCATCGCCGGGTCGAGGCTCGCCGCGCGGTCGGGATCGGAGTAGCCGCTCGCGAACAGGAAGGGCACGGTGTGACCTTCGCGGCGGGCGGCGTCGTACAGCGCACGCCCGCCCAGGCGGGGCATGACGAGATCCGAGAACACGAGGCGCACGCCCGTCGAATGCCGCAGCGCCTCCAGGGCCTCCAGCCCGTCCGCCGCCGTGAGCACTTGATACCCGGCCTCCTCGAGCACGCGCTTGGCCGAGCGCCGCAGCTGGTCGTCGTCTTCGACCACGAGCACCGTTTCCGAGCCGCCCCGGGCCTCGCTCTGCGCCGGCCGCGCCAGCGCGGGAGCGGCGGCTTCCTCGGCCAGCGGGAAGTAGATCCGGAAGCGCGTGCCCTTACCCGGCTCGCTGTCGACCTCGATGCCGCCGCCGTGTTGCTTCACCAGGCCGTACACCGTCGCCAGCCCGAGGCCGGTCCCCTTCCCCTGTTCCTTCGTGGTGAAGAACGGCTCGAACATGCGCGCGCGCGTGGCGGCGTCCATGCCGACCCCGGTGTCTTCCACCGCCAGGCAGACGTGGTCTCCCGCCCGCTGCGCCCCGCACGTCTGGCGCTGCTCCTCGGAGAGGTGCGCCATACTCGTCTCGAGGCGCAGGACGCCGCCGTTGGGCATGGCGTCGCGCGCGTTGGTCGCGAGATTGAACAGGATCTGCTCCGTGGCGTGGACGTCGGCCCGGACGTCGGGAAGGTCCTCCCGGTCGAGCGTCACGATTTCCACGTCGGCCGGCAGGATGCGGCGCAGGAACCCCGACAGATCGCGGATCAGCCCCCCCAACGACACGGGCTGCAGCTCGAGGCGCGAGCGCCGCGCGAATCCGAGCAGCTCCTTCACCATCACGCGCCCGCGCAGGGCCGCCGCCATGACATCGCGCAGGTCGGCGTGCGCGGGCTCGAGCGTCGTGGGGATCGCCTTGGAGAGCAGCTGCGCGTTGGCGAGGATGATCGTGAGCAGGTTGTTGAAGTCGTGCGCGATCCCACCCGTCAGCTGGCCGATCGCCTCGAGCTTCTGCGATTGCCGCAGCTGCTCTTCCAGCGCCCGCCGCTCGGTCACGTCCTCCGCGATCGTCTCGAAACATTCGATGGAGCCGTCGGCGCGGCGGACCGCGCGGCCGGCGAGCCGCACCAGGATCGATTGGCCGTGGCGGCGCTTCCACGTCACCTCGACACCCTCGATCGCGTCTCCCGAGCGCTCGAACCGCGCCAGGATGCGCGCACGCTCCCCGCGATCCGCGTACACGTCGGTCGCGAGATCCACGCCGAGCAGCTGCTCCGCGGACTCGTACCCGAGCATGGCGACCAGCGCGGGGTTGACCGTGAGAAAGCGCCCGTCGGGCGTGGACCGGTAGATCGCGTAGGAGGCGTGCTGCACCAGCGCCCGGTGACTCTCCTCCGAGCGGCGCAGGGCCTCCTCCGCCCGGCGGCGCTCGGTGATGTCCGTGCCGACGCCGATCACGCCCGCCACCGGCCCGTCCCCGTCCCGCACCGGCGAGTACCACGTCTCGAACACGACGCCGAACACCTCGACCACCGACGAGAAGGTCTCCCCTGCCAGGGCCCGCCGCACGTCGGCCAGCGCGTGCGGCAGGTCGGCGTACAGCTCGAAGGCGGAGCGACCGACGAGCAGCGCGGGCCGCACCCCCAGGGCGTCCAGCCCGCGCCCTTCGACCATGGTGAACACGCCGTGACCATCGAGCGCGAACAGCACCAGCGGCGCGCCGGCGATCACCGTGCGCAGCCGCTCCTTGTTCTCGCGCAGCGCCCGCTCCTGCCGCCGCCGCTCGGTCACGTCGCGCGCGTTCACGATGAGATGGGCCGAGCCGCCGCGCTCCGCCCGGGCCTGGCCCACGGCATCGAGCAGCCGCCACGAGCCGTCCTGCGCCCGGAACCGGAACTGCGCCGACTGCGGGCTCCCGGGACGCTGGATCGCGCGGGCCAGCGCCTCGGCTACCAGCGCGATGTCCTCGGGATGCACGTAGTCGAACGCGCTGCGCTCCAGCAGGTCGCTGGGCCCGTAGCCCAGCACCCGCTCGACCGAGGGGCTCGCGTAGCGGAACACGCCGTTCTCGCCGACCACGGTGACGATGTCGGAGGCGTTTTCGATGAGCGAGCGGAAGTGCTCTTCGCTCGACCGCAGCGCCGCCTCGGTGCGGGCCCGATCGATCGCGGTCGCGAGCACGTTGGCGATCGCCTGCAGGAAATGCGTGTCGTGGATGGTGAAGTCGCGGCGGCACGGGGTGTGGGCGCCCAGGATGCCGAATGGCCGCTCCTTGCCGTGCACCAGCACGCTGAGGCTCGACACCACGCCGTGCGACGTCAGCAGCGGCGAGCTTTCGAACCGCCGCTCGCTGGTGAGGTCCTCGACCACCACCTGGCCCGTGGAGCGGAGCACGTATCCGGCGTGAGAATCGGCGTCGGCCGGCAGAATGGTCCGCCCCACGGCATCGGCCCGCCACCCCACCCCCGCGCGCAGCAGCAGCGTGCGACTCTCCGGCCGCAGCTCGAGCAGGCTGGCGAACTCCACCTCGAGGGCGCGCGCCGCAAGCGTCACGGCGGCATCGGTCAATTCCGCCACCGGCGCGCCCGCGAGGGCCTGCTGCCCCAGATGTGCCACCGCCTCCTGCTGCCGCGCCGCGCGCAGCCGCTCCTCCGACAGCGTCAGCCGCGCGTCGCGGGCCGTGTCGTCCTGGCGCAGCAGTCTGAACCGGTTCGTACGCAAACCAGCCATGGCACTCCGTGAAGTGGTTCGGAAATGATGCGCGAGGGCGTATCGCGGTAATGCTGCACTTACTGCGCACTGAAGCTTGCATCCCACGCTGCGGCTTTCCATTATGGGCTTCACACAAACCTGGTGCGCGCCGTCACATGTGTGCCAAGTGAGCCCTGGACAATGACCTATCACGCGGCGCCCTGATGCAGTACCCGCTGCTCCGCGACCTGGCGATCATCTTCGCCGGCTCCCTGCTCGTCATTCTCGTCTTCCACCGCCTCAAGCTGCCGGCGCTCCCCGGGTTCATCGTGGCCGGCGTGCTGCTCGGCCCCAACGCCCTCGGCCTCGTGTCCGACGTCCATCAGGTCGAAAGCCTGGCCGAAGTGGGCGTGATCCTGCTGCTGTTCACCATCGGCATCGAATTCTCGCTCAGCAGGCTGCGGGAGATGGGACGCCAGGTGGTGATCGGCGGCGGCGCGCAGGTGCTGCTCACCGTGGGTCTGAGCGCCGCCGTCGCCGCCGCGCTCGGTCTCGCGTGGCCGGTCGCCGTGCTGGTGGGATTCCTCGTGGCCCTGTCGAGCACCGCCATCGTGCTCAAGGGGCTCGCCGACAAGGGCGAAATCGACACGCCGCACGGTCGCCTGGCGACGGGAGTGCTCATCTTCCAGGACCTGTGCGTGGTGCCGATGATGCTCGTCCTGCCGTTTCTCGCCGGCGCGGCGGACGGAGAGGGGGGGGCGGCGGGCCTGGCATGGGCACTCGCCAAGGCCGGCCTGGTGGTGGCGGGTGTGCTCGTGCTGGCGCGCACGGTCGTGCCGCGCGTGTTGAGCGAGATCGTCAAGACGCGCAGCCGGGAGTTGTTCCTGATCGCGGTCATCCTGGTCGGCACGCTCACCGCGCTCGGCACCGCAGCGGCGGGGGCGTCGCTCGCGCTCGGCGCGTTCCTGGCGGGGCTCGTGATCTCGGAGTCCGACTACGGGCACCAGGCCATGGCCGAGCTGCTGCCGTTCCGAGACGTCTTCATCTCGTTGTTTTTCGTGACCGTGGGGATGCTGGTGCAGGTGGGCTTCCTGCGCGATCACCCCGTGCTGGCGCTCGCCGGCGTGGCGGCCATCATGGGCGGCAAGAGCGTGCTCGCCGCGCTCGGACCGGCGGTGCTGGGCTACTCGGGACGCGTGGCCCTGCTCGCCGGCCTCGCCGTGTCCCAGATCGGCGAGTTCTCGTTCGTGCTGGCGCGACAGGGTCGGGGCGCGGGGATCCTAGCCGAGGGCCCGTATCAGACGTTCCTCGCGGTGGCCGTGCTCACGATGCTGGTGACGCCGTTCGCGCTGCAGAGCGGCCCCGCGCTGCTGGACGCCTTGGAGCGCTGGATTCCCCTCGATCGGCTGCTTCCGGGGTTCCGGCCGCAGGCGCTCACGCCGGTGGGCGAGCCGCTGACGGACCACGTGATCGTCGCCGGGTACGGGCTGAACGGGCGCAACCTGGCGGCGGCGCTGCGCTCGATCCGCGCGCCGTACCTGATCGTCGAGTTGAACGCCCAGACGGTGCGGCAGGCGCGCGCCCGCGGCGAGCCCGCCTTCTATGGCGACGCCACGCGCGAAGAGATTCTGCGCGGGCTGGGTGCCGAGCGCGCACGCATGCTGGTGGTGGCCATCTCGGATCCGGCTGCCACCCGCCGCATGGTCCGGGTCGCCCGGGCGCTCAACCCCCGCATCCACATCATCGCCCGCACTCGCTACGTCGTGGAGATGCCGGAGCTGACGCGGCTCGGCGCCGACGTCGTGATCCCCGAGGAATTCGAGACGTCGATCGAAATCTTTGCCCGGGTGCTGGCGCATTACGGCGTGCCGCGCGGGGACATCGAGCGGCTCGTGGAGGAGATCCGCGGCTCGCAGTACGAGATGCTGCGCGGCGACGCGTCGGGCCGCTTGAGTCTGGACGGCGTCGCCGGCGTTCCGCAAATGGCCATCGAGCGCCTGCGGCTCGCGCCCCAATCGGCCCTGGCCGGGAAGCGCCTCGCCGCCACCGGGCTGCGGAGCGAGACGGGTGCCCTGGTGCTGTCCGTGGTTCGGGGCGACGCAGAGATCGCTACGCCGGGCCCCCAATTCCGGCTCGTGGCGGGGGATGTCCTCGTGGTTGTTGGGCAGCCGCATCAACTGAAGGCAGCCGCCAGGCTGATTGCGGGGAATAGTGCTGCTGCGACGCAACTACAGAAGTGATCACTGTTGCGTCACAGGGGCGAACAGATGGCGAAAACATAGATATATTGGGCATTATCTTGCGAGTGTGCGCTCACTCCATCGCATAACTCTATTAATCATAGTGTCTTATACCAGCGCAAGATCCGAGAAAGTGGCGTAAGTTATTGTAGCGTGAGTCGTTATGTTTTCCACATTGGGGCCATTTTCCCCCCCCGGCTAGATTCCCGCCATGCCAATACCCCCCCTGTACGGCCATGAGGGGACCCGAAACCGGCTGGTAGGCGCCATCGCCTCCGGCCGGTTGCCGCAAGCGCTCCTGTTAGAGGGGCCCCGGGGAGTCGGAAAGCAGCGCCTGGCGTTATGGCTGGCACAGGCCCTTGTGTGTGAACGAGCCGGGGGAAAGGCCGGGGCTGAGGCCCGGGAAGGGTGTGGCGAGTGCCAGCCATGCAAGCTGGTTCTGAACCTCTCGCACCCGGACGTGCATTGGTTCGTGCCGCTCGAGCTCACGAAGAAGAGCGGTGACGCGGACAAGCAGGTCGAGGTAGTGGAAGAGGCGCTCGCCGCGGAAATGGCGGCACGGCGGGAGCAGCCGTTGTACGAGGCACCGTCTGGCCTGGCGAGCCACGGGATCGCGGCCGTGCGCCTGCTGCTGCGGCGCCTGGCGCTCAAGCCGGCAATGGGCTCGCGCAAGGTGTTCGTGATCGGCGACGCGGAGCGGCTGGTCCCCCAGGCCGGTGCCGAGGCGGCCGCAAATGCGCTGCTCAAGGCGTTGGAGGAGCCGCCGGCCAACACCGTATTCGTGCTGACGGCGACCGCGCCCGAGGCGCTGTTGCCCACGATTCTGTCTCGCGTAGTGCGGGTTCGAGTGGCAAGACTTGCCGACAGCATCGTGGCAGCATTCGCTCAGCAGGAGCTCGGCGTGACGGGACAACGTGCTGTAGCGCAACGGGTTGCAGCGGCCGAAGGATGCATCGGCAGGGTCCTTGCAGAGGGAGAGCGGGGGGACCGGGGTGGGGAGGCGGCGGAGCGGTTTGCCGCCGCCGTGAAAGCCGGACCGGCGCATCGCTATGCGTTCGCGCTGTCACAGCAGCCGTTCCAGGCGCGCGGCGGATTCACCGGGATGCTCGACGGCTTGCTCGAGCGACTGCGCGAACAGGCCCGCTCGGGTGAGGAAACGGCCAGCGTCGTCCGGGCGATCGTCCAGGTACTCGAGGCCCGGACGCTGGCCCAAGGCAATGTGAACCCGCAGCTCGTTGCGGCCGTACTGGGCGGGTCCTGGGAGGGGGAGGGCGCGGCCGGATGAAGCTGTCGCACGTGGACGAGGCGGGTCGTGCCCGGATGGTCGACGTGGGCGACAAGCCGGTTACGGTGCGCACCGCGGTCGCCGAGGGAGCGATCCGGATGTCGCAGGAGGCGTTTCGGCTCGTCGCTGAGCAGCAGGTGGCCAAGGGGGACGTGCTCGCGGTGAGCGAGGTGGCGGGGACGCTCGCGGCGAAGCGGACGGCGGAACTGATTCCGCTGTGCCATCCCCTCGGCCTCGACCACGTGGAAGTGGCGGCGACGCTCGAGGAGGGGCTTCCGGGGGTGCGCGTCCGGGCCGCCGCGAAGGCGGTGGGCCGGACGGGGGTGGAGATGGAAGCCCTCACGGCGGTGTCGGTGGCGTTGCTGACGGTCTACGACATGGTGAAGGCCGCCGACCGCGGCATGGTGATCGAAAAAGTGCGGTTGCTCGAGAAGACGGGCGGTACGCACGGCGACTGGCGGCGCGACGCGGCCGATTGATGGATGCTTGACGAGGCGGGGCCAGCTTGTGACCGCCTGGACTTACAAGAGAGGTGTATGCAAACGAAGACCCAGAAGTTGATGTTGCAGGGGGGCTTGATTCTGCTCGGAGCACTGGTCGTGAGCAGCGTGGGCGGGTGGGCTCGACGTGCCACCGCCGACGACCAGCCGACGCCGTTGACCGCGCCCGCAATCGTGGGCGAGCTGCGCTCGCTCGAGCAGTCGCTCGAGGCGACCCGCGGCGAGTTGGCGGTCGCGCGGCTCCAGCTCGAGCGCGCCAATGCGATCATCGACTTTTCCACGCACTACAGCATCGCGGCCGACCTCGCCGCGGCCATTTACGACGTGTCGTTGGCGGAGGGGGTGGATCCCGCCCTCGCGTTCCGCCTGGTGCGCGTGGAGTCAGGCTTCAAGGGCAACGCGAAGAGCAAGGTGGGCGCGATTGGCTACACGCAGGTTCTGCCCAGCACGGCGCGCCTGTACGAGCCGGGCCTGCCTCGGTTTCCGGTACCTGCGCGACCTGCTGGAGCGGTACGAGGGAAACCCCGACGCCAAGCTGAGGCTCGCGCTGCTCGCGTACAACCGTGGGCCCGGCCGGGTGCAGGAGCTGCTCGACGCCGGTAAGGATCCGCAGAATGGCTACGCTACGGCCCTGATGAAGGGATATAGACGGAAAAGCTAAGAGACGTCACGGAAAGACGTCACGGAGAGACGTTCCAGAGAGGCGTAGGGTCGACACCCTACGCCTTTCTGCTACGTATCTCCGTGACGTATCTCCGTGACGTCTTTCCGCGACGCCTTTATTGTTTCTGCGGAATCTTGATCAGATCACCAGCTCTTAGGAGCGATCCCATCGTCAGACCGTTGTAATTGAGCAGCGCCGTGAGCGACACGCCGAAGCGGCGCGCGATCTCGCTCGCCGTCTCTCCCGGCCGCACGCGGTGCGCCCCGGCGCTCGCCCCCGTGCTCGAGACCCGACGGTAGCGCGGCTCCGGCGGGACCGACCAGGCCGACGCGGGCACTACGCGCCCGCTCATCGGGACGATGATCCGCTGGCCCACGTGCAGCGCATGGGCCCGGAGGCGGGGGTTGGCGTTCTCGATCAGGGAGACGCTGACCCGATAGTGCTTCGCGATGTCGGACAATGTCTGGCCCCGTGAGACATAGTGGTCCACGAACGTGATCCGCTCGGTCACGGGGAGGCTGTCGTAGCGCTCCGCCACCTGCGTCCCGTGCCCACGCGGCACCCGCACGACGACGCTCCGGCCCGGCGGCGTTACGCCGCGCACGAACTGCGGGTTCAGGTCGAGCAGGGCCGCCACGGTCGTGTCGGCCAGCCGGGCGATGACGTCGAGCCCGGTGGCGTCCGGCACGGTGATTTCGTCGAACTCGAGCGGGGGCAGCGGCTCGGGCTGGAAGCCGTAGCGCTGCGGCTGCTTGGCGATCAGCGCCGCCGCGATGAGCTTGGGCACGTAGTCGCGGGTCTCACGCCGCAGGTAGCGGCGGTCGGAGAGCTGGAAAAACGTGCGGTCGTCCACCGAGTCCTGCTCACCCGGCAGGCGATCGATGCCGCGCTCGATCCGCCCTACGCCCGCGTTGTAGGCGGCGGCCGCGAGGTACACGCTCCCCAGGCGCTCCCGCAGGTCGGCCAGGTAGTTCACCGCCGCCTCCGTCGCCCGGAACGGGTCGCGGCGCTCGTCCATCCACGGGTCCACGGTGAGCCCGTACAGCCGGCCCGTGCTCGCCATGAATTGCCACATCCCGACCGCCTTGGCCCGGCTCACGGCGGTATTCGAGAACCCGCTCTCGATCAGGCACAGATACAACAGGTCCTCGGGGAGGCGCTTGGCGCGGAGCCGCTCGCGGATCATGCCCTCGTAGCGGCCCAGGCGCGCGAGCCAGATCTCGAAGCGGTCGCGGGAGTCCACCTGGAAGAACTCGAGGTACTCGAGCACGCGCCGGTTGGTGGCGAAGCTCGAGACGTCGATGTCGAAGGTGGGCGCGGCGACGGGTGCGGCGCCGATGGCGCTCTTGCCTTCGGCGCCGAACAGTCGCACCGCTTCCTTTTCCACGTCCTCGCCCTTCACCAGTGACGACGAGGTAGCGCGCGTCGCGAGGCTGTCCGCGCCGGGCCGGGCGCCGTGCAGGCTGTCCAGCGCTTGCTGATCGGCGGCGGAGTCGCGCGCCTGCCGCGCAGCCAGCGCCGCCATCGAGTCCACGCCGGGCGACGCCGCCGTCGAATCGCGCGCGGGGGCGACCAAGGCCGTGTGCCCCGCGTGACCGCCCCCGCAGGCGGCGAGCGCGCCGCCCAGGGCCGCGCTCAAGAGCGCGACCAGCGGAGTCCCCGCGATCCGGCTCATCGGGTGGCGAAGAAGTTGCCGAGAATGCGGTTCGTGGCGTTGAGGACCGCAAGCGCCGCGCCGCGGGGGGCATCCGTCTCGGTGAGACAGGCGCCCACCAGCCGGGAGGCCCGGGTTTCCTGCCGCACCGACAGCGACACGATCACCACGGTCGCGTCGAACGCCCGCACGGCTTTCACGCCCAGCAGCTCGAAGCCCATGCGCGGCTGGACCACCCGCTCCAGCGCCCGCACGGTCGCCTCGGCACAGCACCGCAGCTCGCCCGCCTGTGAAATCACGCCGTCCGACTCCCCTGTGAACTGCCGCCCGTCGGCCCACGTCAGCACCACCCTGGCGCGGCACCGCCCGTTCGCCAACTTGTCAAACTGGAAGTCCTGGAAGCGGAGCCGTTCTCCCGCCGCCCCTCCCCCACCCGACTCCGCTGCCCCTGGCGTCGTCACGTGCGGCCCGCTACTCGAAGCGCACTTCAAGCTGATGACGGGCTCCCAGCTCTTTGGGGCCGTCCACCACGTCCACCTCGAGGCGCGGCCGCCCCTGGGCGTCCCGCTCCGCCGAGACAACCAGGATCAGTCCGCTGTCGAGCTCGACCTTGAGCTGGCGCAGGTCGGACCGCACCGTCGCCTCGCGCACGCCCTCGCCGCGCAGCCGTGCGACCGCCCCGGCCACGCGACGCAACTGTTGGAGCTCGAGCGAGCTCACGCCAGCTTCTCAGCGAGGAGCTGCGAGATGGCCGTGTCGGGAATACGCTCGGCCTGAATGAAGAGCGACGACTTCGAGGTCGCCTCGAGCGGATAGAGCGTCCAAAACGAGCGTCCGGAGCGTTCGGACGCCGACCGGAATGACAGTACCAACTGCCATGCCTCGGTATTGGCCGGGCGCTCGGCTAGGGCGTCCACGTGCCAAACTTGATCGCCATGGGCGATCACTCGCCACGGCATGGATCACCTCGCAAACAAGGGCGCGAGAATATGTGGCCTAACCCCAAGTCCTGTCAATAGTTGGGGTCTCAGTCGCCGCGAATCGCGAGCGCCTTGAATCGCTTGGCGAGCTCCTTTGTAACGGGACCGGGTTGGCCGTGACCGATCACCCGGCCATCCAGCTTGGTCACGGACACGACCTCGGCGGCGGTGCCGGTGAGGAACATCTCGTCCGCGGTATAGAGGTCATATCGGTTGAGCGGCATTTCCTCGACGCCGTAGGTCGCTTCGCGCGCCAGCTCGATCACGGCGTCGCGCGTCACCCCGCGCAAGATGCCGGCGTACGCGGGCGGGGTCTTGAGCGTGCTGTTGGTCACGGCAAACAGGTTCATGCCGCTCGCCTCGGCCACGTATCCCTGGGCGTCGAGCATGATCACCTCGTCCACGTTGGCCGCGATGCCTTCGACCTTGGCGAGAATGTGCGACAGGTAGTTGAGCGACTTGATGCGGGGCGAGAGGCTCTCGCGATGATGGATTGGTGTCGCGGCGGTGAGCGCAACGAGCCCCTTGTCGTAGCGGTCCTGGGGCCACAGCTGGATCGTGTCCACGATGCAGATGACGGACGGCTTGGGGCATTTGCGGGGGTCGAGGCCCAGGTCGCCGACGCCCCGCGTGACCAGCAGGCGAATGTAGGCCTCGTCCAGCCCGCTCTTGCCGACCGCTTCTTCCACCAGCCGGTGCAGCGCCGGCTTGGCGAGCGGCACGTCGAGCCACACGCCCTTGGCCGATGCGAACAGGCGGTCCAGATGCTGGCCCAGACGGAACACGCGGCGGTTGTAGACGCGGATTCCCTCGAACACGCCGTCGCCGTACAGCAGGCCGTGGTCGAACACCGAGACCTTGGCGCTGGCGCGATCGTGATATGTCCCGTCGATCCAAATGATGGGCGGCATAGTCTCCTTTAGGTGCGCATCCCTCGTGCCATCCTGAAACGGTCCCTCCGGTCGAGCGTCCACCAGGGTGCGGCAGCGCCGCTTAGGCGAATATACCCGTCCGGCCGATCCCCCGGCTACCGCGCCCGGGCCCCGGGAGTGTTACCCAGATCACGGAACGGCGGGCCGAAATCGACAATCAGTAGGTCCATGGGCGATCAACCGCTGGGCTGGGGGCGCGTGTGGTATGCGCTCAAGCGCGAGGAAGATGAAGGGCTGCTGCGACAGGGCGCGTGGTATCCGATCGTGAGCAGCGGCGTCACGCGGGCCGTGCTCGAGGTGTCGGGACAACGGGTGACGGTGCCGCAGGAGGCGCTGGAGGTGCGGGACAAGCGCCCCGACAAGTTCACGGTGGTGTACCGCACGCACGAAGATCCCAACCCAGCGCGCGGCACGCGCGAGGACGTGGGACGGCGCTACGGTGTATGTCCCAGGTGCGCCACCCGCGTGCCGTTCCGCAATAACGTCATTCCCGCGGTGGCGAGCTGCAAGCAGTGCGGGCACCAGGGGGTGGTGGCGTGGTGGGAGACGGGGTGACGCTCGTGCTGTGACCCGGCTGGGAATCGAACCCAAGGACCTACGGATTAAAAGTCACCCGCCGGCGAAGACACGAGGCCACACTCGCCCGCCACGAGCCACTTCTAAGGCAGTGCTCGCGACCGCGAAGCGGTCTGGCCGATCGGGACCGTGGTTCCCGGCAGGAGCAGGAACCGCAACGTGCCTACACCTGCGCCTCCGCGGCTGTCCGTCACCGAGACGGTGAGCGTGTAGACGCCGGGCGTGGCGTAGCTGTGGGTGGCCGTCGCGGAGCCCGAGCCGCTCGTCTCCGTCACGGCGGCGGCCGAGGAGGCGCCGTCGCCCCAATCCATGAGCGCCGTGTGGGTGTCCGTGATGTCGGGATCGCTGAAGGCCGCCGTAGCGGTAACGGTCCGGCCCAGCGGGCCTGAGCCAGCGTGGGTTGCGATGGAGCCGACCGCAGGCGGCCGATTGGGGGTTTGCGCGATCGCGTACCGGCCCCAGCAGGTCACGCTGTGGTCAGACTCGAGCCCACAGGCGTCGAAGCCCCCGGCGCTCACCTGGGTGAACACGCCCGCAGGTGGCGATGCCTCACCGCGGGCGTTGTACCCCCAGCAGGCTACCGTGCCGTCGGTCTTGAGCCCGCAGGTGTGCGCGTAGCCCGCGCTCACCTGACTGAAGGACGTCCCCGCGGGCGCCGTCGCCTGGCCGGCATTGTTGAGCCCCCAGCAGGCGACGGTGCCGTCAGCCTTGAGCCCGCAGGTATGGAGCCCCCCCGCGCTCACCTGGGTGAACGTGCCTGCCGGTGGCGTCGCCTGCCCGAGCGCGTTGTCGCCCCAGCAGGCGACGGTGCCGTCGGCCTGCAGCCCGCAGGTGTGGTAGCCCCCCGCGCTCACCTGGGTGAACGTGCCCGCCGGTGGCGTCGCCTGCCCGAACTCGTTGTAGCCCCAGCAGGCGACGGTGCCGTCGGCCTTGACCCCGCAGGTGTGGCCCACTCCCCCAAAGAACTCCCACCCATACCCCCCGCCCGCTGCCCCCCCCGCGCTCACCTGGGTGAACG
>WNFW01000594.1_pt1 | contig 27176 bp, 21 predicted proteins | sample 5400131 | NCBI WGS metagenome assembly WNFW01 (sample SAMN13153362, study PRJNA577476) | soil metagenome | isolation source: 20 cm soil or saprolite under grassland replicate 1 | place: USA:California | collected 2016-06-15 | reverse complement strand
CGAAGGAATCCGGAGACCAACACTTTATCTGGGATGTTGGACTTCCGATTGGGCGATTAGGTTGCATCCCCTCGATTTTAGTTACCGCTCATAATTGGGACGGTTTAATCCTGCTTGGGGAAGCGCCTGGACCGGTCTGAGGGTGAAAGTATAAGCCAAGACCGCCAGGTATCCGCGGGGTCTTAGCTTCTCCCTGGTTTCTCACTTTTTTGCCAAACATGATTTCACCCTAGTGCTGGGCGTGAACTTCTTCAATTCGTTCCGTTCGTGACCACTGTGCTTCGCAAAGCGTTGAGCATTCCTTCTTCAGAAGCCTAAAGTTATCCGAATGAATAGTGAGCAGGGCCCGGCGGTAAACGACATAGTTCTTCGCCGGTGCCACGCCGATGATGCACACCTCCGGACGTTCGCGGAGCAGTTCACCACAACCTGGTGGCCTTCTGTCCGGTTAGTCAAGGGGGGCGATGATCACTAAATTTGGCAGGGTACTTTTCGGATGCGGGTCTAACCGCAGGGGTTGCTTGAGGAGCGACGAGTGTCGCAGACTACCGTACACAGGTACACTTTGATCGCCGCCGGAAAACCCAGCGTCCTTATATATTCGTTTACGCCTCCAAGCCCGCGAGTACCGCTCGCAGGTTCTCTTCCTGGACTCCCTGGCTGACGCTGATGAGCGGCCGACGTCCGTCCCGGAGCACCAGCTCCAGTCCCGCCACCAGTTTCCCTCGCCTTCGCTCACTAAAGCAAAATTCGCCCCTCCTTCCTGCATGCTTGGCCTTGCTATCCTGCGCTCTTGCCGACCTGCCTTCAGTTTTAGAACTGGCTCTCCTGCAATCGTCGCTACCGGCAAACTCCCGAATCGACATACCGCTCCGGCCAGCCTCACCAATCGTCCTTTGCCAGTACCGTTCCTTCTCAACATCCTGCTTCTTCATAATCACCTCCACCTCCGCGCAGCACATGGACACTACACGCAGGGTTCTCGTTTGTCGGAAAAGTATTATATTACTGGTGATCCTCAACCGCGGACGATGGATTGGCCCGACTGGCCTCAGCGTGTTGCTCGAATTCTTCCGGGGATCGATAGCTCGGCGCGGAGTGCAACTGCCGCCGCGTTCCTATTCAACACCAGACGAGCGACGACAAAGAGCGTCACCAGGATACTGTCGTCTGTTATGGCTTGCTCTACAGAAGTGGGGCTACTAGAATGCGTTTATCTTGCACAAAGCCACCCGTACAGTTGATCAACCCAGTCATTCTAGGCCGGCTAAATCAGGCGATCAGATAGCTGGAGCCTCCGAGTGCTACCAAACGGATTGCCCTTATCCCCTCGGAGCGAACGACCCGAAAGTGCGAGTCCCTCCGGCTTCTAGTCTAGAGGAGGAGCGATGAGCACTGAGATACGTTGCTTTAGCCCCGTCCTAGAAGAATTCTGCCGTCGGTTGGGGCCAGCATCTTGGGCGGTAGTGGCTGTCTCCGAGATCGCCGCGTTGGCGCTTTGGCCGTTGGCCGGACGTGCGCAAAGCGTCACGGCGACGGTCAACACCGGCAGCGTCCCTGCTGCAGCCAACAAGATCTACGTGGCGAACGGGCTCAGCAACAACGTGACGGTGATCGACGGGGTCACTAACGGAACAACGACAGTCACGGCGGGTAATATTCCGTTCGCGGTGGCCGTAAATCCGGTGACCAACAAGATCTACGTGGCGAATGAGGGCGGGCCGGTAACGGTAATCGACGGGGCCACCAACGCTACCACGAGCATCGCCACCGGAGGTACTCCGGTGGCCGTGGCGGTCAACGTGGTGACGAACAAGATCTACGTGGCGAACTATAACAGCAACAATGTGACGGTAATTGACGGGACCACCAGCGCTACCACGACGGTCGCTACCGGCAATTTGGCGCGCGCCGTGGCGATCAATCCCGTGACCAACAAGATTTACGTGGCGAACCAGGGCGATAGCATCAACCCTAGCACTGTCACAGTGATCGATGGGGCGACAAATGCGACCGTTGCGGTTAACGCCGGCACAAGTCCGTTCGCCTTGGCGGTGAATCCGGTAACAAACACGATTTACGTGGCCAACGCGGGTAGCAACGACATAACTGTAATCAATGGGTTCACCAATGTCACTACGACCGTGACGGACACAAACGCTGGTTCTCCGGATGGCATCGCTGTAAATCCGATAACCGATAAGATTTACGTGGCGAATGAGCGAAGTAGCAACGTGACGGTGATCGACGGAGCTACCAATGCGACCGCCACTGTTACAGTCGGCTTTCAGCCAGACGCTGTCGCAGCGAATCCGGTAACCAACCGGATTTACGTGGTGAACAGCAACAGCAATAACGTCACGGTTATTGACGGGGATATAAATACGACCACGACAGTCACCGTCGACACTTGCCCGCAGGCCCTGGCGGTGAACCCGGTGACCAACAAGATTTACGTAGCGAACACGGGTGCTCTCGCTAACTCCTTCACTGGCACTACGGTGACGGTGATCGACGGGGCCACGAACAGCACCACGACCGTCACCGCCGATTCTGGTCCGTTCGCCGTAGCCGTAAATCCCGTGACCAACAAGATTTACGTGGCGAACAGAGGTGATGGCATCAGCCCCAGCACAGTAACGGTGATCGACGGGGCAACTAACGCGACGACGACTGTCGGTGTCGGCGTTAATCCATTTGATTTGACAGTGAATCCGGTGACCAACAAGATTTACGTGGCGAACAGCAACGGCAACAACCTCACGGTGATCGACGGGGCCACCAATACGACCACGACCGTCACCGTCGGCATTTTCCCGCAGGCCGTGGCGGTTAATCCGCTAACCAACAAGATTTACGTGGCAAACAGAGGTGACGGCCTGAACCCCAGCACCGTGACGGTGATCGACGGGGCCACGAACAGCACCGCCACCGTCGCCGCCGGCATTTTCCCGTTTGCCGTGGCGGTGAATCCAGTGACCAACAAGATTTACGTGGCGAACAGCCGTGATCGCTTCAACCCCAGCACCGTGACGGTGATTGACGGGGCCACGAACAGTACCACGACCGTCGCCGCTGGAAATCTCCCGCACGCCGTTGCAGTTAATGCGGCAACCAACAAGATTTATGTGGCAAACCAATTCAGTAACAACGTGACAGTGATCGACGGAGCCACGAATACGACCACGACGGTCACCGTCGACACTCTCCCCGTTGCCATGGCGGTTAATGCAGTAAAGAAGAAGACTTACGTGGCGAACTTCGGTGGCAACAATGTGACGGTGCTGAGCGAGGAACAGGTCCAGCCAAGTCCGCTGACTACAGCTATCACTCCTCTTCCCGGAAATACAACCACCAGTGCGGCACAGGCGTTTCAGTTCATGGCCAGCAACAGCGCGGCCGAGCCGGTGACGAACCTGTACTTCCAATTCGACACCTTCCAGGGGCCGTGGAGCCAGGGCACAGCTTCCGGAGCGCCGGTCAGCTTCACGGGCGCCGCTTCGGGGCTCGCGGTCGGTACCCACATCCTATACGCCTTTACGGTGGATGGAGAAGAAGCCACCTCGGTCATGCAGGCAAGCAGTCCGGTCATTGGAGATATTACTGCTTATCTCTTCGAGGAGCTGGGCATTTCGACGAGCACTACATTTGCTGCGGACGTGAATCCGGCGAGCTTTGGCTCTACAGTGACGTTCACCGCTGCAGTGACGACGAATCCGTCCGGCTCGACGACCCCAGGAGGCTCTTTGTCCTTCTTCGATGGCAGCACGTTTTTGGGAAACGTTGCGCTCGATAACACGGGCCACGCTGCGCTCCAAACGAACTTGTTGACGGTGGGTGGTCATTCTATTACCGCCTTTTATGTCCCTTCTACTTCGGCTGGATTTGCAGCCAGCACCTCGACGACGCTTGATGAAACCGTCAATCAGGCGGCAAGTTCGACTGCGCTCACATCCTCTCCAAATCCAGCATCCTTTGCGCAATCGGTGACATTTGCGGCCACTGTTTCTAGCTCGACCACTGGAACGCCGACGGGCGTCGTGCAATTCCTCGATACCTCGACACTGCTTGGCACGGGCACGCTAGGTGCGAACGGGCAAGTGACGTTCGGTACCTCGTCGCTCGCGCTCGGGACCCATTCCATCACGGCGAAATACTCCGGCGATCCCAACTTCGCTGGCAGCGCTTCGGCTGCGGTAAGTGAAACCGTCAACACTGCAGCAACTTCGACAGGACTTACGTCTTCAGCGAACCCAGCGCCCTTTCGGCAGTCGGTGACGTTCACGGCGTCAGTTAGCCCGAACATAGGGAGTGGAGTCCCAACAGGCGCGTTGATGTTCTTCGACGGAACCACGCAGATCGCGACGGCCACGCTAGATGCAGCCGCGCAGGCGACGTTCAGCACGTCTTCATTGGCCCCCGGAAACCACTGGATCACAGCGAACTATCCCGGTGATCCCAGCTTTGCCGCCAGCACGTCGGCGGCGCTGAGCCAAACGATAAACCCACTCGATTTCTCCATCGGAGCGGCTGCGGGAGGTTCGACCTCCGCGACGGTGAAGGCCGGGCAGACGGCCACGTACGCTCTCCAGCTTTCGCTCGTGGGCGGTGCGGTCCCGGATCAGCTCATGGTGACGGTGAGCTGCACGGGAGCACCTTCCAAAGCGACGTGTACAGGCTCACCCTCTCCGGTGACCGCGACGACCACGGGGCCTGCTGCCTTGGCGATTAGCGTGAGCACGACCGCCAACGGGTTGCTGATTCCCATACCGCCTTCTCCCTTGTTGCGGAATCCCGTCAATCGCTTGCCGATTCTTTTGGTTCTCGCGGTGCTTGTGGTGCTTTGTATGCTGCGCAAAAAAGCGAAAGCACGCACTGGACGCAGTGCCTGGGCGGCGAAACTGACCTTTGCAGCGTCGGTATTGCTGCTGGCCATGACCATCGCGGCGATCGGAGGCTGCGGCTCCACGACGCAGACTCCTCCCCCAGTGAACAACGGAACTCCTCTGGGCACCTACACGCTGACGGTGACGGCAGCATCAGGCAACTTGACGCACATACAAAAGTTGACGCTCACGGTGCAATAACTCAGACACACACAAAGAGAATGCCTCCGGGGTGACACCGCTTTGGCGGTTCAGACCAGCAACTTCCCAATTGACCGCGGGTGGCACTCTCTAGACACGCGAGTGGCCGCTGCCGGGTTGTGGCCTCCAGTAACGATTTTTTGAACCTCAATTTACCCGACCAGGACGCGGGGTGTTTTGGCCAGCAGCCTGAATGGAGAAGTAGCGCTCCCCGCTAGTGGTGATTCGCGCCCATTGAGGCGCTGTCTTCGTCAATCGTTAAGCCTTGACTGCAGGCAAACATCAAATATCCGTGTCCTTTCGGCAAGCCTGCATGAATTCTGCTGAAGCTGTTGGTATCGTCGGCTGTCCACTCCATGGACGGAGGATGGCCGAAGAGAACCAAGATAGTATCTGCTTCCGGCAGTCAATTTGAGCAAGTGCGGCACCGTTTCGACCTTTGGCGTAAGACACGTAAGCGCTGTTCACCCATTCCAGAGACCTGTGGAGTTCAGCAGTGGAATTGGCTCGGGAGCATGGTTTGCACCGAACCGCTCAAACGCTGCGACCGAATTTTCTCGTATTGTCCGGCAGATGTCAGTAGGATTCGAAAGGCCAATTGACCTTGACCGAGCGCAATCACTTCGCCCAGTTGGGGCAAGAGGCGCAAGAGTTCCGCGCCAACTTGGCCGCTCTTCCCGGTCAGCAAGATTACGCATGCCCAGGTAGAAGTTCGGCAGGAACTTGAGCGAGCTTTGGATAGCCTGCGTCCTTTTCAGAAACAATCGGGACGCTGACGCCCCAGCATATTTTGAGGTCTGGATCATTCCATGCGATACCGTGCTCGTCCGCTGGGTCGTAGAAATCGCTACATTTATAGAGGAATTGGACTGTCTCAGTAAGGACTAAAAAACCGTGCGCGAAGCCGGTGGGAATATAAATCTGGTTCAGCTCGTTCGCAGAAAGGAGGACGCTTGTCCATTTACCAAAGCTCGGTGAGCCGACTCGTATGTCGACTGCAACGTGCAGCGCTTCGCCTTCCACGACACGGCAGAGTTTTGCTTGTGGGTGACGTAATTGGTAATGAAGAACGCGCAGCGTCCTTTTGGTAGAACGCGAATGATTGTCTTGATCGGCATAGGGGCAGCGGTTGCCAGCTGACCCCTGCCACACCACCGCGCGTACGGGTCCGTCCACGGCGGTTCGAGATGGTTACGCTAGCTCGCATCCTCCAAATTTGGGAGACCGAGCGATTTGAAGTAGGCCGTGGGAAGCGCGACTGATAAGGCCTTGGCGTGGGGAGGTACCAGGGACCGCGACTGCTACAGGCTGTGTTCCTAGGTTGTTGACGGGCAGGAGAGATTCAATCGTGTCTGTATCAGTCCACCACCACCTCTGTCCTCACAGGTGTTCCGCACGGATCTTCCGGGAGTCTTCCTGCACGACTCCGATTCGCGGGTCCTCGGCTAGCAACTTCTTTCCAAAAAGTAGCGGTCCAGCGCCCGCACCTCATACCCGTTCTCCAGTAACGTCCTTCCGATGTACCCTCCCGCTCCCGCTACCAACACTCTTGCCATTTGGAACCCGTCTCTCACTGGAAATGACTCGGCAATTCTCCGAACCGCGGCAGTTTGCGGTTCTTTTTGATTGTCCTGCATGAATTTCAGATCCATGCCCAACGCGCTAAGCTCGGCCCGTTGTACGTTTGCGAAAGAACTACGCGATGATCGTGATGAATGCGCGGCCCGATCATTTTCAGGTCTGCGATGTCAGTTGCCAGCCCTTCTACTGTTTGCGCCGCTGCGGCGCCCAGGGAGCCTCCTCGATTGTTGGAGTGGAATTGTACTCTGTCCCGTCTCGATCGGTCGGGGTAAGACTTATACCACTTATCGCGCCGATGCTGCAGCCAGCTTCAGTTCCTCCGCAAGCAGCACTTTCTCGCGGACCATCTTCGTGGCGCGCCAGAGTGATTCGAACGTTCCCGCGTCCGTCCATCCGCCGTCGATGACGTCGTAACTGAGTTGGTCATCACAAAGGTATGAATTATTGACGTCGGTGATCTCGAACTCGCCTCGCCCCGAAGGTTTCAGCTTTCGCACTCGGTCGAACACCGTTCTGTCGTAGAAATAAACGCCAATGACCGCGTAGGGTGAGCCGGGCACTCGAGGTTTTTCTTCGATCCGAGCAATTCGCTTCCCTTCGAACACCGGCACTCCGAAGCGCTCGGGGTCCAGCACTTCTTTCAGCAGGATCAGCGCGCCGCCCTGCTGCCGTTCGAATTTTTCTCTCGCCCCGTGCACGCTCTTCTCTAGGATGTTGTCTCCCAGGATCACACATATTTTCTCTCTCGCCGCGAAGGGCTCCGCCAGCCTCAGCGCGTCTGCAATTCCTCCTTCGCTTTCCTGATAGGCAAAGCTAAGCTGCGTCAGTCCGAAGTCTTTCCCGTTGCGCAGCAGCCGCAGAAAGTCTCCCGCGTTGTTGCCCCCAGTCACGATCAGGATGTCCTGGATTCCCGCGTCCACCAAGGTTTGCACCGGGTAATACAACATCGGTTTGTCGTACACCGGTAGGAGATGCTTGTTAGTCACCCGAGTAAGTGGATAGAGTCGGCTCCCCGTCCCACCTGCGAGCACAACGCCTTTCATTTGGATCTCCTTGGTTCGTTTTCGCAACGCTCCGATCGGATGCAAGCCTGCAAGCTTCGCTTCAATCTAATTCTCTTTACTATAATAGTGGGCGATTCCAAGATGCGTTAGATAGACTTACTCTGGGTCTCAGGTCAGTTGGAAACCTCACGAAACTGCGACGACGAAGATCGGGGAACGAGCTAATCTTGGCCGGCGACCGCCCGGAAATGACGCTCTGCAATCGATTCATCATGAGTCTGTCTTGAGTCATTGGTTTGAAAGGAATACTCGGGGACAATTTCCCTAATTTTGGCGCGGACCGGTGCCGCGCCATCGACGCTCATCGATGCGCGAAGCTCATCCAATTGGTGGCAAAAACGCTTCCAGTCTCTCAGCGACCCGTTTGTCCGCTTAATCCTGTCGCATGATGTGGCTGTCACTTTTTCGTGCTCATAGAAGAGTTCTTCTTTGAGCTTTTCTCCCTCGCGCAGACCTGAAAACCGGATTTCGACATCATTCTCGGACTTGCCAGACAGTCGAATGAGGCTGCGTGCCAAGTCGAGAATTCTCACAGGCTCACCCATATCCAAAACTAAGATGTCGCCGTGGTCACCGATGGCAAAGGCTTGTAACACCAAGGCCACCGCCTCTGGTGTAATCATGAAGAATCGCTTGATGTCCGGGTGTGTGATCGTAAGCGGCTGATGGTTGCGAAGCTGCCGTTTTAGTACGGGGACCACACTGCCGCTGGAACCTAGAACATTTCCAAAGCGAACTGAAACACAGCGCATGCCATTGGGCGGCTTAGCCGAAATGACTAATTCGCAGATTCGTTTGGTAGCGCCCATCACGTTTGTTGGGTTCACTGCTTTGTCGGAGGAAATCAAGACGAAGCTCTTGCAGCCTGCCTCAGCAGCCAAGTCCAAAAGGCCGATGAGTCCGAATACGTTGTTTTTCACAGCCTCTTGAACGTTCGATTCCATCATGGGAACATGCTTATACGCTGCAGCGTGAAAAACGATCTCTGGGCAGAATTCCAACAGCAGACTGCGAATTCGTTCAGCATCACATACGTCGGCAACGCGAAAGACAAGCAGGGGACCATTCTTATGGTCCGCGTGGGTCAAGCGGAGGAAGTAGAGTCCCGTTTCACTTTGATCCAAGCAGATGAGTTGAGCTGGGCCGTAATCCAGAATTTGACGACACAGTTCCGACCCGATTGAACCAGCAGCTCCCGTAACAAGAACGCGTCGACCGGCAATTTGCTTCCGGACAACCTCAAGGTCTATATGAACGGGGTCCCGGCCCAGCAGATCTTCCAGACTGACTTCGCGAAGCTGGCTTACCACCACCTGGCCAGCAATAATATCCTTGAGCGCAGGAACCGTACGGAAGCTGATTTTCGCCCGGTTGCAGATTTCGACGAATCTGCGCATTTGAGCCCCAGTGGCGGAGGGTACCGCAATGAGTGCTTCGTCCGCAGATTCGGAAGAAAGCACTTCTGAGAGTTGATCCACTGTACCGAGAACCCGGGCGTTGTCGATCCGGATGCCGAGCTTGGATTGATCGTCATCCACGCAACCCACAGCAACATAGGGACTTCCTGGCCGGCGGATTTCGCGAAGGATCGCATGTGCTGCGGAACCCGCACCAATGAGGATCACTCTTTTGCACGACGAAATGTTTTCTCGCACTGAGTCTGCAACTACCCGGGAAAGCAACCGCACACCTACCAACAACCCCGCTGTAAGCAAAGCCTCCAACACATAGATTGTGCGCGGGAAAGCCGCTCCTCTCAGAGCAAATCGCATGATGACCCAAAAAAGGATCGAACCGGTCCCGACGGCTTTCAGAATGTCGATCCCGTCCCTGATCCCAGCGTACTTCCACCAACCACGAAGAAGACCAAAGTAGGCGATTGTTGCGAGCCGAGTGAGTACAAGAATCGGAATCGCAGAAAGCAGAATGGGACGGTATGGCAGAGTGAAATCAAACCGAAGCAACCAGGCAACGATCACAGAGCAAACGATGAGCCAAGCCTGAAACATGCCAATGAACCACGGCCTATATCGCAAGAGTACCAGCGGCATATTATGAGTCATGGTTTTGTGAGTTGAAAAAGCTTCCTACAAGTCGCGCTCGTTTAAGTGCGCATGCAGACGATTTGTAGAGAACGTGGTGAGGCCTCTGCCCAGCTTGTATCCCGCCCCTGATCCCCGAGGGATTCTCCACAGTCGCGGGGATGCTTAGTTTCGCCACGGATCCCGGAACTCGTTTGAGTCTCTTCTATTGGGCAAGCGGCGACGCGACACTCAACTGAGGTTTCGAAGAGAGTCGTTGCAACCGGACGCATGCTTCCTGCAGGGCTTCCTCGGGCTTTGCAAAGCAGAAGCGCACGAGATCCTTGCCCCCATTGTGGAAAAACGCTTCGCCAGGCACGCTGGCCACTCCGGTTTGCTCCAGCAAAAACATTGCTTTTTCTTTGCTGCTTTTCCCCGGCAATGACGAAACGTCGGCAAGAACGTAATAAGCCCCCTGCGGAATATAGGGGGGAAGCCCGGCGCGCGCGAGAGCCTCGCAGATCCAATCCCGTTTCTTCATATACTCAAGCGAGAGATCCTCATAGAATGAACGATCCATCCGGGTAAGACCCGCAGCGACACCGTACTGCAAGGGCGATGGAGCGCAAACGTAGATCAGATCATTCATGTACCCGATCCTACTTGCCCAGCGCACAACGCTCACTGAATATCCGATTCTCCAGCCCGTGATGCTGAAGGTCTTTGAGAATCCGGAAATGGAAATCGTTCGCTCTTGCATCCCCTCGATTGAACCGGGGCTGATGTGAGACCGGCCGTCGTAGAGGAAGTGCTCGTAGATTTCGTCCGTGAAAACGAACAGGTCGTGGCGGTCGGCAAACTCGGCGATCGCTTTCAGTTCCGCTTGGGAAAATACCTTTCCCGAGGGATTGCCCGGAGTATTGAGTACTAGTGCTTTGGTGCGGATCGTCGCGGCTCGTTCCAGGTCGGCCATTGCAAAAAGCCAATCAGGCGGCTGCAGGGTGACGAATGCGGGAACCGCCTCCACGGCAAGCAAAGTGTTCACATGATAGCCATAGTAAGGCTCGAACAGGATCACCTCGTCGCCGGGATCCAGCAAAGCAAGGCAGGCACAGTAGAAGGCGCCGGTAGAGCCTGCGCTTACCACAATCTCAGTTTCAGGATCGGCGCTGATTCCGTTGTACAGTCGCATTTTTTGTGAGATGGCCCCGCGCAACTCGGCGAGACCATCGAAGCGCGTGTAACTGTTGATTCCGTTTTCTATCCCACGATGGGCATTTTCCCGGATCTGAGGAGGTACCTGTGTATCGCATACCCCTTGGGCAAGATTGATTCCGCCCGCTTTTTCGCATTCGATGGACATCGCTCGAATCTCAGCCTGCTCGATGCGCGCGCTACGTTTGCTCAGAGACAGTGTCACGATCTTCCCCGTTAGTCCGCGGATGCGGTTCTCAATGCCGCAGGACGTGAAACAAAGAAGTCTCGGATGCAGCTGACTGTAGTCTCCACGTGCTCGGGAGTTGTTTCTGCGCTCATGGGCAGAGAAATGACTTCCCGACAAACGCTCTCCGTTTCAGGAAGTCCGGGATTCTCAAGACCGAGGTCCCTGTGTTCCCACATGGGCTTTGGCCAGTGCACCAGCGTTTCCACGCCTTGGTCTTTCAGATACTGACGCAACTCATCTCGCCTCTGCGTTCTGATTACATAGTTCTGATAGATATCGAAGTAAAGGGGATCCTGAAAGTGCGGGAGTGTCAGACCCAGGATGCCTTCTAGACCTTGCCCATAAAGCGCCGCTATCCGCCGCCGATGATGGATCCAGTCCGGAAGGTGCTTTAACTTAACGTCGAGGACCGCCGCTTGGACGTTGTCCAAAAGTGCCGTATACCCGTGGTAATGATATTCGCCTGTCTCTCGATCCTCGCCGTTGTACCGAAGGAGACTGACAATGCGAGCGACCTCTGGGTCGTCGGTCGTTACGGCGCCACCATCTCCGAAGCCACCGAGAATCTTGAAGGGATAAAAGCTGAAACATCCTGTGAGCCCGAAGCTCCCGGCTCTCTTTTGCATGAAGGTCGCGCCCAGTGATTGAGCCGCGTCTTCGATCACTTTCACGCGGTGACGTTCAGCGATCGACATAATGCGGGTCATGTCACAAATGCGTCCATTGAGGTGAACGGGAATGATTGCCTTCGTCTTGGGACCGATCGACTGTTCCAGCAAACCTGGATCTATGTTGTAGTCGGGACCAACGTCTACTAATATTGGTTTCGCGCCACAATGCACAATGGCTGACACCGTGGCTACAAATGTGTGCGCCACTGTCACCACTTCGTCGCCTGGCCCAATTCCCGCGGCAATCAAGGAAAAGTGCAGAGCGTGGTATCCGCTATTCACGCCGACGGCATGTCTTACCCCGACGAAAGCTGCCAATCGATGCTCGAAATCCTTTAACTGCTGACGATAGACCAAATCTCCTTTTGCCAGGCAATCTGTAATGGCCGAATCAACTTCGGGCTTCAATCGGCTGTAATGCGTTTTCGGATCAACGAACGGGACCCGGTAGCCCATGTTTTCTCCTTTTGTTCTAGGACACGCTCTACGGCATGAACGATTTCTTCGGCTCCTATGAAGTACGCTCGTTCCAATGGTGCGCTTGAGGGTGCGGGTGTATCAGGCAGACAGACTCTTGCAATCGGTGCATGCAAATCATCAAACGCCTGTTCGGCAACCGAAGCCGCTATTTCGGCGGCTATCCCGCAAGTCTTCCATGCCGCGTCAGCAACAACCATACACCCTGTCTTCCGGACAGAGCAAAAAACTGATTCCTGATCCCACGGCGAAAGTGACCGGAGATCAATCACTTCGGCATCAACTCCCCGTCGTTCAAGGGACTTCGAAGCCGCCACCGCCTGTGCCGCCATGTAGGATGTAGCAACGATCGACACATCCGACCCTCTTCGACGGACAGCGGCTCGGCCAATCGGGACTTCGTAAATTTCTTCCGGTACTTCGCTCACTTCTTCGTACAACCATCGGTCATCTATATACATGACCGGATTTCCGTCTCTCACCGCCGCTACCAGCAGGCCCTTGGCATCGTAAGCCGTCGCGGGCATCACAACCTTAAGGCCCGGCACATGCATGAACAGCGCTTGCAGCGCTTGCGAATGTTGCGCGCCCTGTTCTCCTCCTCGATTGATGGACGCTCGGATGACCACAGGTACTTGCACTTGGCCGGCGAAGATGTAGGACCAATTGGCGGCTTGATTCACGATTGGATCCACTGCGAGCAACATGAAATCCATCCGGGGATGAAAGACTATCGGACGCATGCCGGCCATCGCAGCACCAATCGCAGCTGCAGTCGTGGCATTTTCTGATACAGGTGAGTCGACGATCCGGTCTCGGCCAAACTCCTTGTCGAGATCCTTCAAACTTGCGCCCGCATACCAGGGGCTCCATACCCCCTGACCAATCACGAAGACACGCGGGTCGGATGCAAGCAGCTGGGCAAATGCCTCCCGCATGGCCTGTGCGTAGGTGAGTGGACGCATATCAGTTCGCCACCCGCACTTCAACAAACACGTGGTTTTTCAATTCGGTTGCCGGTGGATAGGATGATTCACGGGCAAATCGGATGGCATTTTGAATCTCAAGCCTTATATCTCGCTCTAACTCCTCAATTTTCGCGCTTTTCATCCCTGAATCCACCAACAGCGTTCGGGCACGCAGGATGGGATCCTTCGGCAGCCAGTCTCGCAGTTCGTCGCTTCGCTTCACACCAACGTCCATGTCCATCGACGGCCCTACGTGGCCTCTCCATCGGTACGTTCGGCACTCTAGGAGAGTCGGACCTTCGCCCTTTCTAGCCCGTTGAACTGCCTCGACCGTTGCCCGATACACCGCGACCACGTCGTTTCCATCCAGACTCAGCCCCGGCATCCCGTGAGCTTCGCCGGATTTGTAAATGTTGTCCTTCGCCCGTCGCTCGCTGATGTGCATGTGGCTCGAATACAAGTTATTTTCGCAGACGAATATAACGGGCAACTGATGAACCGCAGCCAAATTCAGCGATTCATGAAAATGGCCTTCCTCCGTCGCTCCGTCCCCAAAGAACGGCACACTCACCCTCTGCTCCGTGCGCAGTTTGGACGCGAGCGCCGCACCGACCGCGATGGGAATCGTGGCTGCCACGAGCGGCACAGTTCCCAGCAAGCCAACCTCCGGCGCCACCAAATGCATGGAGCCACCGCGCCCTCGCGCGCAGCCCGACACCTTCCCGTACAGCTCAGCCATCAGCATCCGCAGATCTCCGCCTTTGGCGAGGTAATGTCCGTGCGAGCGGTGACCCCCAAAAATGTAGTCCTCCTTGGTCAGTGCCGCACACACTCCCGTCGCGATTGCTTCTTGCCCTGTGTAGAGGTGCGTTGCACAGCCAATCTCCCTCTTCTCCAGCAACTCTGCGATCGACTCTTCGGCCATTCGAATCCGCATCATGCTCCTGTACATCTCCCACAAGAGAGCTTGGTCCACCAAGGCTTCTTTGGGCTTTCCGTTGCGCTTATTTCCGTTCTTCACTCGCCACCTCGCGGTCCCGGTTCCATCTGTGCCGTGGATCTCTGCTTGAACAGGAGTACCTTGAATGTCTGTACCAAAATCCTCATATCCGTCCCAAACGAACGCCTTCTCACGTACTCCAGCTGGAGTCGAAGCTTCTCCGGCCGGATTTCTTCCAGGTACGTTTTCTCGGGGTCCGGACTTCCTGCAAGCCTTGCACCTTCATCGGAGTTCGCAATCGAAGCCCAGTCGGTAATCCCCGGCGGCACACTTAGAATTGCCTTTTCTTCGGTGTTGAACATCGCAACGTACTGCAGCACTTCCGGCCGCGGCCCCACCAGACTCATCTCCCCCTTCACCACGTTAAGCAGTTGCGGTAATTCGTCCAGTTTGTAGCGTCTCAGGAATCCTCCCACCCACGTAATTCTCGGATCATTCGCGGCACTAGAAGGGCCTCCGATCTTGTCCGCATTCATCACCATCGTTCGAAACTTGAAGATTCCGAACGGTTTCCCATACCGCCCCGCCCGCAGCCCTCGATAAAACACCGGCCCCGCCGACTCCGCCTTGATCGCCACCGCCATCGCCATCAGCGCCGGGGCCAGCATCATCAGCGCAATCGTCGAAATTAGCACATCAAACATTCTCTTCATCGCCGCAGCCTTACGCTTTCCGCCCTCTTCTGCCCTTCCAGTGCTCTCCCGGCAAAATCACCAGCACCAAACCAAACAGGGTACCCAGGCCATGCGCGAAGTGCCGCACCGCAAACACCACCGGCAGGAGAAACGCGTAACGCGCCTCTCGTTCGCCCACCGCAATCTGCAGTGACACTACGAAGCTCACCGCCGCGTAGACCGCCGCAACGCCCAGCCCCAGCCATAGAAACGCTCGATTCACCGCGCCCAAAGCGAACGCCGCCACCAGGCTCAGCACAAATGCCGCCGGCACCCAGTGTCTCCACGACCAGGCCCTCTTCCCGAATTTCATCACGTAGCTGACCCACACCCCATCGGCAAAAACGTGACTCCGAAGCGCGCGCAGGTTTGCGTCCGTCGCGTAGTTGATTACCACGTCCGGCACAACCAGGATTCCCCCGCCGGCCGCTTGAATGCGCTGGTTCAGGTCCAAATCCGAGCTGCTCAGCAGTTTTTCGTCGTACATCCCGATGCGTTCGAAAAGCTCCTTCTTGAAGCAGCCGAACGCCGCCGTGTCCGACCACGTTGGCTTGTCCACGCCAATCTTGACGTTGGCGTTCCCTGAACCGAACCGGCTCCCCAATCCCAACACAATAGCTCGTGCCATCGCCGTATCCGCCCCGGGCACCATCTTCCATACGCCACCGGCGTTCTCCGCGCCATACAAATCCTGATAGTGCACGCACCTCGAGATGTACTCCGGTTGATAGGTCGAATGCGCGTCCATCTTAAGGATTCTTTCGCCACTAGCCTCCCGTATTCCAACATTCATCGCCACCGGGATATGCTTCTTCGGGTTGTCCACCAGCCGAACCATCGGATAACGCTGGCCGTAGCCCGCGACAATCTCCCGCGTCCTGTCTTCGCTCATCCCATCTAGAATCAGTATCTCCATCCGCTCCTTCGGATAGTCATTCGCCAGGATCGACTCCAGGCACCGCGCAATGTGCTTCTCTTCATTCCGGCACGGCACCACGATCGTCACGAACGGCAATCCTTCTGCCGTTGTCATCGACTCCAAGGCCACCGCCACGCCCTCAGGAGCGCTGCGCGCTTCCACCATTTGTGGTTTCATTCTTTATCTACCGTTGAATGTTTCGTGCTTGTTCAAACTTAAGACCTGCGCAATACCGTGGTCACCTGTCCGACCAAAAATGGAAGCAACCCACTGACCAGGAAATAGGCCGAAGGCAACCGCCGCGACAAGAACCGTCCGATAGGCGGCAACAGCGGTCCTGCAAAAACGCCGCAACGGCTCGTTTGCCGGCCCACCTGGAACAGTTCGGCGATTCTTTTCTGCGTTAATGCCCGGTGCGCCGCGCTCCCCGGCTTCGAGTATCTCCAGTCGCACAATAGAATGTGCCCGCCTGGTTTCGTCACCCGCACCATCTCCCCGGCGATCCTTCGCGACAACTCGTCGTCCACGCTATGAATGAACATCGTCGCCTCATGCACCAGATCGAGTGACTCGCTTGCAAACCCCATCTTCGTCGCGTCACCATGCTCGAAACGGATCCCCGGACATTTTTCTTTCGCCGCCACGATCCGTTCTTCCTGAAAGTCGATTCCGTGGAGGTTTCCCGGAGCAAATCCGAGCCGAAGAAAGGCCAGCAGTGTTCCCCCCGCTCCACACCCCACATCCAAGACGCGTGCTACTTCGTGGTTGGGACGAATGGATTGCAGCGCCCGCACCAGCGACGCCTCCTGGGCCAGATTCTGATACAGCACTTCCGGGTTGTGCAGCAGGCTATTCCGCTCCGCGCCCTTCGCTACGTAGTACTCTCTGTACCAATCCTCCCGAATCACTTCGGTTGCCTTTGCTGACGCGGGTGGCACAGTCGCTTGCTTCATTTCCTGAGGAGCATCAATGCTTGCGGTTCCGTCGCGGATTCAAACTGCACTTCCTGATCCTGATAGATAGCGAGATGTCACGTAACGAAGCGCGTTTTTTTGGCACTCGTAAGTGAATCGCGTGATGCGCTTCCCCGTGCTTCGGTGTTCATCGTGGAGTACACACAGCGATGGCTCGTAAACTACTGGCAACCGTAGCGACCTGCAGATCTCGGCAACAGAGATTTCTTCCCCATATAAGAACAGGTTCCCGTCGAGATAGCCGCCCGCTTCGAAGTACCTGCGGCTAAAAATAATGAACGCCCCGTGGGGCGCATAAATAGGCTTGCGTCTGCCGTTTGAAATCGAAGCAGTCTTGCCGCCGCGCACAAGCCAGGCAGACTTTGCCGCTTGTTTCTGCCGACAGAGCCAGTCCCACACTGCGGCCGCACCGTAGAAGGAACTAATAAGGCGCAAATGAGCCCAGCGTAGCCAGCCGGGCCGATGCTGCATGAACGGATTTTGATCTGCTCGGCTCGGCAGAGCCTGAATGCGCGGCGCGATCACCCCAGCCGCCATTGGGTCCTGCGAGAAGAGCTTTGAGAAGAAATCAGGATCCTCAATAAGGACGTCGTGATTACAAACGATCACCCAGGCCGGTAGACTATGGCCCTGGCCGATATAATGGTCGAGTCCAAATCTCGCGGCTCCAAAATATCCGCGGTTTACAGCAGACGCCAGCAGCTCAACGTTTGGCAATCGCGCGATCGCTTGACGGATGCTCGACAGGTCTTCTTCCCCGGATGAATTATCCCCGATGACGACCGCAATCTCCGGGAACGCCTTGGTACGCGAGAGGCTGTCCAGGAATTCCACTGTTGCAAGTGCAGACCGATAGTTGATTGTGATTACCGCTGCCTTAGGCTTCATTTCGTTAGAGCCTATCTTGTACCCGGAGGCTCGCCCTGCCCCCCAACTTCATCAGAGGCTCTATATCGATGTGTAGCCAAGAGAAGAGGAAGCCGGCGAAAGCAGCCAGACGAACCGTGACCTTGTTCGATGTAAAGGCGATACGGAAGTGGTCCCTTGCTTCAGACCACTTGTTCTGCAAAAGAAGCGAACGGCCTTCAGAAAAGTGCAGCTTGTCCTCGGCCTGTCGCCAGTTCTGCATGATACCTTCTCGTTCGGAGGGCAAGAGAACAATTTGGTTCCGATGCCTCTCGAGGAAATTCATAGTGAAGCTGCAAACCACTTCATGGATTCTCCGCTCATGTCGCACAGTGATGGAGTTTTCGTGCCGCCTGCGATAACCCATGATTTGAGGCAAATAGTGAAACTTGCCAGCCAAGCTCAGCTCCATAAACGTAGGATAGTCCGTCAGCGGGAGACCTACTAGATATTGAAATCCTCCAATCTTTTCCAGGGCACTGCGGCGGATAACTACCGTACAAGGGCTCACGAGAGATCTTCCCTCTGCTGAGAGCATGTATCGCGTCGCTGAACCTACGGGATTATTGAACAGGACAGAATGGGATAATCCTTCTCTCAGGCGAGTCGCGTCGCTCTTCGTTCTTTGCTCTAGACCGTTGGCGTCCACATCCGCCGCCTCTCCGTAAGCCAAAACAACATTGGGGTCGGAAAAGCTAGGAACTAGCGCCGCCAATTTGTCATGCGGCCAGAAATCGTCCCCTTCGAGTATCGCGATGAACTCCCCCTTCGCAAGAGACAGCGCGCGGTTATAGCTATTCGCGAGCTCAAACGGACCCTGGTTAGCTTGGCGCTCCAAGCGAATCCGAGAGTCACGAAATCGGGAAACGACGTCGACAGTAGTATCAGTGGAACCGTCGTCGATGACAACTTGTTCCCAAAGGTAGTAGGACTGATGCAGGAGGCTTTCGAGGCAAGCGCTTATATACTTCTCATGGTTGTATGCAGGTGTAATGACGCTCACGAGCGGTCCTTGATGCCCCGTCCCCCGTAGTTGCACGATTGTTTACTTCCTCCTCTTAGGAAGACTGATCATCTCTAGAATTGCGAGTCGCTTCTTGAAGTAGCTCGCATAGCTCGTGTCGACGCTGAAACGAGGTTGAAAGGACTTCTTAAACGATGAGGAGAATGCCGCGAACGTAAGTGTACATATTGCGATTTTGTACGTGTCCACGTGCCAGAAATAAAACTCGAAATATCCAAATAAAAGTTGGGCACCTATATAACAATACAGAACCAGAACCCACTCATTTCTTGTCCACCCCGCAGCAAGAAATAACGCGTAGCACAGTAACGCCATTACCGTAACATAGGCCGCAAAGCCCAAGGCGCCCAGATACAAGTAAAGCGTTCCGAACAAAGTGTAAACATTGGTGCTGGAATCGACAGAGTCATCAGTTAGATCGATCGCCATGCCTTTTTCCATGGTACTGCCCAAGCCAACCTCGTGGCCTGCATCAAAAAGCCTTCTATAAATATCGACAAAGGGACGAAAAATCTCCGTGGAAGAACCTCCACCAACGTCGCTGGTTCCCGTGCGATAGGCCTCGCTAAAACCGAGGACCCCGGACAGCAGATAAGAAGAAAAATGCCTGGCAATAAAAACATAAGTACCCGAATCGGAAACCGCACCAGGATCCCACACCCACCTTGCGCCCAGGTAGATCGAACAAAAAACGAAGAACACACAAAACATCAAGATACCGACACTCTTTACCGACACAAATGAACGTCCACGCATGACCCGATAAAGAAAGCCACCAATCAAATCTTGAAACACGCGACCTTTGACCTGGCCAATAAGAAAGAAGACCATGAGAATTCCAGCCAGAGCTATCTGGAATCTACTTTTCCTCTTCGCTGTACCGACCAGCAGGATAAATAATGGCTCACACAGAAGAAGAGCATCGGCGTGCAATCCATGCGCATGAGCAGCCTTGAATTCTGGTGAGGTTATACCCGACCATCCGCCAACAGCCCTGACGGACAGGAAAACGCCCAAGATGAGTATTGGGATAGACAGCGTTGCGAGCGACATAGACATCTTTGTGGAGAAAACTTCACCTTGGAATTGCGCTCTGAACCCTCGGGCGGTGCCTCGGAATAGCGGCCCTCCTAGCACTATCCGTGCCAGCAGATACCCCATCATCCAAACCAGAAAGAGTCCCCACATCCAAACCGTTAAAGATCCGGTATTCAAAGGAACGAAATCGAGAAGAGGCCCCAAGGCAAAAGCGAGAAGGACAACGATTGTATACGGGAACGCTAACACGCCAAAAGGTGTAATTCGAGTACCCGTGAGGCGATTCTCAAGACCTGACATAACTGCAACCTCAACAACCAGTGCCGCTAATAAGATGTAATTCATCCTGGAGATTTCCAAAAAAAGACACGTGCTAGCAAAATAAAGTCTGATATCAAGTTTGGGTAGCGTGGCATCGGCCAAATGAGCCCTGCTTGCGCCATGCTACCTCTGCGTTAAGGAACACAGAGTTCACTGCGGAAACACCGTTTTGTTCGTTTTGGCTCTGTTTCTTCGCCTGTACGATGATGTGATATGGACGTTCCACCGCGAGATTCAATACTCGCATGTGTAGGAAGCTAAACATTTCGACGAGTACTTCTGGGCTAAACACATGGTGATGCATGGCGCGCTTCGAGAGGTTTTGTAAACATCGTTCGCGCAACCGTTCCGGCGAACCTGCAGGAGGATCCAGCTCCAAATCATGCAGTTCAAGAATCTCCCGCAAGTGCGTTAAGTCTGCCTCAGTAACGTTTGACTCGAAATCTTCCTTAAGATGGTCGAACGTCGTGAAAGGACGTCTATGGTCAAACATCCCGGCTTTATGAGGTACAACGATCAAGATCGTGCCCGACTGCTTAAGAACCCTTTTCCATTCTTGTAGCGCGCGCAAGGGGTTCGCCACATGCTCCAGGACATGAGAAGCCACTACGAAGTCATACGATTCGCTTGCAATCACGGGTGCATCGCATGCCTCGACTATCAGCTGCTTTCCAAGGCTTGAACCGAACCTGTGATGATCCTTTTTTGACGACCAGATTGTTTTGTCAACAAAGTTAGCACTATCAACAGAGTGTACGATATCGTAGATCGGTATGAGATGGTTTGCGGAGAATATTGAACTAGGGCCGCCAAATTCCAACCCCGATTTTCCTTGAAGATGAGCTTTCATCGCCGCGTAGCCGAAACATCTCTTTCGCGCAATCATGGCATACAGAACAGAGCTTACAACTTGAAACCGATATACTTGGTAGTTTAGAAGCTTAGCCATTCCATCCCCGCGGACGTAATCACAATCGTGTCGAAACTAAATCAGCAAGTCTTTGGCCATGCTCCCCAACCCATTCGAGTACCGCCAGTAACGGAGAGTAGCGATCTCTGGGATAAGAAACGGCAGACGCAAGAGTTTGGCTCTCGGAAAACTGCCCCGTGCCTTACGATGTCTGATCTTCTGTCGAATCAAACGGAGTGCATACGGATGCAGACGAAATGTCTCACAACGATCGCAGAGGCGCTCACATACCTGGTTGAACCGTTCGACTTCGCCAAGGTAGTAATCACGGGGCAGGTGTCTTGAGCTGTCTATCGTTTTCCAGAGCGAATCAGTATTACAAGGGCCGATCTGTTGCCCTAGATGTTTCCGATATCGCACCAGCCGGGTACTAATCGGAGCAAGTTGTGAGACAGATGCGATTAGAAGAGCTATCCAATGATCGTGAACCTGACATGACGGGATCGGAAGCGTCAACTCTCGGAATTTACTTCGGAACGCCATCGTGGCCCCGGTGACCGTGGCATGCTTAAGAATGACTTTAAGCCCCTGCCCGTGATCGAACTTCTTCTGTTCGCGCGAATTGAAAAGGAACGAATCCCATAGTGTCTTTGCTAGCAGTTGAGAGTCATCGTCGATCAACTCTGCGTCACTGAAGACGGCGCCGATGCGCTCATTGTCGTCGAGGACGCCTGCTATGCGACTCAACTTCTCGGCATGCCACACATCATCCTGGTCCGCAAGTGCAATGATTTCTCCTTGGCAAAGTCCGATGGCCTTCTCAAAATTCTTCGTCGAGCCGAGGTTATTTGTGTTGATCTCCAAACGAATTGCAAAGGGCGTATGATGCGCAAAGCTTCTTATGATTTCAACACTCTCATCGGTGGACCCGTCGTCGCAGATGATTAGTTCATCGGGGAGTCTCGTCTGAGCCGCAATACTTTCCAGTTGCTCTGTCAAGAAACGGCCACCGTTGAACGTGCACATCGCTACCGAAATTGGGAACCTGTTCATACCGTCGTCGTCTATTTCCCTACATGAAATTCTGGGGCAGTTTTCGTTCTTCCGGCGAGAGTACTCGAAACCATGCAACGAGGACAAAGCCGAAAATCATTATTAGAAGGAACGCGCTCTTTAATAGGAGCCCATGCGGCAGGGCAGCCAACGCCAGCGCCGCCAGCCCCAAAGCTGTCAAGGTAGTGGTTTGCGACCGTAAAGAAACTTCAATCGGGAGCAACCGTCGCGCCATAATAAACAGAATCAAGGCGTCGAGAGCTACTCGACTGGTCCAGGCAATGGCAGCCCCCACAATTCCGTATTCCTTGGTGAGCCAAATTAATGCTGTCAGGTACACCGGCAACTCAAGCACCTGCAGCTTGGCCGTAATGTCGGGTCTTCCCACTCCCTGTACAAGCGCGGAAGGCACGAGAGCTAGACTGTTGATGAACACTCCCACCGCAAGCCACTGAACCACGTGAACACTGTTCGCCGCAAACTCAGTTCCCAGCCAGACCCTCAACCCATCCTGCGCCAAGACAATAAGCAAGAGGACCATCGGGAACAGAACTAATAGAATGCATTTCACGCTCCGACGGAAAAGAACGGCGGTCCGGTTGCGGTCTTGCGCCGAGCTGGTTGAAAAGGCTGGGAACATCACTCCGACCAGTGCTCCCGGGATCAGCCAGAGTTTCGTCACCACCTCGTAGGGCGTGGCATAATAGGTGACCGCGGTCATGGTGACCAGCGCCCCGATCAAAAAGCGGTCGATCATGACCATCAGTGCACTAACCAGGTTGCTGACCGTCATCCAGCCGCCGAAGCGCAGCAGCGGGCCGGCGGCAGAGCGCTCCCACGCAATCGAGCGGCCCAATTCTGGCAGCATCCGCAAACACAAAACCAGATGAGCGGCCCAGGCAGCGATCCGCCCGACAACCAGCGTTGCCACTACAGGAACCAGGCTCTTTGAAAACGGAAGGACCAGCAGGGGTCCGGCAAAGGTGAATAGACCCATCGGAATCCGCAGGGCGCTGATCAGCCCAAAGCGCTGGTGCGCCTCCAGCAACCCGCGCAAGCCAGCCGTGGTAATTACGAACGGAAGGGAAAGCCCCAGCAGCCGGAACGATTGCAGCGTCTCCAGCTGCAGCGCGGCTGGAACGTTCAATCCACGCCCGGCCAGCCAGGGCGAAATCAGGAAAACAAACGCAGTTCCGGCGAATCCCAGCAGCAGCATCAAGAGGAGAGACGTCCAGGCCAGCGAGGGAATCTTCCGTTCTTCCCCCGTCCCCAATTTCTGTGCCACCAGCTGCGTGAGCGCGCGGCCTAGGCCAAGGTCAAACAGGCTCGCATAGCCGATCAGCGCCCAGGCCAGCGTCAGCACTCCAAAGCGTTCTTTGCCCAGTCCCCGGATCAGGATGGGAATGCACACCACTGCCACCAACATCGGCGCGCCGTTGCCCAGGAGATTCCAAACCGTGTTTCTCGCCAGCAGGCGTCCGCTGGTTAAGTGCCCATGGCGATTTCTCACTGTTTCGGTCATCTCATCTGTTTGCAATAACCCCGCAGGCTTCGATGAGAGATTTCCCCTGGATTGCAAGTCCACGATGTTCTTGATTTTAAATATGTTAAACATTTAACTGACTTGTACCGATATGACGTCCTCCGGTGGTTCCTACCCTACCGCCGGGCGAACATCGGCGGCATCCACGTCCACTGCCACAGACCTCTGGATCAGTTCAAGCGACACCACCACGCGCAGACTGCTCTTTTTCCGTTTCATCACCCCTTCCAGCCCCGCGAAAGGACCGCCCGTGATCCGCACGCGCCGCCCAACGCTCAGGAACGGATGCGGCTCCGCGCACAGACTCTTCGAGAGTCCCGACTGCATGATTTCCATTTCCGTATCTGGTAGCGCCGTCGGCAATCCGCCAAAGCCGACCAGGCGAACAACGCTTGGAATCTGCACCACGCGTAGCCGGTCGCACAGCGCAAGTCGCACGAAAACGTATCCGGGAAAGAGAGGCAAGTCCAGCTGCACGCGCCGGTCTTTCCACCGCCGCAGGGAACTATAAAGTGGAAGAAAGTGCTCGACCTCGCGCATCCCCAGCTCCGCAGCGACGCACTTTTCATGGTGTGCGCACGTATACGCAGCGTACCAGCGCTTCTGCGACATCGCTTGCTCTTGATCCAGCGATCCTGCCGCATTCTGCTGTCGCTCCAGCAAATTCGTCGCGCTTCCGGATATCACCATCGTACTCGCCATGCGACCTCCTTTCCTTCTACCTAACACAGCTTCGCCCCGTCACTTACAGGTGATATGTGACTTAACCCTTTATGTTACAAATACTTGCGGACGGCTCTACTGATCCGCCGGCCCGCCTGCTGGTGGCCGGGGGCTGTGGAGTCCATCCCCAATTTCTTGCTTGCTGGAGTCCGGAGCAAATCCATTTCGTGCTGCCCACGGCATTCGCACTTTCAACGCACCGGCAACTTCCTTCGCGAGAACCTTGCGCGGATCTTGTGGATCGACTTCTTCCCAACGCGCTGATCCCAGCACCCAAACCACAGAAATTGCGGAAGCGAGAAATGTGCCCAGAAACATAATCAATAAACGTGGAGGAAACGATTTCTTCTCCGGAATCCTGGCCGGATCCAGCACTTTGACGCTGGGTGTTTCCTTTGCCTCTTGCACTTTAGCGAGCTCGTACTGTTCTAGACCACCACCGGCCTTTGCCGCGGATGGATCCCCTGTCTCGTCGGGCGATGCGCTAGTGCCGTTGCCGTTCACACTTGCTGTTGCAGTACCACCGAGCCTTTCGAGTTGCTTGCGAAGTTCACCAACGCGAGCATTCAAGGAACGGACCCGAGAGTTGCTGTCGGTATAAATTTGGCGGAGCCCCTCCAGCTGCGATCGCGCGGCGATCATTTCGCCCGCGATTGTTCCCGCGGCGTCCAGCATCGCCCTTCCTTCTTGCTGGATATCAAGCGTGTTGTTCTTGCTCGAGAACTGAGCGAGCTGGTTGGAGGCAGCGTCCAAGTCTTGCTTAGCGACCTTGAGGCGCTCCTCGAGAAAGACGCGTTCGCGATGCGCGGAAGAAGTCGAGAGCTCGGATACGAGCGAATTCAACTGGTCGACATACGCGCTCGCCAGGGCTGCGGCTCTTTGTGGACTGCGATCTGTTACGCTGATGGTGATGATGCCACTCTTCCGGTCTTCCGAAATGGACGTGTTCTGATCGAGTTTCGTCCGTGCATCGACAACAAGCCGCCTGCCGTAAACTTTTTTCAAATCAAACTGCTGGATGAGGCGGTCCTGTGAGGTCTCGCTCCTCAAAACGCCGTAGCTCCGCCTCAGGCTGTTGTTTGGTGGCCGTTTGCGTCACGTCTCTCCCTGTCTCCGTTCTTTTCTTTCATACCGTATTCGCGTTTGTTCACTTCCACGAACGAGGACAAAACGTGAGCTGAATTGAAGTCGTCACGTTCGATCTTGGTAGCGGATCCAACACTGGGTAATTCCACTTTTCATACTGCACCGAACCCGAGAGCATCACTGCCGTGCCCAACGAAAAATCGGCCTTCACCCCTCCGTCGTTCAACGTTCCTCCCCGCGGGAGATAAAGAGTGCTGATTTTCTGGTGCCGGTAATTAAATTGAATCTTCTTGTGAGACGTGAGCCAGTACGTGCTCCAAGCCTGTTCGCCCTGACTAGCGCGCCCCAGCCAACTGCCGACAAGGTTGTTAAGATTGGTATAAGAACCATCCGGATAACGGCTGTTCACGTAAAAGCATCCATTGCAACCCGGAAAATCGGGAGGTACCGTCGATCCACCTTCCAGTCGCAAGTCGAGCTTGGGGACGCCCGGAATCCTAGGCATATAAATCCCCCCCCTGATGGCAGATTTCCGCGGATAATTCAAAGGAGAGAACTCATCTTCCGTGAAAGCATCACCGTAGAAAGTCAGCCATTGACGCATCCCGGGGATTTTGTAGCTGAAGTCTACACCCGAGCGCCGGTCTCCCGGGTCATCGACGCCGCCTTGCGACTGGATGTTATTTCCAAGGGAGTAACTCCTCAAAAAGGTGTGAAAGGTCAGTGGAGTCGTACCTCCCGCAAAGACATTCGTTACCGCCACGCTGAATTCAAAATTCGGCGTGGGCTTCAAGCTAATTTTCTGTCCTTGCAAGAAAGGCTGCCGATCTAACGGACGCCCGAACTGCCCCACGATACCTGTGTTGGTTTGAAATACGAACTCGTGGCCAGCGAACTGTCCGAGGAACCACTCCACTCGGATGGACCCCAGCCAACCCAGGACACTGGGGAGCTTGAATGGTGAGACACGATTGATTCGAAACGTGTTCACCGGCTCAGCATTGTCGCTGAACATGAGTGGCCCGCCTTCGATGGGGCTCCACCACAGGCTCTGTCTGCCGAAAGAAACCTGCCAATTCTCAAAGTTCATACCGACATAGGCATCAAGTAATCGAACTCGATTGACGGCGGAAAACGGCGCAGCGGGCGGAACGCCGGGAATGTTATCGATCGAGGCGATGAATTGTCGCGCGCTATCCGGCTGAGCCGGAGCCGAAGGGGAGTGTTGGTATTCAGCTCGCACATAGCCGACCCAACGGCCGGCTGTTGTCCAGGCCGAAATGCCATCGACGGTGTTGAACCCTTCCTGGTACGGCCTACCGAAATCATTAATCAGTGTCTGCCCAAAGTGATTGCCATCCGTGAGAGGTTCTCCGGAGACTGCCGTAACTCGCGCATAGACAGATTCGACGCGTCCGCGAAATCGTCCGTCGCCACTTTGTCCTTCAAGCTCGTCGCGGAATTCTGCTTCGAGCAAGCGATAAATCTTTTCTGCCTCAGGCCCTCCACGACCTTCTCCGTCTACCGGCTCGGAAGCTTCCTGCAAGAGACGAACACACTCATTGCGAGTCCAAGGCTTCATCCCTGCGAATGCGCTGTCGATCAAGCCCATGGCCGCTAGGCGGTCAATTGCCGGATAAATCCAGCTATCGAGCGGCACGTAGGGCGAACCCTGATTTGCGGGGGACGAGT
>WNFW01002773.1_pt1 | contig 27184 bp, 25 predicted proteins | sample 5400131 | NCBI WGS metagenome assembly WNFW01 (sample SAMN13153362, study PRJNA577476) | soil metagenome | isolation source: 20 cm soil or saprolite under grassland replicate 1 | place: USA:California | collected 2016-06-15 | reverse complement strand
TGGGTTGGCCACGCCTCCTCTCCTGGCATATCGGATTTCGGAACTGCGCGTTCCTCAATAGGCCAGAGCGGCTTGCCTGTGTCGCGATTGAAAACCCACACAAAGCCGACTTTGCTGACCTGGGCGACGACGTCAATCAGCTCGCCGTTGTGCCGAACAGTAGTCAGCATAGGCGTGCCGGCATTATCGTAGTCCCAGATGTCGTGATGGATCATTTGGTAATACCAAAGCAATGTGCCTGTGCGCGCATTGATAGCCAGCAGGCAGTCGCCGTATAGGTTTGACCCTTTGCGGTTGGCACCATAGAAGTTGTACTTGGGGCTTGCAGTGGGCACGTAGACCACGCCGCGATTGGAATCGAGGGCCATACCGTTCCACGCATTTGCGCCACCAGCCGTTTTCCAAGCGTCCTTTGGCCAGGTTTCATAGCCTGGTTCGCCCGGGTGCGGAATCGTATGAAAGCTCCAGACTAGCTTGCCTGTGCGCACGCTGTACGCTCGGATGTCGCCGGGGCCGGAGTCGTACTCCTCATTCGTAGCGGAGCCTAGGATCAATAGGTCTTCGAAGACGCGACCGGGATTAGTTGACTGCACCAGCGTTAGCGTCTTGGGATCGCGCCCAAGCCCCTCGCGGAGGTCCGTGCTGCCACTGTTGCCGAAGTCAACGATGGTCTGTCCGGTCCGTGCGTCAATTGCCTGCAGATGGTTGTCGACGGCAAAGAGCAGGCGCCGTTCAGAGCGATCCACGCTTTCCCAGTAGTCGATGCCTCGGTTAGTTATCAGCGCCGTCTTCGCCCCGGTGGAATGAGTCCAGATTTCCTTTCCTGTGGTAGCGTCGAGGGCGACGATGCTATTGGTCCGCGCCATCACGTACATGACGTCGTCGACGACCAGCGGATTGAACGCGTAGGGCAGGTCGTCTCCAGTCTGATAGCTCCAGACCTTCTTCAGCTTGTTGACGTTGCTGCGGTCAATCTGGTGTAGCGAAGAGTACTGCGCGCCATCCGCGGCACCGCCGTAGGCGCGCCACGTTGAATGTGTGTCCGAGAGCTCCCCGTTGCTATTCTGACCGAATGAGCGCGTATCGCGGGACTTCCTGTCCTGAGCTGGCAACACATTTGTAAGGACAACACAGGAACAGGAGAGGAATAAAGCCCTTCGGAAGAGACGCCGGACTTTGTGTGCCGAACCTGAGTGATTCAACAAAGAGGCGTTCACTGGAATACTCCCACCGGCCTGCGTACAGCGGGTTACTCAATCGCACGCATACAATTAGGTGAGAAAGCGAACATATTGCCATTGTGCCTTCCATGAGAAGGCCGATCCCTGTCAAGAGTTTTTTCTGCTCTCTCCATGATTTCTTCCATTTTTTTCCGTTCAGCCAAGTAATCGTCCTCTTTCTCACCTTTTGGGTGGGAATTGGGCGCAGGCACTTGTCGCAGTCACCTAAACTCGGCGGTCAAGCTCGGCTGTTCGGTTACAAACTCTGTTCCCGGTTCTGGAACCGGGGAGCGTCAGCTCCCCATAGTTGAAAACCAAGCCGCAGCAAGGAAATCTGTCAAGGACGCGCGTTAGCGCGCCGCGAAGCGGTCGAAGATCCTTGACGGATTTCCGAGCGGAGGCTAGCGGCTTTCTATGCCGCTGTGCTCATCGCCTTCTGGCTGTTGCGCAGCGGTTCGTACGCCTCTCCACTCACCCACAACCGATGCAGCAGTACCGCCAGCTTGCGCGCTACCGCCACCACCGCCCGTTTCTTGGCGTTCTTTCCTCCTCGCTCGGCGAGCTTCTTTCCCCATCGCCGCAAATCACTATCTTCCCCAAAGGGTCCCAAAATGTAGTGCGCCCCCTGCACCAGCAGCTTCCGTAAATACTCGTCTCCCTCTTTGCTGATGTGCATCTGTGGCGCGCTCTCGCCAGAGTCCCTCCGCCCAGGCTGCAACCCCACAAAACATCCAGCGTCGCGACTCTTCCGGAAGCGATGCGGGTCCTCGATGGTCAGCACATAGGCCAGGGCGATCAGGTCTCCTACGCCCTTCACTTGTTTGAGCAGCTCGACTTCTGGGTAGGTCTCCTTGGCCATTCTTTCGATCCGTCGATCGTATTCCTTGATGCGCTCGTTTAACGATTCCACCTCTCGCACCAGCGGCTCCAAGGCTTCGCGCAATCCCGTGCTCAATCCACTCGTGATTTCCTGACGAAATTGCTGCGTGCCACACTTGCGCAGCCGTTCACCATACGACTTCACCAATCCTCGTGCGGCATTCACCAGAGCCGTTCGAGCACTTACTAGTCCCGCGCGTGCACGGATCTCCGTCAAGTGAATCTGTGCCTCCGCACTGCGATGTTGCACCGGGCTCAGGAGCTCAGGATCGATTCTCGCCAGCCGCGCCAGGGTTCGCGCATCGAGGCGATCATCTTTTCGCCGGCTCTTGACGATCAAGCGCGCCCTCTGGGCGTGCGCCACGATCACTTCGTGCCCCAGCCCCGTCAACAGTCGGCTCACCCACGGAGAATGCGTTCCCGTCTCCATCGCTATGCGACTCCGCACCATCCTTCCAAAGGTCTGCTGCATTTCTTCCGGAGTTGTTGGTACCTTCTGTTCTCGAAGGATTTTGCCGACTTCATCCAAAATGCAGTAAGAACTGAAACGATCTCCCAGATCCAACCCAATGGTGAGCTGCCCGTTCAAAATGTTTTCTTCACTCGTCTGCATAGTGCTAATCTTCTGCATTGCCGGTCTCCTTTTCTTTGTGCCTTGAGCACGTCGATCATTGGGAGCTTATCGCATCCCGTGGAGACCGGCCTTCTCATCCCATCTGTCCTTTTTGGGGCCTTCGGCCCGCGAAACCCTATGAAAGTAGTGTCTGTAACTGCTTTGTTTTCAGCACGGGGACCTCTCTTTTCGACTCTGATAAGCGCGTTATCGGAAAGGTTCGTTACGGTACATACCGGGAGTTACGAAGCTCTCTCCAAACCAAGGTCCCCTAAACAGCCTGCCAGAACGGCTGAAATCCCTTTCAAAATGTAGTGCAGACTCGGCGATCGCCTGAACTGATTCTGAAAGGGTTAGGCGGTTTCGCGACCGTTCCGTGACGAACTTCGGCTAGTACTCCCCCAGTGAATCCCACCGACGACCTTAAGGCCATGAGCAATCCTATACAACAGCGGCTGGCCCCACGCTAGAGGCCCAGATAGAACAGCGCCGCGACTATACCCACGAGTGCTCCATGTAAGATAAAGCGCGACTCGACTCGCTTGCAAACCAGTGCAAGAAGGAACTGTCCCTGCGGCAAATGTCATCCGGCGCGAACGTCTTTGAAATCAGCGATATTCAAGAAAATGAAGCCGAGGCGGTCCAATAAGGCGATCAGAATGTAACAACGTTGCAATGAGCTGAAAACCGTTGAACTGGAATTTTTGCGGACCACAGCCACGTCGAGGGTGGGGATTCGCTCGTTGGCCTCGTCTCATGGATTCTCGAAGGAGAGTTGTCGTTTTGAGGCACGCTGCGCTTCTTTCTTCTCCTGCGCGAGACGCAATCGCTCCTCGATGGACGTAATGTTCTCCGGCGAAGGCCTTCCGAACCGTTTCAGGTATAGGTGTTCGATATACGCTCTCAGGGGCATCTTCCACAGCTCTTGTTCATGATTGTCCAGCTTGCCGAGCTTCACCGGGTTCATCCCCAACTCGCGAGCCATCTCCACCTGGGCGTGGGAGAGGTGAAAGCGCTTTCGCGCGTCGATCCACCGCTGTATCTTTTGGCTCGGCTTCCTTTTCTTCGCCATGCCATTCGCCTCGCTTCCGTTATTCTATTGGAGGAAAAGGCCGTCCTCGTCATCCTCGTCCTCTTCGGACGGTTCTTCCGCCATGGCCAATGCCTCATGGACCGCCTCGACGATGTCCTCATCGTCGGACTCGATGAGACGACTCAGGACCTCGCTGGCTTCCTGTGGAAGAATGCTGGGTACTGCTCCAATGGCCGCCAGAAGCAGAGGCTTGGGCGTTCTGCGCGAATGGATAAGGGCAGCGATGTGTGGCCACGCGCCTTCGACGCCCCAGCTGCCTGCGGCAAGGACAGCCTCGAGGTGAATGTCTGGATTTTTGTTGTCCAGCTCTTCAATAATTAGCTCATCGAACCCGCGGACGAAGCGCATGCAAAAGACCGCGGTAAGTTTCCACAGGTCATCGCCACTCGAGTACGCGGAACGCACGGCATTCTCGTGCCACTCTCGCGGCGCACGCACGGATGCCTCAAGGATTCGCCGTCTGACTTCCTTGGGAGTGTGCGCGTCGCTGTAAAGCTGGTGAAGCGACTCCTGAATCCCTTGGAACGTCCGTTTTGAGATCGGGACATCACCTGCATCGTCAAAGCCTTCAGTGTCCGCATATTCTAGGATCGGGCCCAGCGAAATCGCCGCTCGGGCTCTCACCTGTTTGGATTCCTGGCTTTTTCGTAGGATGGCGAGCAGCGCTTCAACCAATTCATCGTTGACCACGGTGAAATCGCCGGCCATATCCGTGGCTAGGAGGCGATCTGACTCAATCGCTTGTTCATCCCGAAGAACATTAACCAGTCTTTCTGCCGTGCCGGCTGGCCAGTCCCAAGGTGGAGTATCCTTCAAAGCCTTCAAATCCATTTCCAGCCCTCCGGAGCGGTCAAGGGCGAGCCGTAAAGACGTTACCTTTCTCTGACTGCACCCAATCCTGAACTCAACCGCGAAACGTTTTGTAAGAAAACGTGAAAGCACTTGTCCCTGGCGAATTGATGCGGTGCCAAGGTTCAACGCAATGTGACATTGTTACACCGAAGCAAAACAACAATTCGCCAGCCACAGGCATAGCAGGCGACGGTCGATCGGGGAGAGCAAACAATGTGATTTTAGATCAAGCGTAAACAATGCACTCCCGCGGATAACTCTGTTAGTTTGGAGCAACTTTGCCTAGAGCTACTGTCTTGGGATCGACCGTGACCTCCTTCAAGCGCGCAACAACCTCCGCTGACCCGCCTTCTTGATAACGTCCTCCCAGGTATTTGGCAAAAAACTTCTCCGTAGCCATAGAGGAAGCCATGTTGTTTATGGGCCGGGCAAAGCCGTGCCCCTCGTCGGGAATGAGCAGGTATTCGACGGGGAAGCCACGGTCACGCAGGGCGACCACAATTTGTTCCGATTCGGCGTGGTTGACTCGCGGATCGTTGGCGCCCTGAGCAATCATTAGCGGTGTCTTGATCTTGGCGGCCGAGGTAAGCGGAGAGCGCTCGACCAAAAGGGCTTTCCCTTCCGGCGTCGTCGGATCGCCCATGCGTTTGTAGAACATCTGGCGCCCGGCCTCCCAATACGGCGGGATCGAATTTAACAGCGTGATCAGATTCGACGGACCAAACAAATCTACCGCCGCCGCGTAAACGTCCGGCGTGAAAGCTACTCCGGCCAGCGTCGCGTACCCGCCATAAGAGCCGCCGAAGATACCTACGCGCTTGGGATCGGCAATGCCTTCGGCTATCAGGTACTTTGCGCCCCAAGTTACGTCGTCCTGCATCTTGCGTCCCCACTCATCGTTGCCAGCGTCGATGAATTTCTTGCCGTATCCTGCTGAGCCGCGGAAGTTCATGCTCAAGACGGCATACCCACGGTTCGCGAAGAATTGTGTGTACGCGTTGTACCCCCAAACGTCCCGACCCCATGGACCACCGTGAGGAAAGATGATTGCTGGCAGGTTCCTGGCCGGAATACCTTTGGGAACCGTAAGATAGGCTGGGATCACCAATCCATCCGAAGACTTGTAGCTTACAGGCTTCATCTCCGCCAGGGACTCCCGCGGAAGCTTCTCGCGGACCCTGAATTGAAGCGCAAGGCTGCGTTTCTTGCGGTCAAACAAGTACGTCTCCGCCGGTTCCGTGTCGCTGTTCGCGACGATCAGCCAGGTGTGTTCATCGTCAGTGACCGAGGCGCGGCGTACATCCTTGCCACCTAACTTAGCTTCGAGCCATTTGAAATCGGCTTCGTCTTGCTCGTCGCGAAAATAGCGCCGTACACGGTCGTCCTCATAGTTGGTGTTCGTGAGTTCGTCGGTGGCTTCGGAGAAGACCGCAGTGCCAAAGTCCACTCTTTTCAACGGATCGGACTCGACCATCTCCGTCTTTCCCGTTTCCGGATCGAACAACTCCAGTGCGGTCAAGTCCAGATCCTCGCCTTTGTTCGTGACCAGGTAGGCTCGCTTGCCGTCCTTTGCGAAACGCAGGATGTCGCATTGCTCGAACACATTGCAGAAGTAGATTTTGGTGAACTTGTCGGCATCCACGCGAAGAATTTCCGTGTCGCCATTTTCGGCGGAACGGCTGGCCAGTCGGAGGTTGCCCGGCAAGTCAAAGGTCCAGGCGGAGATGCGTTCGGTGTTCTTGCGAAGCAGAGTTTTCTCGCCCGTGGACAGTTTCAATTCGTACAGGTCATGCCAGGCTTTGTCACGGTCGTTCAGGCCGATGTAGACCACATCCGGCTTGTGTTTCGGAACGTCATATAGAGCTACGCGAACGCCTTTCAAGCCCGTTAGGTCGCGCGACGGCGGAGCCTCGGTTCCTGCTTGGGGCTTGGCGGCGGGATCGACTGCGTAGATGTTGAAGTTTTCGTCGCCGTCGTTGTCCTTGACGTAGAGAATGTATTTGCTGTTACGCGTCCAGAAATAACCAGGTATGGGGCGCTTGGTTTCCGTGGTGAGTAGCCGCGCCGCGCTGAACGGCTCATCGACACCCTTGACAAAGATGTTGCGAGTATTTTTCCAAGGCTTCTCAAACGCCAGGAATCTCCCATCGGGAGAAAGCTCTGGATTCACAATTTCCGGATTGCCGAAGATCAGTTCGCGGTCAATCAGAGGTGGGAGGCCGCTGGTGGCGGCTTTATTGCCATTTGTCTGCGCTCTCAGCGACGTTGCGGCTAAAGCGATACACGTGAGGATCCGGAACAAGTTCTTCATGTTCTTCATGGCGATGATCCTTTCAACCTCACGGCCCAGCGTAACTTGCTCGAAACGGTTAAGGTCACGGCCCAGTTATCTGGCATTCGTTCTTGAACGTTCATCCAAGGACTAGATCCGCGGACGGCGGCTGCAAGGTTAGGCTCGGAATGTTCATACGCTCCCTGCGCGACGCGGTCAAGTCGTTTCTGGCTCCAGCGCCAACGTAGGGCCCAGTCCAGGTGCGCCACATTGGGATATCGCTGAGTTGCGGCATCGCTCTCCTACATGAACGAACTGTCGGCCGCTCGGATGTAATCGCCTAACTAACTCCCGCTGAAAGAGTTGCGCCGAATTGAGTACTGGGTCGAACTTTTCCGATTTGGCGACAAATCAGGAGTCCTGAAAAGTTAATGGAGAGGGTCGACGGTCCGGCTGACTTCAACCCACGATTTCGGGAATGGCTTCGGAAAGTAGAACCAAATGACTTCCATTTCCACAAGGAAGCCTTGGTTAGCATGAAGAAGAATCTCGATAGGGCCATGGTCTTTTGTCTCAATAGTAATTCCGCCGAGGTGGCCAATTTTGCGACTGCAAATAGCTGAGGTAGATGGAAGCCTACGAAATCCTTCCGCGAGCTCAAGCTTTGCCGCACCCATCCCATTTCCTCCTCTGAAAGGGGCTGCTTCTGAATCGGCATAAGTTCACGGAAAATGTGAGCGCGATTGAGGAGGACCTTGGGTTGTTTAGTCTTTTTCCGAAACGGCCACATAACACGCAGTATCGCATTTTCATGCCGGTACTAGGAAGAACATGTCCGATTTCGCGACTAATCGGGAGCTATGGTGCCGTTCTTCGCCATGGACTGCGCTGGACCCGCGATTTTTCGTAATTCCGAGAGGATTGCTGCCAGCGCCTGCTCGAAATTTTTGTCGCGGTTCCCTTGGAGAACGGCCGTTTGGGCATGTTCGGTCAATCCCCACAAGGTTTGGTGGGTCTTCAGGTCCCGAATGGCAAGATGAAATTGCGAATCGTACCGAGGGTTTTGTACCGTCAACGGTTCTGATTCCATAGGTTGCAACATAATCAGGCGTATCTCGAACACCAAGTCCGCCTCCCCGGGAGTGCTTACCAGTTCGTAGCGTCCCCATGATTTCATAGCCGCATAGAATTCGTTATACAGACGATCAGGCCCGCCGCTGTATTGAGGCATGTCAAAGAGCGACTCATCTCCCCCTCCATTGGCGATGAAAACTTTCTTCGCTGCAAGGATTAGTGGTGGAACCGGTGCGGGAGGCACTTGTTTGAATTGTTGCGCCGCGCACAGGTACAGGTAGCCGCAACCCAGCGACATCGCAAGGCCAGCACAAAGGACAGCTGCCCTCAGACGTTTCGTCATAATTCTCCTCCTTATTGCACAGGGCGGGCTGATCAATTCTCCCCAGCATTCCCGCCGTGTGCGCGTCTTCGTCCACTCTATGGACGTTGCGGAGAGAGCTTGCGTTACCGGTTCCAGAAATGGACAATTTCAATTCAACCAAGAAGCCGGGAGTCAGTGACCAATCAAGGAGATAACCGAGCACGTGAAGTATTAGGAGCAAGATGTCCGGTTACCCGACTTCCATGATAGGTCTGTGTCAAGAGGGCAAAAGCGCTCCTGAGGCGCTCGGGAGGAGCGCGGGTGTAAAACTCTTTGGGCTTCAGTGCGTGTGTCGGCCTCGCGGCCAGGGTTGCTCACGTTGGAGAACTAATCGGGCACTTTCTTTTCCTAGTCGGTGTCAACGTTCTAGGTGCACTCTTGAAACTCAAAAGTGTCGCGTTCTGCCTGTCGGCCCTCTGTACACCCGGCCTCATGGCCAAGCAAGACCCGTCAAAGCTTGAAGCGGGCAAGACAGTCCCAAGTCCTGATAAACGTTAGTGCTTTATCGGATGCGCGTTGTCCCTGAGGAGTGAACGCAGGCGGAGAGTTCTGCGCGCGTCCGGTAACGCGGTAACCGGACAGTGACTTTCAGCCTATCCGTGATGTCCGGTTATGCTTCTCAGGTACTTGAAAAATACCCTAGTTGAAATGTCGGTGTTTGCGAACTAATCTTCCCTCAATACTCACACGGAACGCGACAGCAAAGGAACATCCGCGAAAGGATACGCATGGATAAATCCGATTTGGACTTCCTTGAAGTCGTCTATTACTCTGCACCGGCGCCAAACTCGTTAGCGGCATTGACAATGCCAGGTTCCGTTCGGAAAGCTAGGCTTTAACAACGCGAATCCCGGTCATTCTCCCATCGTGGATTTTAGCTGTCACTGGCGCGCTCACACTACCCGAATCAAGGTATCGTCATTTGAGCAAGATGTCCGGTTTTGTACTTATCGGGCGCGCGCAACCACTAAAGTCATTTCGAGGCGCACACAGCAGACGCGACAGCAAGGAACAGCGAGCAGATGTTTTTTCATCGGCTCAGCGACCGCCGATCTTTTCGGGCTGTTTCGGCGCTGCACCTGCCAGCCAGTGCTGGTTGAAGCCGATGTAGTCTGACGGGAGGTAGGCAAGGATCGTCCGGCGCAGTTCGAGCATATCCACGCCGCCGAGCTTCTTGTAGAGTATCTTGCCGTCGGCGTCGATCAGCACGGTGTACGGCAAGGCGGAATCCCAGGTGGGGTCGAATGCCATTTGCAACGCTGTCGTGTCGTTCGACGCGAAGAGGAGATTGCGGCTCGTGGCGTGCTTCTTCTCCAACATTTTCATCACGCCGGCCTTTTCGTCCGGCATGTTTGCCGCCACAGATCAGCCCCAGGTCGCGATTCTTGTACATCTGGAAGGTGTCCTGAAAATCGGCGAACTCGTCGATGCAGGAGCCGCACCAGGTGGCCCAGAAGCTGACGAGGATCATATGCTTTGTGGGATTCGCGCGAAGCTTCTTCAGATCGTCTGCCGTCGCCATTTCCAGATTCACCGGCTCTTCCTGCATCTTGCGGAACGCTTCGAGGCGGGAGGCTGACTTCTCCTGCCACTTCGTCGAGCAGCCAAAGACGCCCGTGTGTTTCACGGGCACTTCCCGATTCGCGAGAGTGGCGTCGATTGCGTTGCGGGTGTCTTGGGTGTTGACCATCTCCACGCGATAGCTATTGTCGAAGCGGCCTTCGTAGCGAAGCTTGCGGTCCTTATCGAATACAAAAACGTGGGGCGTCGCCTGCGGGCCGTAGGCGCGCGTGACGGACTGCGTTTCGCCGTCGTAAAGGTAAGGGTAGTGGAGCTGCTTGTACTCGACGCGGATTTTCATCTCATCGAGGCTGTCGCTGATGTCGGAGGAGTCCAGGTCATCGATGCGAATCGCCTTGGGGTCGTTCGGCTGAATCCCCACCACGGCAACACCGTGGCCGCGATAGTCCTGTTCCAGTTGCTGGATGCGCTGCTCGTACATTTGGGCGATCGGACAATGATTGCACGTGAAGACAACAACGAGTACGGGGCTCGCGGCGTAGTCCGAAAGCCTGTGGATCTTTCCGTCCACGCCCGGGAGAGAAAAATCAGGTGCGGGCGAGTCGATGGCAAGAATCGGATGATTCGTCTGGCCACACGTTGCCACGGCCAGGCAGAGGGAAAAAATCAGGCGCCACATCTGTTGCTACCTCCGTGCAAACCTTCAATAAACTCCTGTCTACTTACTGGCCGCATCGGCGCGCAGTGCTGCAGACTGCGCCGGGGCCGGACGAGGCGTCACGTCCGCATTCACCAAACCCATCGCCCATTTGATCGCTTCGACGTACATCTTCTGGATGCCCGGGTCGTCCCAATTCTGTTCGACGTGGCCGAGCGTGGAATAGAATACGCGACCCTTGCCATACATCTTGGCCCACGTCACGGCAAAATCGAGATCCTTGCGGTGCACACGGGGGTTCTTGAGATCGAGCTTGCTTGCATCCAGGCGCATGAGGACGCGAACTCTTTCCCGCGAGAAATTCTTGATTTGGTAAATCTCGTCCTTCAGCACGAAGGACTCCGGAAACTGCCGCATGCCAGGGAAGTTTGGATCCTCGACAAGAATCGCTGCGTCAAACGTGCCCCAGGGATGCTCGTCGAAGTAGCCCCCGATCATTTGGCCGTACTCGGGCCAGGACGTGAACGTGATTGTCGCACTGTGAACGCCGACAAAGCCTTTGCCGTCATCGTGTACGAAGGAGAGGAGCGCTGCCTTTTGTTCTGCATTCATCTCCAGGTCGCCGCCCGTGTAGAAAAGGACCGCATCAAAATCGTTGAGATTCTTCGCGTTGTACTCGAGTTTCTGTTTCGTTAGCACTTCCGTGTCCGTGCGAATCGTTGTGGCCCACAGGCCGGTTTCGCGGCCGAGCCGCTCGATCGTCGCGGCTGCATGCGAAACGGCTTCGTGGCGGTAGCCCTTCTCCTCCGCGAGGACGAGGAGATGCTTCATCGGCGGTGCAGGCGTTTGCGTGTGGCAGTTGGCGGCAAGCGCGAAAGAGAACACGAGCACTATCGCACGAAACATCTTCACGTGTGACCCTCCCTTTTCGCCGCGAGGAGACTACTTCTTTGCGCCAAGCCAGAGAAGCGCGTTGGCGAAGAGCTTGTTCTGGACCGGATCGGAGTAGATCTTCTCGCCGTCCTTGCCGTGCCCCATGTTCATGTAAATCATACGGTACTTCGCGTTCATCCAGACAACCGGCAGATCGCCACTGGGAATCACGTCTTTGATGCCGATCGGATAATTCGAAGGGTCGAGCGTGACGAGTACGTGAACGTCTTTGTTCACGCGCGGGCTCGGCTTCCACAGATACCATTCGTTCGCCGGAGACATAAACGAAGCAGGAAGGCCCTTGGTGACAGGGCTGTTGGCATCGTCCACCGTCAGTTTCGCAGGAAGTGGCGGCCAGTTGTTGCTGTAAAAAACCGCACCGCCTAGAAAGTTCACAAACCAGGGCCAGTGCGTGTCCTTGTCGTTGTATCCAGCCACGTGGAAGCCGATCCATCCGCCACCGTGTTCCATGTAGCGTTCGAACGCGGCACGCTGCCGCGGCGTCTTCGGGAATTCGTTGAGCCAAAGGACCAATTGGTAGGGCTTCAGTTCGTTGTCGTTCAGCTTGTTCCAGTCCGTGGTGACGTCGAAGACAAAATTGTCTTTTGCCGCCAATTCGCGGTAGAACGCGATGGCGTCATTTGCGGTTTTTACGTGATCCGACTCGACGTCGGTCGAGTAGAAGGCGAGGACCTTGAATGCCGGTTCAGCGGGGAGTGTGACGGAACCGAAAAGAACCGCGAAGATAGTAACCACAACGAAGACTCGGAGGAACATTCTCCGTGCTGGTGTTGTACAGGGGATCATTTTGCGCCCTTTTCCTGGCCTGCGGCCCAGAAAATGGAGTTTTCAAAGAGCTGCGTGAACGCTTTGTTGTCGAAATGCTCCGGACGATGGCCCATGAAGATGTAAATGTTCCGCGCCCTCTTGTGCTCGTTGGTCCAAACGACCGGATGGTCGCCCATTTTTATGTCGGTGTTGGGCGTGTACGTCTTTTCGTCCACGCTGGCCAGCACGTGGACGTTCGCGCGCGGCGGCTTGTCGTAGGTGTAAAACTCCTCGTCCTTGATCGTGAACGGCGAAAGAATTCCTTTCATCGCGGGGTGATTCTTGTCTTCGATCGTGACTTTGCCGGTGACGAACGTCGCGATGTAGTTCTTGAAGCGAATCCCGCGCATAAAATCGCAGAACCAAGGCCACATCTGGTAGCCATCGAATTCGCCGAGCAGTGTGGCGTGGTGAAAGCCGATCCAACCGCCTTTGCCTTCGTCGATGTATTTGATGAATGCGGCCTGCGCCCTGTCTGTCCAGTTGTACGGCGGGTAGTTCAGCTGAATAAAGAGTTTGTATTCGGCAAGAAAGGCGTCGTCGATCTTCTCCGTATCCTCGATGTAGTCCACGGCAAAGTTGTTGTCGGCGGCGAGCTTGCCGAGCCAGATCTTGGCCCGATCGACGAAGGGCTTATGGATTCCGCCGTGCTCCGCGATGGCGATGACGCGGAACATCGGCGTTTTCTCCTGTGCGTTGAGGAGCGCAGCAGACAAACCGGCGACGAGCAGGAGCCGCAGAAACAAGGAGTGCAGCCACTTTCGCGCGGGTCGGAACATATCAGTGCGTGTGAATCGCTCCTTCCTGTGCGGTCAGTTCTTTCGGAGACATGTTCGCGTCGAACTTGAGATTGAAGAAGCCGACCATCATTTCGTCCCAGCTTTGCTGGCCCCAGATGACGGCTTTCGTGGGATCAGGATTTTCCGGATTGTCCGGCGAGTTGTCGAAATGCGCGGTGCACTCGATTTTCGCGCCCTGCGGCAAGTCCATCGGCTCGGCCAGGTTGTACCAAAGCTGCCAGTGCCAGTTGTAGACCGGCACGTTCAGGATCGTTTTGCTCTTGCCGTCAGGGAAAATAATCCGGTATTCGAATGATTTGCCTCGCGCATGCATATGGGGATGCAGCGCGACGAGTGTCACATCCTTGCGAACGTTGAACGAAGCATCCACCCGGTAGTTCGGGTCGCCGGGAGGAATCTTGAAGGTGCCGTTCGACGCGGAAAGTGTGAGAACGCGCTCTTTCGGCGACGTTTTCGCAAACACAAGTCCGAGCTTTGTCTGATCGGTTGTGGCTTTTCCGTTTGGCGTGTAGTGCACTTCAAAGACAATGTCCGAACCAGCTTTGATCAGCTTGCCTTCGCCGGGATGGAGAATTTCCGCAGGCTGGCCTGGCGCATAACCGACGAGAAAATCGCTGGGCAGGGCGCTCGTGTCCGTCTTCTCATCCGTCTTTGCTGGAGGCGCGATGAAAAATGCGCCGGGCTTCTGATCCTTGAAGTAATTGGATCCGGGCTCGCGGAGGTACGCGATGATGTGATGCACCACCGAGCGGTCGGTCGGCCGCACTTCGAGCATCTGCACCCACTTGTCTTCCTTAAAGCCGGTGGGAACGATGACGTATTGGTACTCGATCACGCCGGCGGCAGGAACAGAAAATGGCTTGGGCAGTTGAAAAACCATATCCGGCTGGGGAATGCCCCACCCCTCGACAAACTCCTTCACCGGCGGTGGCATATCCTTCGGATCACCTTCCTGTGCGCCGCCGTTCACCCAAGTGACAAGCTTGCGGATCTCCGCCGGCGAGAGTGACCTCTCATTGGAGAAGTGCCCGTACTGCGGATCGGCGTACCACGGCGGCATGATCTTTTGCGTGACGACCATCTTGATCGTCGAGGCCCATGGCTTGGTGTCCCTATACGTCAGCATCGAGAATGGCGCAGCCTCGCCCGGCCGATGACATGTCTGGCAGTGCTTCTGCAGAATTGGCGCGACGTCTTTCGAAAATGTGGGAGGCGGGTTGTTCGGTTCTTGGGCGCGCGCATTTAGTAGGGCGCAAACCGCAACGGCGAGCAAAATCGTGAAGCACGAGGCAGCGCGGCGGGTTACTTCCATTTGTTTTCACCTTCCACGATGGTGATGTAACAGTCGAGCGGAAGATTCGGACAGCGCTGCGTCGCACCACCTGGCTCGGGCCATTTTAACTCAGGATACCCGACTTTCATTGTCCAGCTCCTACCTTCAACTACCTTCACTACCTTCAAGTGCGACCGTCCGCGCCTACCTCAGAATGATCTTCCGGGGCGACAGGTTTCTCGCACTAGGTACGCGTATTGTGTAAATCAAAATGAATGGACACCTTGGTTCTCCGGTTTGCTCGTGCTCCGACTTCTTCTTAATGAATCGCAAATGCGTGTTTCACTTTTAAATCCTGGCCCCCGCGAGCCGATCCTGCCGGACCGGGTGCCAGTACCCACTTTGCCGGGAACGCGACAAATCGGGAGTTGGCCTGACAGATGCAAGACTTTGTGAAACTATTTGACCAAGACAACGGGAGGTGCAGCATGAAATACCGAATTGCAATATGGGCGGCTGCGGGCTTTCTCGTTGCGAGTGGGTGGGCGGTTTATTTCTTTGTGAGAAATAAGGACCTTCCGATAGAACCAATTGTGTCCGCTCTTATGCGGTTATCCTGCCCCATTGCGATTGTCGGCTCGCATTACCCCGTTAGCCTCTATTCGGCGGTTGCTGCAAATGTCGCCACGTACGCACTGGTCGGTCTAGTGGTGGAAACCCTGCGACGGCAATTTAAGCACTCAACTAATTCAAAGACGGGACTTAGCCGCAAGCGCCCAATGCCTTGACATAACTTGCAAACCAGTCGGCACTGGCATAGTCTAACTATGGCAGGGAGCCACGATTTTGCATCGAGACGAGATTCTTCTGGGAACACTCTATCTGTTGATCTTGCAGACCCTGGCGCGCTCCGGCGAGATGCATGGATATGAGATCGCCAGTTCCATTCAGCGGATATCGGAGGACGTTCTTCAAGTCGAGGAAGGCTCGCTTTACCCCGCGTTGCAGCGGATGTTGATCAAAGGTTGGGTAACCGCGAAGTGGGGCACGACAGCTGGAAACCGCCGTGCTCGCTATTACCAGCTGACAGCGCTAGGACGAAAACAATTAGACGCGGAAATGTCGCAGTTTGAACGCGTCATCGGAGCGACCACGCGTGTCATAGAAGCTGTCTGAGAGGAGTTCTGGCATGATTTGGCTGGGCGAATTTGCAAGACGGTTCAGGATGCTGATTCATCGGCGTGAATTTGACGCGGACCTCGAAGAAGAGATACGCCTGCACATCGAGTTGCGCCAACAGGAAGAGTTCCAGTCTGGAATGACCGCATATGATGCACAAGCCGCTGCCCGACGCCGATTCGGCAACACAATGTACCTGAAGGAAGAAAGTCACATCGCATGGGGCTGGGAATGGTTGGAGAACGTGGCGCAGGATGTCCGCTACGGTCTGCGCACGCTGCGCAAATCTCCCGGCTTCACCGCCGTCGCTATCCTCACACTTGCTGTCGGCATCGCGGTGAACACTACCGTGTTCACTGCTTTTGACGCCCTTTTCTTGCGTCCTCGTCCAGTAAAGGACCCTAACAGTCTGGCATCCATCTTTCGCACGACTCCCGGCGAACCTCGCGGAGGATTTTCTTATCCCGAGTATCTCTACTATCGCGACAACAGCAGAGCCTTCTCTGATCTCTCCTTGTTTGCCTTCGGCATGGCGGTGACTTCTTCCGATTTGCCTGCCACGAGTCCTGGAGTCGTGCCCCGCGTCGCCGGAGCGGTCGGATTCCAGCTTCCGCAATTGCTCCAGGGCAGTGCTCAGCCCATCATGTGTTTTTTTGTTTCCGGCAACTACTTCCCAATGCTAGGAGCAGCTCCTCTCTTGGGCCGCATCCTCCTGCCCGAAGATGATCAAGCCAATGCCACGCCGGTTGTCCTGATGAGTGGAAATTCCTGGCAGCGACATTTTCACTCCGACCCCCATGTCGTGGGTTCAACTCTTCATCTGAATGGAGCCGCTTTTACGGTCATCGGCGTTACTCCGCTCGATTACCTTGCTACTGCCTCATCTATTCCTGATCTTTGGGCGCCCGTCTCGGCAAAAATCGCAATAGGTACAGCAACCCGCCAGGAATTGGAAAATCGCCTTGTGATTGCCGGCTTTCCCATGGGGCGTTTGAAACCGGGAGTTACGCTGTCGGATGCACAGGCGGAACTCGGCGTGCTCGCGGCGCAGTTGCGAACGCAGTATCCCGAAGCTGAGCGCAACATGACTGTGGGCGTTGCCTCTGGCCGCAGCAATCTCGCCGCGCTTGATTCTGATGCGTGGCCCGTTGTCATCGCAGCCATGTCGGCTGTCGCTTTGCTTCTCCTAATCGCTTGCGCTAATGTCGCAAGCCTGTTGCTCGCACGCGCCGTCGCACGTCGCAAAGAAATTGCCGTGCGCCTCGCTCTTGGCGCGGGCCGATGGCGTCTGCTGCGTCAATTGCTGACAGAGAGCATTCTGCTTGGAATTCTTGCCGGAGCGCTTGGCCTGCCTCTGGCTGGATGGATGCTTCACCTTTTGATCGTCGAGATTGCTTCAGCTCTCCCGTCGTTTTGGGGCACCATTGCTCTCGAGATCAATCCCGACATCAGAATTTTTGCATATACCTTATTTGTTTCGTGCGCAGCTGGAATTGCCTTTGGTCTCACACCGGCCCTGCAAGCTTCGAAGGCCGACGTGAACTCCGCACTCAAGGATGACAGCACTGCATTCGGCTATCGCTTGAGCCGTTCGTGGCTACGCGGCTTGCTCATCGCCAGCCAGATGGCCGCTTGCCTCGTTCTGCTTATCAGTTCCGCGCTGCTGCTCCGTGGATCGCAGCGCGCCCTGAAGATCGACCCTGGCTACAATGCGAAGAGCGTCGCCTTCCTGGAAATGTACGATCCAAAGAACTTACATTATTCGCAGTCGCAGTTGCTCCAACTCAATCGCGACCTTATCCATGGCATCGTTAGCCTCCCTGGGGTGCGCTCAGTTTCGCAAGCTTCTCGCGGGCCTATCGGCGGCAATCGCTGGGTAGCTGTTGCACGCGCCGACGCAACATCTCCACCTCACAGTACTGGCGGGGGCGAAACACCACTTGCTGGCTACAGTTACGTCACGCCAAATTATTTTGACACTCTCGGCATTCCCATCGTTCGCGGCCGCACCTTCACACCTCGTGAGGCGGATGGACGGGCGCACGTTGTTGTCATCAGTGAGGCCACTGCTCGTCGTTTCTGGCCTGGTGAAGAGCCGATCGGCAAACTTCTGAAGATCGGTTCAGAAAAAGGAAGCACGTCCTTTCCCGGCGAGCGCGATCCATTCGTGGCGAGCAGCGTGGTGATCGGCATCGCTGGCGATGTCCGCAGCATGGATCTGCGCAGGCTTGATGAATCGTATCTCTACCTTCCGCTCTCCCAGTCCCGTCAATGGACCAGCATTCTACTTGTGCGGGCGGACGGAAATCCAACGCCATTGCTTCCGGTGATCGGCCGTGAGTTTCGCCGCGTGGACGCCAATCTTCCCGTCCTCGCCGCACCCTTGAATACGATGGTTTCCATGGATCCCTACTTCGTGGTCTCACGAATCGGTGGTGTTCTTGCGAGCATTGTCGGCGCGCTAGGCTTGCTGTTGGCATGTCTCGGCGTCTACGGTGTGGTCAGCTACAGCGTGGTACAGCGAACTCGCGAAATCGGTATCCGTATGGCGCTCGGCGCGCAAAGTGTCCAAGTGTTGCGCCCCGTGGTGACCGAAGGTTTACGGCCGATTCTCTTTGGTGTTGCACTTGGTGTCCTCGCTTCCGCCGGCGTCTCGCGCGCGCTTTCGGCGACGCTGTTCGGACTCAGTCCCCTAGACCCCGCCTCGTTCGCTGGCGTCTCACTTTTGCTGATCGCGATCGCGTTGCTTGCTACCTGGCTTCCCGCGCGCCGCGCCACGCGCGTCGATCCCATGCTCGCTTTGAGATATGAATAGCCCTTCGCACAGATTTACAACCACCCTTCCTCAGAACGGCGCCGCAACGTGCAGGCTTGCGAAGCCCGGTTTCCCCGGGTGGACGCATGGTCCGCAATTCTGTTTTTTGGACACTGCTGGCAAGTGTTCCCTGGTGACGGCAACTCGAGAATAATCCACTTGCCTGCTGTAACCAGACATGTTGCTATCCAGGGAGCTTCCCCGAGCCGACCACCGAAGCCGCATACTACCGCTTCGGTTAATGCGTTGCCGCCTGGTTCGCTCCTGGCAGGGTGGCGTAATAGCCTTTACGGGCGTGGACTTTGTAGTCCTTTTCTCCGGCGGAAATCTGAATCTTGCGAAACTTGCCATCCCAGTTCTTGTTCTCGGGATAGTAGCCCAGGCTGTATTGGTGGTGCAGTTCGTCGGAGATCTCGTCGAGAGCAGCTTCGAGTTTGGCGATGCCGCGAACTTCCAGCATGCGCCCGCCGGTGGCCTCGGCAAGGTCCTTGAGGGTGTCTTTATGAAAGATGTGGAGCACGTCGCATTTGTCGCGGCCGGCATCGTAGATCTGCAGCACATAGGCGATCACGTCGTCCTCCAACAAGGCTTGCAGAGCATCCTCTATCGAAGACTCGCTCTGCGAATCGCCGGAAAGGGCCACGATGACGATGGCCTTGCGTCCGACCTCGCCGGAAAGGTAGCGGTGCGTGGAGACGCGGATCGCATCGTAGAGGTGAGCTTCGCGGTCCTTGGTGTTCACGGGCTTGCCGTTGATGCCTACCGTGCCACCGCCGGGTAGCCAGACGGGGTGCTGAGACGGAGCCGGGCCTGGATCGGGCAGCCCGATGGCCGTGCCTCCAATTTGAATGCTACCGGCCGCCTGCTGGAGGAGCGCCTCGTCTGAGGTGGGCAGCTGCACCACGTCGACGCGCGAGGCGTAGCTCACAATGAAGCCCAGGTCCGTGGGCCGCACCACGTGCTTGACGAACAGCTTGGAGGCCTGCGCCTCCTCGCTGAGAATCCAGGGCATGTTGGTGCCGGTGTCCAGGAGCACGCCCACATTCAGGACGACGTCGCTGTGGTGGGCAAAGAACTTGATGGGCTGTGGGCGACCGTCTTCGGTGAGGATGAACTGGTCTTCCGGGAGGTCGCTGACGAGGCGTTTCTTGTTGTCGCGCACGGTAAAGTAGACAGAGACGAGGTCAACCCGGCGGCGAATGACGTCTTCCTGGCTGGGTTTGTCCTGTGCGTCTTGCCGCTGGGCGAAAACCCACTGGGGGAACTCCAGACTAACCAGTGCTGAGACCAAAATCACAAGGGATACGCCGATTCGCCTAGGCATAGGATGGCTCCTATTTGCACTCTTACGAGGGCCGTGCACCGTTGGATGCGAGCGGGCTGCTGCGGAGTTGTCGTGGGAAAGCTCCTTTTGAGCTGGTGTCGGGGCGCGGCTGCTGATGGTCCGTTGGCGGGGTACGGGACTTGTACGGTTACCGTCCACTTGCGAAAAACCTTGGAATAACGCTATTTCGTTTCCGTGATAGATTTTTTCAGTATGAGGCTCGTTCTCAGCCACTCCTTCGTGTCAGGTGTGCTGCTGGCGGTCTCTTGCGGACTGCTCTGGGGTCAAGGCAAGCCGAAGCGCGGAACACTGAACATCGAAGTTGTCGACCCAGCCGGGAACGCCATTCCTCACGCGGACGTTAGATTCTCGCCACCTCCGGAAGATGCGCCCAGCAAATTAGAAACAGCCACCAACGGTAAACTCACCTTAAATTTGAAAGCGGGTAGCTACACTCTGGTTGTGGCCTGCCCAGGCTTCAAGACGACTTCTACGCCCATCACAGTGCGCGACACGGAAGAGATTCAGGCCGTCTCGATCACCATGCAAATCGGATACATTGGGTCCGTCATGGTAGAGACGACGACCCAGCTCGAGTCTCCACGGAACAAATGCGCTATAAGCCAAGTCTTAAAGCCTACCAGGACGGTCACTGGAACCTACACGGAAGAAGCCACGAGAAAGAATGCCGAGGGGACAGTACTTCTGTGCGCAACGGTGGACGGGCATGGCAATGTAACGGATGTCAGCCCAATTAGCGGTCCGCCGGAGCTTTTGCAGCCATCCATGGATGCCGCACGACAATGGCAGTTTGAAGCCCCGTCGAAGCTCCCGATTTCATTAGAATTGAGATGACGTACAGCCTGACAAAAGCGTGCCCTGACGGAAAAGGGATGGACGTTGGCGACATCGTCACGACGATAGTGCCGACAGAGGATCACGAGGGCGACCTGAAGATTCTTGGAAAGCTGTTCCAACCATCGCCCCGGTATCCAGAGGCAGCAAGAGCTGAGCGGCGTCGAGGGCAGCTTTACCTCTCGATAGTTGTCAATCCTGATGGAAGCGTGTCGGATGTCCGAATCACGAAACCACTCGACGAACTTCTCGACAAGCCAGCAGTGGAGACTGTCCGCACGTGGAGATTCAAGGTTTCTCCCGGAGTGAACCCCACCAGATTTTCTGTCACCCTGAGCTTCCGCATACCTTGCTTCGACAATTGATCACCAGCATTGGAGAGATTGACCGCTAGCCCCTGGTAAACGCGGTTACCGGAGAAGTTCATACTGGAACCACATTTATCTGCCTGGAAATATCCGACGGTTTCACGATTTTAGCCCCTCGTCGAAATACACCAGGAAATCCGTGCTCACGGCTTCTGCTCCGAGTTGGCGTAGCAGAGTGATTACCTGGCCCCGATGGTAGCTGGAATGGTTGACTACGTGGGCCAGCTGCTGCCAGAGCGGATATGAATAGCGTTGGCCTTTCTGGTTGATGTAAGCCAGCTCTTCGCCTAGGCGCTGTGGCGTGAGTTCCTCGATAAACTGCACCTGATCGTGCTCTACTGTCTCCCATCTCGATTCCAACGACTGCATTGTGGGAAAGGTCACGGCTTCGAGCAAAGCTCTCGGTGAGCGTCCCTGCCAGCGTTCCAGCCAGATCCACTCTGCGCTCAGAATGTGAGTGAGAGTGTCACGGATTGACGAAAAGCTGTTGCCCATAAGGCGGATAAAATCATCGCTGGCCAATGTGCTGGCGACTGTCAGAATGCGCCGGCTAGCCCAACGGTTGTAGTCATAGAGTGGGCGGATGTTATTCAGTTCCATGGTGCAATCCCCGAGGTGCTCCGTTGGGAGCTAGCCTGTCAATCAGCTGAGGCCCGTAACATAACAGGAATAGGAATTGATGTTGTCGAACTTTCTCTTAGACGCCTCTTTTGGGTCCTGGTAAACGCGGTAACCGGTCAAGTACTGGGAGCCAAGTTACCGGTAAGGCGACTGGAAGGAGTTGACTCGTTTTTCTCCACGCAGAATAGCGAAGACCAGGCTATCCAACGACTGGCCCTCTATATCAACTGTGTCAACGACTGCGACTGTGGCGCGTAACTGCATGCGTTAGCCCTGCAGAGAACTGTCAAAAGCAGTAGTTCAAGAATAGGAACTCGGACGGTCGATTAGTAAAAGCCGATGGCGAGAAGCATTCGCCGCTAGACACCTGTCAATTTGAACAGGGGTATGACTCATTCGTCGCAGGCACTATGACTCTTGGCAAGGCCAACTGGGTAACTTCAATTGGAAGAGGTGAAACGACATGAAACTCTTAAGTCGCGTGTGGTTGGCGATGCTGTTTATCCTGCCGATGCTTGCGGCATCTCCCTGTCGGGCACAGACGGAGACTCAAACGGCCGACAAGAGCACTGCGGTGTCACCCGATACAGACGCGCAGAAGAAAAATTTGCAAGCCTATATTGATCTCCTACGCAAGGATATACGCCAGCAGAAGGCCGAGATCATGGGGGCGGTCATGGTGCTGAGCGCCGATGACGCAGCGAAATTCTGGCCAATCTACAGTGACTACGACTCGCAGCTGACCAAGCTGAATGACCAGAGGGTAGAAAATATCAAGGAATATGCCCGCACGTACAACCAGATGACTGACGAAAAGGCTGACGAATTGATCCAGAAATCGTTGGCTAATCAAAAGCTCCGCGAGGAGCTCCTTGCAAAAACCTATGATCGCGTCAAGCAGGCCGTGGGAGCGATCACGGCGGCGCGCTTCGCTCAAGTCGAACACCAGTTGCTGCTGATCATCGATCTACAGATTGCTTCGTCGCTGCCCGTTGTGGGCCAGGGCTCGTAAATCTAGGAATAGTGGAATAGAGGAGGATATTCTGATGCGAAACTCATTTATCTGGCCAGCAGCTCTGCTGGCGGGGATGGTCATCGCATGTCCGAACTCGGGCGAGGGGTCCGGGACAGCAGGGCCTTCAGCACTCCCGGCGACAACCACAAACTCAGCGGCGCAAGGTAAACAAAGAGTCATCGTTCCGGCAGGAACGCGAATTCTCATCCGCATGATCGACTCCATAGACACGAACAAGCAAAAGACAGGTGAGCGTTTCACAGCAAGCCTGGAAACCAACCTCCAGGCGGAAGATGTAGTTGTGGCACCTAGGGGCACTATGGTTTATGGCCGTCTGGCACAAGCATCGTCCGCGGGCAAGATGTCTGGAAGTTCCCAGCTTACGCTCGAATTGACAGACATCGTCATCAACGGCACGGCTTATGCGCTGCTCACCAGCACGTATGATATCAAGGGCAAGGGAGAGGGCAAGAAGACAGCTGGAAAAGTGATCGGCGGTGCAGGGTTGGGCGCGCTCATCGGGGGTATTGCAGGGGGAGGTACAGGGGCTGTCATTGGCCTGCTCGCTGGCGCTGCTGGTGGAACAGCCATTGCTGCTTCCAAGAAGGGCGAGCAGCTACAGATCCCGAGCGAATCTTTGCTCGAATTCCGAATTGAGCAACCCGTGAAGCTCCCGGTTGCGGGATAATCTGAGCCGAGAGTGCCAAGACAAGGGGATAAACAAGCCCGATTACACTGACTAAAACGGACTGAGTGCCCGATCAACGCGGTAATCGGAAACTTGAGGTCCTGGTACGGGACTTTTCCGATTAGCCGACTTGAACTAAGCCGCTGGCGCGGCGGACGCTTCGCGTGCTATGGTCCGCGGGTCATGCCCCAGCGTAACGCATCGATTTGTGGTTCTCGCACATGCTCATTTTCTAAGTACCGCAATACCAGTAGCTTACAGATGGGTGAAAAGATTGAATTCCCATAGCCATTAGCCCGCATCCGTCGCAAACGCCAGCGTCTTCCTTCAAGTCGTTGTATCGAAAGCGCGCAAACGCACCCTGCTCGTGTGTGCAACTTGCTCACTCGCGCTTCCGATACAACACTAAGACTAATCGGGAGTTGACCGGCACGCACATCGGAACTCTGGGATTTGGCAGCAGAAGCCTCGGCCACTACTCTCCGGAGTGCGATGATTTGTTCATCGCGTCAAACGGTGCGAGTGCCTCTTCTGGCCGGGCGCGGACCACGAAATCTTCCGTAAAATTCACCCAGCGCACCTTCCCCGACGAATCGATTAGGAATTCTGCTGGTCGCGAGATGTCCGCGCCGTCGCGTCGGCCGTGCACCTGCACCAGATCCCACCTGCGGATCACGTCCTCATGTGCGTCCGAAAGAATCGGAAACGTATAGCCCTGCGACCGGCGAAGATTTTCGGAATCCGCGGGAGAATCCACACTGATCGCGATCACTCGAATCTTCCGTGCATCGAACTCCGGCAGCGCCTTCTCGAAACTCCGTAACTCGGAGTTGCAGAACGGTCACCAATATCCACGGTAGAAAATCAAAACCACGCCGGCTGCTTGGGCCGCGCCCTTCTCGGCGCCGGTTGCACTCTCTGGAGTGAACGGAGAATTCAACGCACCCGTCAAACTCACTAGGTGATTCTGCGAATCCGGCAGCGTGAAATCTGGCGCCGTCTGGCCCACTCGCGGAGCGTCGTGCGAAGCGGGTAGCACATGCCGCGCGCCGATGAAAATGCCGTAGAGGAAAAATCCGCTGAATGCCAACGCCAGCACCGCGAGGACGCTGCCGAAAATTTTGCCGCGACACAGATCCGGATGCTGGAATGCGCGCACAAGCCCCAGGGCGAGCAGCACCAACCCGAGCGCGATCATCGGCAGGTTCGCCCACGGAAAATCGCGAAGCCCCGGGAAACGAACGAAGAACAGCGGATAGCTAACGACTCCTAGGAAAACCAGCGACGCGCCGGTCCACACTGCCCAGTTCCAGCTTCGTTTCATCGCTAACCCCTCCCCCGCTCCACTCCGGTACGACTTCCAATGTGCCTGCCCGAGATCGCGGATTTGAAACTTGTTTGACATCATGCCAGACGTCAGCTCATAGACCAACCGAAACTGCGTCCAAAATCTCATCATTGGCCCGGCGATCCTTAGTCTAGCCGGGTGCTATTTCGTGAGAAGTTTTTCGCGGGCGCGATCGAAGTGTTGCCGCTCGGGGTTGAGTTCTTCGAGGGAGCGGATGGAGATGCAGACGTTCTATGAAAACTCCTCATCCTCAATACTGCAGGAACAGGGGGCCAACTCCTGATTAACGTTAGTGCTTTATCGGATGCGCGTTGTCCCTGAGGAGTGAACGCAGGCGGAGAGTTCTGCGCGCGTCCGGTAAAGCCGTTAGCACGTGGCCAAACGCGGTAACCGGACAATTGGTCCTCCTGCCCGACCCGAGGCATTTTCCGGTCCCCATTTATCTTGTATTTATCTCCCATGTGACATCGTCTCCTTCGGTCCGCTGTGCTCCACTCAAAGCTCCTGGAGGTTTTCTATGACTGAGAGAAACGTTTGCGTTCGCGCTTTTCTTGCGCTTCTCCTCTTCTCGCTGCTCACCGCTTCTCACCTTCCTGCCGCTCCCCAAACTACCGGCGGCTCCGGGTACCATCTCATCAAAAAAGTAAAACTCGGCGGAACCGGCGGGTGGGACTATCTCGAAGTGGATCCCGCCACCCATCGCCTATTCGTCTCCCGCGGCACGCACTACGTTGTTGTGGATCCCGATCAAGGCAAAATCATCGGCGACATTCCAGGTTCCCAGAGAGCCCACGGCGTCGCCTTCGCCAACGAATTCAACAAAGGCTTTACCACCGACGGCAGCAACGCCGATTCCACCATCTTCGATCTCACCTCGTTGAAAGTCCTGGACAAGGTCAAGACGGACAAAGACTCGGACGCTGTCATCTACGATCCATTTTCCAAGCGCGTCTTCACCTTCAATGGCGATGCCAACACGGCATCGGCCATCGACGCTGCCTCGGGAAAACTCGTCAGCACCTTCCCTCTCGGCGGTGGCCCGGAGTTCGGCGCGACAGACGGGAAGGGCAAAATCTTCGTCAATCTCGAGGACAAGAGTTCCCTCGTCAAGTTCGACGCGAAGACTCTCAAGATCGAGAACACCTGGCCCCTCGCACCCTGCGAATCTCCCTCTGGCCTCGCCATTGACGCCGCTCACGAAATTCTTGTTGTCGGCTGCCACAACAAGCTCATGGCCTTCGTCGACGGCAACTCCGGCAAGGTGCTAGGCACGGTTCCCATCGGCCAAGGTGTTGACGCAAACCGTTTCGATCCCGCCACCGGCTATGCCTTCGCGTCCTGTGGTGACGGCACCCTCACGATCGCCCACGAAGATTCCCCCACGAAATTCTCCCTGGTGGAAATGATCCAGACACAGCGCGGCGCCCGCACCATGGCGCTCGAATACGCCAGCCACACCGTCTATCTGGTTACCGCGGAATTCGGCCCTGCTCCCGAGCCAACCAAGGACAATCCTCGGCCGCGCCCGGCCGTTCTTCCCGACACATTTACCCTGCTCATCTACGGCAAGTAATCGCTTCTTCGTTTCGACCCTGAGGCAGATCGTTGCAAGGCAATGTGGATCGACAACAGCACCAACCACAACCTCTTTGACTCAGTGCCATCTGGTAAACGCGGTAATCGGAAAAGTAAAGTCCTGGTACGGAAGATGTCCGGTAACGCGACTACACGTCCACTGAGAGGTTACGATGCAAACGCAGTCTTGCTGGGAGGTGGTAAAGATGGACACCAGTCTCGATGACAAGGTCATCATCGAGGATAACGCGTCTCATGGACAGAAGTAGTTTGGAGGCGCTTCGGAATCGCGAGCGGCAACGACCATTTTACCACCTCGAATCAGCTTATTACAGTTGAGTACGAGCACCACGAGCACCAAGGCTTAAACTGGGGTCACCCATCTACGTACGCGTTTGTCAAATACCAAATACATGACGCCATTGCGTTGGACGGCAAGAAATCCGCAAAGTTCAGTGCCGGCCGAAAAGCGAAAACAAAATCTCTGTGGCCAGTCCAGCGAGAAGCAGACCGCCGAAGATGCGAAGCAACAAAGAGGCTGAAGCGCTGGGGATAGGGCCGGGTGGAGGTTGTGAAGGGAGGGGAGGATCTAGGACACCGGCGCCAGCGTCGTTTGGGTGATGGGAGTCGAGAAACGCCACTAAACGTCGCAGAGATCCACGGCTTGGCGAAGAGAAGAGAGCGGATCGCGCGACGGCACAAATTCGTGGGCCACATACCCGCGAAAGTTCGTAGCGGCGATGCCGCGCATCACCCCATCCCACTCGACTTCTTGGGTGCCATCGAGTTCGTGTCGCCCGGGAACTCCCCCAGTATGGAAGTGCGCGATCCACTCGATATTTTTCTGGATAGTGCTGATCAGATCTCCTTCCATGATCTGCATGTGATAGATGTCATACAACAGCTTGACGCGTGGCGAGTTGACGGCTTGTACCACTTCGGCGCCCCATGCGGTGCGGTCGCACATATAGTCTTTGTGATTCACCTTGCTGTTGAGGAGTTCCAGGCAGATTGTG
>WNFW01000421.1_pt1 | contig 27217 bp, 25 predicted proteins | sample 5400131 | NCBI WGS metagenome assembly WNFW01 (sample SAMN13153362, study PRJNA577476) | soil metagenome | isolation source: 20 cm soil or saprolite under grassland replicate 1 | place: USA:California | collected 2016-06-15 | reverse complement strand
CACTTGTACTCCACCTAACCTATGTTATAATACCCACGGTTAACCTGAAACCTTTCTTCACCTCTAACAATTGGGGAGATTCATTATTAATCATGAATGAACATATTCTTGTTTGTGTGGCGTGGCCGTATGCAAAAAGCTCCACTCATGTTGGTCAGATCGTTGGTGCCTATCTTCCTGCCGATATATTCGCACGTTACCATCGTATGGCTGGGAACCATGTGCTTATGGTTTCCGGGAGTGACGAACATGGCACACCCATACTGGTTGACTCTGAACGAGAAGGCATCAACCCCCGTGAATTCGTTGCGCGCTATCACCACCAGATTTGTGAAGTGTGGGATAGACTGGGCATATCCTGGGATTTATATACCGAAACTGGAACAGAAAACCAGCTCGTGGTGACCAGTGCGATAACTGTGGTCGAACGCTCGATCCTGTTGATCTGATCGCACCTCGTTGTCGCCTATGCGGTAGTAAACAAGCCAGTCTGGAGATACGCTCAACGGAACACTTCTTCCTGGATTTACCCAGGCTGCAAGAGCCGTTGATGGCCTGGCTTTCAGATGGAAAAGATCACTGGCGTACGAACACTTTGGGATTTGCCATGAATTGGCTCAAAGAAGGACTGCGTCCGCGAGCGATCACGCGTGACCTGGATTGGGGTGTTCCTATTCCAATTGATGGCTTCGAGGATAAACGCATTTATGTGTGGTTTGACGCTGTTATTGGCTATTTCTCAGCCTCAGTTGAATGGGCTGAGAAGCGCGGCACACCAGAAGCATGGAAGACCTGGTGGGTACCAGAACAGGCAGACCCACCGGTAAAATCCTACTACTTTATCGGAAAAGACAATATTCCTTTCCATGCTATTATCTGGCCTGCAATGTTGATGGGCTATGGCAATCGCAATTTGCCTTATGATGTGCCGGCAAACGAGTTTATGACAATGAGCGGGGCAAAGGCATCGAGTAGTCGAGGCAATGTTATATGGACAAAAGATGTTTTAGATCAATTTGACGCTGATACGTTACGCTATTATCTCTCGATCACTGCTCCCGAAGGACGAGATACCGATTTTACCTACGAGGAATTGATTCGGCGAAACAATGACGAACTGGTAGCCACCTATGGAAATGCGGTACATCGCACGCTCACTTTTCTACAGAGCAAGTTCGGTGGTGTTGTACCACATCCACAAACACTGAGCCTGGCTGATCGCGAAATTCTGCAAGAAGTTGAGCGAGGCTTTACAATAGTTGGGCATAACATAGCAAATTGCCATTTGAAAGATGGCATTAACGCCGCTATGGCAGTTGCGCATGCAGCAAACCGTTACCTGGATGAGCAGGCCCCCTGGAAACAGATCAAAATAGATCGCGAGGCGGCAGGAACAACAATATACGTAATGCTTCAAGTCTTGAGCGGCCTGAAGGTACTCTTCTGCCCTTATCTACCATTCTCATCTCAAAAGCTACACCATTTTCTGGGGTTCGAAGGTCAGGTGGATAAAGTCAGGTGGGGACTTGCTGAAGTTCCAGAAGGCATAAAATTACCTGTTCCAACACCATTATTCCCGAAATTAGAAGAGTTTGCAATCGTCCAGTAGAACAGTAATCCTGCTACCCTGAAGAGGCTTTTTGTTCACCACCATCTGAGGAGTGCTCGACGGTTTCCAGATTATGCGTATGCGCGTGACTATGACGAACAGGAATTTTCTTTCTGTGATCGACGATGATATGTGTGATCTCATCGAGCTTTTCAGGCGACCATTCGGCAAAATGATCCCAGGCACTTGTCTGCCAGTCATCAACCGTCTTTGTCTCCGGAATCCAGGGAGGAAGGTTCAACAGCAAGTGCTGAGCTAATGCATTGACAAATGGCTCGTACATCCGTCGTATATCGTAAAGGCGTTGTTCAGCATCCTCCTCCTGACGGAACACTAACCCTACCTCGGCAAGAGCATCGCGCATCCTCGCAAACTCAGTCGTAGTGAGGCGTCCCAGTTTAGGCTTCATCGGCGGTGTCCCATAGACCTGTGCGAGGTCGACTGCCGCGTGACGGGCGATAGCGAAAGTGAGTCGTATCGTAGGCGCTGAAACGTCCTCAAAACCAACAAACAGCAATGCGCAGGTATCCAGAATGGTGGTTAGCGCGCTCAGCCAGGATTGCCGTTCATGTTGGGAGCGATAGTATGTTAAAACAGGATAGGAGAGATGACTCTCCAGCAATTCGGCACACCATCGTTCCCATTCACGCATGAATTGGACAAGTTCATCTATTTTCCGGTCTCTATAACTCCTGCGCAATAATTCGGTCGCACTTGAAGGTGAGCCAGCACGCGCATCGAGAAGGGAGATATTAATCTCACGGCGCGAAAAGGCCTGGTAGATCACCGGAATATAGCCAATAATCAGGGCGAGTAAGAAAAAGCCAAAACCTGCCTCTGCAAAGACGAGGAATCGTGCCAGCCCTGACATTGGTGTGACATCGCCTAAACCGAGGGTGACGAATGTCGTTCCACTCATATAGAGATAGGTTCCAATAGTCACATTCTTTTCCGGCACATTCAGAGGTAAACTTAGCCCCCATTGGATGAGTGCGAAGGAGAGCACGATGACTAATGCCCAGACAACCAGCATGAGGATGAGCGAGAGCGGGCCATAGTAACTCAAATAAAACTCCCGTCGATTCCCAGAGCGCATCTTCCGCCCAATTGACGACCACAGCATCCAGGTTGATGTGTAGAACATGCGTGATAGTCTGAAGCGCCGTGATACCCTACGCGGCAGGACAATCGACTCAAAACTGTCTTGAATGACAACAAATATTAAAATAACACCGACGATGGCTACCAGAATTTTCATGAATGCTCCTTCGTTCTCACCTCAGCTGTTTTCCCATAAAAATCGCCACCTCGTGCTCCACCGGGCCTGGAGGGTAGAAGTGTTGATAAACACTCCATGCTTCGAATCCATTACGCAAATAAAATTGTATAGCCGGATAATTGACGTTTTGGGTCTCTAATACGATTGCCCAGCAGCCGCGTTTGCGTGCCCAGTCTGAAGCACAATTGAGCAGTAATGAACCGATACCATAACGTCGGAATTGGTGACCGACAATGATATCCTCAATTCTCGTTACAGAACGCCATTGTTCTACGTTGAGCAAAACTGCTCCAGCTATTTGCCCATCTGCAAGGGCAACATAACCTCCCTCAACACCTCTTAGCCTGGCTTCAACTTCCTCCAGTTTATGTTCGTAATCGCGAAAGCTTTTATAAAGAGGCGGATCGACAGTTGTCTCCCAGAGTTCAAAAGCTATTGCTGGTTTATCCAGAGTTTGCGAGTCATCATCGTTTTGTGTCAACTTCCCATGCATACGTAAAGCATAGATTCGATCTGTCTCAAAACTGTAATCAAGTTCGTGTAGAGCAAGCGCGTCTGTAATGGCTACAGATCGGACATCAATTGCGGGTAGTGTTCCATCCATATTCTTCCCCCATTCCCGGGACTACGTACATGTCTGTTACTTACAGGATTCCTATGCTCCATGCCCTTTACCATCCTACTTCTCTGACTACTGGAGAGGCAATGTAAATCCCGCTGCTTGCGCCCCAAGACCAGCAGCTCCAACGACGCCAGAAAAATCTCCCAGCTTAGCGCGAATTATCTTCGTCTTACGTCCAGGTTCAGCCAATGCAGTAGTTCGAGCGCGATGAACTGCTTGCTCGAAGAGCAGGTCCATGGCTTCAATAACTCCTCCACCTAAAATAATGCACTCAGGATTGTAGAAGTTCATAACTGATGCCAGGCCATATCCTAGAAAATCAGCTGCTTCCGTGACAATTTCTTTGACCAGGGAATCACCATTATTCAGCGCATTTGCCAGTAATCCAGAACGAATAATAGTTTCTCCTTCAGATAGTTGGAGTTCCGCTTCCTGGGTTAGAACTGAATCACGCCCGTGATGTATTTCCGCCATAATTGCTCTTGTGATAGCAGTCCGGGATGCATAAGCCTCCAAGCAGCCGCGACTGCCACAGGGGCAAAGACGTCCACCGGCTTGAATGGTCATATGTCCAATTTCACCCGCAGTGCCTGTCAGGCCCGAATACAAACGGCCGTTCTGTACAATGCCGCCACCAATACCTGTGCCCACGAAAATGACAACAAAGGTTGAATATCCTCGACCCGCACCATATACATATTCTCCCAGAGCTGCGACTTCGACATCATTACCGACCGCGATAGGCTGCCCAAATTGCTTCCCGAGGATATCAGCCATTCGCATATCTTTGACCCCAAGATTCGGTGCATCCAGGATAACCCCATTTTTGCGATCGATTTGCCCGGCCGCTCCAATACCAACCCCAATAATTTTGCTCCCGACAGGCAGTTTTGCAGATTCTAGTGCGGCAGTTGACAAGTTTATGACGTGCTGGGATACATATTCCTGCCCCTTATTTGCACGTGTTCGTTTACGTTCTGAACTTATTACTTCTCCAGTGGTGACGTCCACAACCGCGGCCAGTGTTTTTGTCCCGCCCAGGTCAATACCTAGAGCATATACTTTTTGTTTTGCCATATGATACCCTCACTTTTTTGAAAATGGTAGGCTCAATCCTGGCTCAACATCCAGGTCAAGTCCATGCTGCTCACCTTTCAGTAGGTGAAAAAATGCAGCGCTTGCAATCATTGCGGCGTTATCGGTACAAAACTCTATCGCTGGATACTTAAGACGGATATTAAATGGTTGCAGTTCTCGCTCCAGACGCGCTCTCAGATTAATATTTGCAGCCACCCCACCTGCAAGTACAACTTGCTTCACATGATATTCCTGTGCTGCAAGACGAGTCTTGACCGCTAGAACATCTACAATAGCTTCCTGAAAACTAGCTGCAAGTAACTCAATATTCGCGCCACCTCTCTGTGCTACCTGTACGCCCATACGTGTGTACTGACTAACCTGCTTCCCTGCTTTCTCAGGTGAACGTGAGTGATGTACATTTTGCTCACCAACCGCACCTTCAGCCAGGTGTAGCACTGCTGTCTTCAACCCACTAAAGCTGAAATCATAGGTGCCACGTAACCAGGAGCGAGGTAAACGATATGCGTTAAGTGCCTGTGTCGTTGATTTACCTTGTTGTTCCAATTTCTCTTGTGCGTATTGGGCAGCTTTCTGAATCGCCGGTCCACCAGGGTAGCTGAGACCTAGAATACGTGCTACCTTGTCGAAAGCTTCCCCGGCTGCATCATCGCGAGTGCGACCCAGTAATTCGTATTGGCCATGACCACGCACCAGTACAAGCTCGCTATGAGCTCCTGAGATAACCAGACAGATCAAAGGGAAGATCGGATCTCCCTCTTGATACTCCCAATCAAAATTCTCCGATTCACTTGAAGCAGCTTCAATTTTTCCTCGCAGCCAGTTAGCATAGATATGCGCCTCAAGATGATTGACACCGAGAAATGGGAGATTATGTGCCATAGCCACAGCTTTGCCTACTGTAAGACCCACTAATAGTGATCCAGCCAGACCTGGCCCATACGTTGCTGCAACAGCATCGATGTTTTCCCATCCGCAACCAGCCTGCTCGAGTGCCATTTCTAGTACGGGAATAATGGTAGTCAATTGTTGGCGTGAAGCCACTTCTGGTACCACGCCACCGTAGCGATCATGAATTTCAGCTTGCGAAGCTACCACATTTGAGAGCAGATAACGACCATCCCTGATGATGGCAGCACCTGTTTCATCACATGAGCTTTCAATTCCAAGTATGAGCATAAGAGATGATCCTGATTGTTTTATCAGTAATAATGATAAATCTAATCACTACTGTGCTTCAAGTTTTTGCATGAGTATGGATTTCAATTCCTGGAATTTTTGCATAAAAGTAGGGGATTTGATCTCATCCGTCCACATGATCAAAGCATCCTCCTGGTTATCACTATAATAGCGATGACGCAAACCTGCTTCCCGAAATCCATACTTACGATAGAGATTCTGTGCAGTGTAATTGGAAACTCGAACTTCAAGAGTAACCCACCTGGCATTGATGTCATACGCAATATCAATCAGTTTGACCAGCATAAATTCTCCTAAACCACGACGGCGGAAATCCGGATGCATTGCGATGGTAGTAATATGCGCCTCATCAACCATCAGCCACAATCCCGCAAAACCAATGATCGAAGCCAGACTGGGGGTTGAAACGCTCGAAGAGGATCGAACCGGCAATAGTGTAAGAGGAAAGAAACGACGGTGCCGATCTTGCCCTTGCACTGACACTGACATCTGCTCCTCGGCAATGCGTGTATCACGTAATACAATGTAATGTGCCCAACGATTTTCCTGTAACTCTTTGCGATAAGCGCTTGGAGGCCAGGTTGATGGATAGGCCAAACGCTCGATCTCAATGATACGAGACACATCTGACATTGTCATGTGATCAATGACGTAACGCACCCTCTTCCCTTTCTGTCTGATTCAGATCGGATGATTGATTTGGTTTCTGCCCCAGGAGCGGCTGTTTACGAGCACTCTTTGTAATTGAAGGACGACGCAAATATAATGGTTCAAGTAACATAGGATCTTCAATCCTGCCCTCATACAACCGTTGAATCGCAAGTAAAGCCAGGGTAGAAGCGCGTCGTATTGCTTTTAAGTTGTCGATAAAAAGGCTTTCCCCTTGCATTTGCTCAGATATCACTTGTCTTGATGTTTCGCTCAATTCTCCACAAAAGAGAATCGGTGAGACCTGACGCTTACCCGGTACTCCTGCCCATTCATCCATATGTTCGTTTATATAGGTAACCAGTCGTTGCGGAGAGAGCATGAGATACTCACTGAGCTGCCTTATATGGTATGTGATCTCATCATGCTTATCTATTTCGTCAAAAAGATAGCAGGCCGTGTAAAGTTCAGATCGTCCAGCTTCCAGAATAGAACACACTGGACCGTGCCATTGATCCTGCTGCGCAGCAATAATCTCAAGAGTACTGACCCCGACTAAAGGCTTCTGTAATGCAAACGTAAAAGCTTTCGCAGTAGCAACTGCAACTCTTACTCCATTGAACGAACCAGGCCCTGTAGCAACAGCCACGCCATCGATAGCTTGCAAGCTACTACCACAGTCAACTTCCACCAGGCGTTGAATGCGTTCTAGCAACTCTACACTGTGGTTGTTCCCAATGTGCCATGTATATTCGCCATAAAGCGTTTGCTCATCGCAGAGCGCAACACTCGCCTGATGGGTGGATGTGTCAAGAGCCAGTAGTAACATAAGCGTTCTTCTGAAATTGTCGCAGCAGTTCGCAATAGTGCTTGCCAGTTGCGATAAACAACAAACCTCTTTTTGTTTCAGACATTATTTTCAAGCGTATATTCAGGTGTTCGTTTGGCCAGAACGAACTAGCTTTCTCTGCCCATTCAATTACTGAAACACCGTCACTGAAAAAATAATCTTCAAAACCAAGATCAACTATTTCATCGGGATTATCTAGTCGATATAAATCAAAGTGGTAGAGATATGGCCTTCCATCGGATAAAGCATTCGTTGAATTTCCTGGGTGGAGTTGATTCGCATATTCTTTTAGCAGGGTAAAGGTGGGACTAGTAATGTTCTCAGTAATACCCAAACCCCGTGCCAGACCTTGAGTAAAAGTTGTCTTCCCTGTTCCCAGTTGTCCGTCGAGCAGGATGAGTTCTCCCCCCTGAAGTAGCTCCCCCAAACGCATACCTAGTCGCTGTGTTTGGGCAGAGCTGTGACTGATACAGTCGAGGGTTTGGGTCATTTCTTCCTGAGAACGCTTAGTCAATAGAGTACCCTTCAAGCTGCTTACCTATCCACTATGTGTACAACTGCCATACCATGCAAAAAGCTATTGACGTTCAATGACAATAGCTATGAGGCATCAATCATTGTAACACACTGTTATATGCCAATCAACGCAATTTTGTACCGCAATTACGACAATAAAGAGCATTCGGACGTATAGTAGCACCACATGATGGGCAAAGCAGAGATTTTGCTCCTGCTGTTGAAGCTTGAGTAGTTGAAGATGTCGATGACGAGGCCGGTGGAGTATAATCTGGAGTCGATGATGGCGCGAATTGATTCACCTGGTAGACTTCGCTTTTAATCTCCTGCAATTGAGTCTCTCGGTTCTGTACATCATGGTCCAACTCTTGAATGCTGGCACATAAACGCGATAGTTGCTGATCGGTCAACTTCCCTTGCTGGTAAAGGGTCATTGCGATTTGTCCAAGTTCATCGAGTAGATGCTGGCGTTGTTCTAAAAGTTTATCAATCTCGGTTTGTTTACTACGAACGCGCATTTGTTTCTGCGCTTCCCAACTCGTGCGGCTTACTGCCGCGTTCACCATACTTTTTGCCGATTCTAAGAAGTCTGCCATGTATTTCCTCCCATTCTGGTATCTATATATCTGTCTTTTTTGAGCTAATATATTCTACTCGATATCTGTAACGGCATGTTTATAAATTCGTATCTCTTCAAGTTTGCCACCGCTGCTGAACTGCACTGCTACCACATCGATTCTCCAGGAGCGATCTGAACATGTGTGAAAGTCAAGGTAGTATGATGCAACCTCCATTAACTTGCGACGTTTACGCAACGTGAGTGCCTCTTCAGGCAAGCCAAATGAAATGCCACGACGAGCCTTTACTTCTACAAAGATGATATCTTGCTCATCCTCAGCCACAAGGTCAATCTCGCCTTGACGGCAGCGAAAATTTCGCTCCAGAATGCGATATCCTTTGCTCAAAAGTGCTTCTGCCGCAAGTCGTTCACCGGTACGACCGAGACCCTGGCGTGATGTTGGCTTTGGCCGACTTTTAATCGTAGTATCTTTCTCCAAGAGTTTACACTTTCATCAAGTAATACGTCCTGCTTAAGAACGAGTTGTACACGCGTCAGATTTATTACTGATGAGAGTACAATGGGTATTTGCCTCTTCCAGGACTGCAGTGTGACAAGCATATATCAGAGAGCATACGATTGCAAGAGGTTTCATTACCACTCGACGCTCAGAGGGCATTCATGTTACAATGCTAACAACGAGATTTCTCAAAACTCAAGCACAGAATATACATATTTTTGTAATTGTTCAACCTACAATTAACTAGGGGGCGATAGTATGTCAGGTCATTCAAAATGGGCACAAATACGCCGTTCCAAAGGAGTTAACGACGCTCGAAGGGGTCAACTATTTACACGTTTAGGCCGTGAAATTGTTGTTGCTGTGCACGAAGGAGGTAGTGGGGATCCTAATGCAAACTTTCGGTTACGTATGGCAATGCAAAGAGCAAGAGATGCCAATATGCCGATGGACAATATTGAGCGTACCATTAAGCGAGCATTGGGAGGAGCGGAAGGCAACGCCCTTGAGGAGATCACCTACGAGGGCTACGGGCCAGGAGGCACGGCTCTACTGGTGCAAGCCTTGACAGAGAATAGAAATCGCACTGTCGCTGAAGTCCGTAACGCCTTTAATCGTAACGGTGGAAACATGGGTGAAAACGGTTGTGTTGACTGGCTCTTCGAAGCAAAAGGAATCCTTGAGGTAGAATTAAAAGGGCATGATCCCGATGAACTCACGCTGGAGGCAATAGATCTGGGAGCCGATGATGTAGATCCGGTAGGTTCCGACGACGAGGTTCTCACTATCTATTCCGATCCCTCTGATCTTGAAACGATTCGTCAGGCATTAGAATCAAAGCAGTATACAATTGTGAAAGCTGAGAGCACTCTGCTGCCGAAAACCAAAGTTGAACTCTCTGACGAAAGGGTAGCACACCAGGTAATGCGCCTGATTGAGAAGTTCGAAGACCTGGACGATGTGCAGAATGTGTATACAAATGCTGATTTCCCGGAGGCCTTTGCAGCTTCGTTCGAGAGTTGAGAGATGGGCAGTTTAACAAGCCCATCATCTACTTCTCCTTCACCTCGCATCGCACTTGGTATAGATCCGGGCACAGCAATTGTTGGTTACGCTGTTGTGGAAGCGCGAGGCAGCGAGTTGAATATGGTTGCATGCGATGTCATTACCACACCCTCAACTATGCCAATGCCTGAACGTTTACAACACATCTATCATCGTTTAAAAGAGATTATTACTACATATCGTCCAAACGAATCTGCAATGGAAGAACTCTTCTTCGCAAAAAATGCTCGTACAGCATTGACAGTAGGACAGGCACGTGGTGTCGCACTGTTGGCATTGGCAAATGGAGGTCTGGCAGTTTCTGAATATACTCCTAAGCAAGTCAAGCAGGCAGTGACTGGTTATGGTGGAGCAAACAAAGAGCAGGTTGGAGAGATGGTGCGTATTCTATTACATCTCAAATCAATTCCGCGCCCCGATGATGCAGCAGATGCCGCCGCAGTGGCTATTTGTCATTTGCATACCGCCTCGTTTCTTGCTCGTACCCGGATCTTCTAACGGGCATGTAATTTTTCAATTCAGCATGTCCATCTTTCTTGATCCATTCAACAAGATGTAAGGAAAGTAACGATGATTACCAGTATACAGGGTATTCTTGAAGCTCGTAGGGCAGGTTTTATTATTGTACACATTGGTGGCTTTAGTATTCGTGTTTTCGCACCGACCACGACGTCGAGTCGTCTGGGAGAAGTTGGCTCCGAAGTATCTCTTTACACGCATTTTTATGTGCGAGAAGACGGAATGGCTCTCTATGGTTTCTCAAGTGAAGAAGATCGGGACGCTTTCGAACAATTGATCGGCATCAGCGGAGTCGGTCCGAAACTAGCACTGGCATTGCTATCAATGATGGACGCACAAACTTTTTATCAAGCTATCGCTAATGAGGATCAACAACGTCTCGCTTTGACTCCAGGCGTCGGCAAGAAGCTTGCAGCCAGGTTAGTTCTTGAGCTAAAAGGGAAACTTCCTTCGTTGGGTGCACCTGGAAGCAATGGAGCGCTTTCCCCGTCAGGGAAGCTGCAATCTGAAGTTCTTGAAGCATTAATGGGTTTAGGATTTTCTTCTGCAGAAGCGCAGGCAGCATTAAGCAAGATCCCCCAAGACCGACCTATGACACTTGAAGAGCAGATTACTTTTGCGTTACGTTCATTTGCGCGTGAATCTTAATCAATGTGTTGAAAGTTCATACATTGACAAAAATGAAGGCCTATGTCATGCTACGGGACGAGAAATTTATCGAAAAAGGTCAGGTATGGAATTACTTGTTGCAACATTGGCTCCTCTGGCGATTGGCAAATATGATGATGGCACAACACGCCTGCGCCTCATCTCCGAAACAATTCAAAATGCGCCAGGGCTGGTGAATGCACGCTTTTATCGCAGCAGGGAACCTGAATCATACTATTTCATACTCACCACATGGGAAGATGAAGATTTTTGGCATCAAGCACAGGACAGATATAATCCAAAAACCCTGTTAAGAGGAGCAACAGCGGATTTACTTATGGCGTATCCTGAACAATGGTTGATGCGTTACCTCTGGGGATATAGTCGTCCCTCCGCACAGGCTGCGATTGCAGCGGCACATATTGTGACCATCCGACCAGACCAAGCCGAAAGAGTAGAACGAAGCTGGATTGAAGGACTGCGAAGGCAGGTAACACAACTTGCGTTATCCTTTGCATTTCTAGCACGTGGAAGAAACGAGGATAGTGCCATCATTCACAATCAGTCTACGGTAAATAACATCAAATTTACCAAGACTTCGACCAATAATTACAGTTCAAACTATTTGAATGTACTTAGTTGGCCAGGAGAAACTCAACGCAAAGACTTCTATGCCGATCAGAGCTATAAAGCAATCAGTGGTTTCCTCAGTAGCGTTGGTGTTGTACGGATACTCGCACTCGATCCATTGTAAGACAAAATACTGGTGATAGATGTAGTTAATCCGAGGAAGTCTCAGCGATGGGCCGTGCATAATAATTATTCAATTCATTCAACAAGAAGTTCTTATCTGCCCACATAGTGCTCGTAAACGTATGATATTCACCATCACAGATTGGCGCAGTGATGGCGCACTTGCGATGAGGAGCAAGTCTGAAACGAATAGTATTTCCGTTCACTTCAACCCACATATGGCGACGCGTGTAACTTGTACCCCATTTGAGGAGAATCGTAGAATCATACTCGTAAAATCTGCCTCTGCCTTTGAGCGCGTTTTTGTTGAGTGTTTTAAGCATTTCAGCAAGGCCACTTTCCTGAAAAACGCGCTTTGCATTCTCTCGTACAGCCTGGCGTTGTGCCTCATCCGCTTCAACACTCAATATGCTTTCCACGTCCTTCTCATCCTGATTCGTAACGTTCACCACTTTCTAAAATGCAGGGATTTTTTATTATACCCTATTGCCATGCCTTTCAAGAATATTCTCCTCTGAGCTCCCAAAAAGAGGATAGTGATGTGCATGGCCTTGAGTAATCTGCGCAAGAGTCGGAGGAAGAGGAGGAGAAGAAGCTACGTAACGTGAGGGAACATAAGTAGACCTATCATGACTGGCCAAAACACGACGAGGTGGCATATGGTACACATTGTCGGTTGATTGCTTGGCATGGTTCTTCGCTTCAGCCGCTAAATAACTCACTTCCTGCATACTATGCAGTTGCCAAATTTGATTATTGATTACACCAATTGAGAGAGAGACCAAAGGAAATTGATATGATCGTCCCTTGCGATCAACACCACTAATCGATCCTCGTCTGAGATCATCTGGACGATATAGATGAATACTTTCCTCTTTATAATATTCACATATATAACTGCAAAGAGTATGTGCCAGTTCCGGAGTTGTAACTACAACAAAATCATCCCCTCCAACATGGCCAACAAAATCATCGGGATTACCAAACTCACGAACAACTCGTTGACATATTCGTCCTACCAGTCGAATCATATCGTTGCCAGTTAGGAAACCATAGGCATCGTTAAAAGCCTTAAAATTGTCGAGATCAAGGTAGAGTAAACTCCATGGTTCTTTACTGTTCAGCTTATGTTTGATGGCTAACTCAACTTGAAAGCCACCGGGCAGACCAATCAGAGGAGAGAGGAAGTTCTGCTGAACTCGACGAAGCTGGGCATGAATACGAGCTATTAGCTCATCAGTATGAAATGGTTTAGTGATGTAGTCGTCTACACCCGTTTCAAAGGCGCTAACTTTATCTTTTGGCTCCCCAAGGGCACTGAGGACAATAATGGGAATATGGATGGTTTTAGGGTATGTATGGAGACGCCGAACAACCTCATAGCCATCAATTCCAGGCAACATTAAATCTAAGATAACGAGGTGTGGTGTTTCACCGAGAGCAAACTGGACGGCATCTTCGCCGTTGACGGCAGTTACTACATTATAACCCTCCGACTGTAATGTTTCCTGCAATAATCTGGCGATTAATTGTTCGTCTTCCACAACCAAAATATCAGCCATATACGCTCCTGCCTCTACTGATGTAGTAATAACTCAAACTCTTCTACTTAACCCTCACCCGTATTACAACATAAATCTCGAAAACTGCACAAATCCACATATGGGATAACATATTTCATACCATAACATCAGAGATATTCTCTGAAAGTAGTAAGATTCAAGATATGTCTTGAACAGCTTCATGATTGAAGCAAAGACATACCCTAAACACCACAAAACATTCCTGGCTGGTGGAGTTTCCTGATTGTTGATGAAATTGTCAGTTAGAAGCTTAGCGACCTCCATCCCCCGAAAGGATATCGCAAAAGCAGAAGTTGCTCTAAGAGGTCTTTCCGTAAATAAAGAAAAGCACCTTACATGTTGTACACACCCACATTTACTGTAAGATCAGGCTCGATAACCTCTCAAAGCAACAGCGAAACTAAGATGAACCAGCAAAATAGCATTTCAGTTTTTAACTGAGTTGCACTATTTAGCCGACATGAATGAAAAACCCTATTCTAAATCATTACTAACCAGTATAACATCTACTGATGCATATGCAAAGGGTCAGATATTAAAACAAGATCTTACATCTTGAAGTTCTATCTAATTAAACGTATTACATTTGAAGACTTAACTAATGAAATTTCAAAAAGTCTTTCAAAAACACAAAACATCCATTGAGTTGACTCGATGCAGTGACTACGATAAGATACATGTGCGATGCAGGACCTGCGCTCCTAGAATGAAGGGGGAAAATGACATCAGAATCAGCGACAGATGAAAGACTTATCAGTTTTTCTAGCCGTGGGCAATCTTCTGTGCTTTTAGAGGGGGTACTTCATACTCCAAACGATGCTGAGCTTGCTCCTATTATTATACTCTGTCACCCCCAACCAGCGAGTAGTGATATGAACGATACATTGAATTCCGCTCTCGCTCATAAGCTGGCCGAAATGGGTATGTTTGCATTGCGCTTTAATTTTCGGGGAGTTGGGAAAAGCCAGGGACAACAAACTGATGGACGCCTGGAACCACTAGATCTTGCAGGTGCTATCGACTTTGCGCTAACGCAGCCCGGAGGTAACCCAGCAAAAATCTGTGTGATTGGTCACGGTTTTGGCGCTTATATTGCCTTTCTTTATGCTCCCTTTGATACAAGAATACGCACAATTGTAAGTATAAGCCTGCCACTTTTCCGCGCAGAAAGTGGCTTTCCAAAACCTTTCGAACGTCCCAAACTATTTATTACGGGTGAATTCGACGAAATTTGCCCATTATATAAGCTTGAACCTTTTGTTGAACAACTCAAAGGCCCAAAGGGTATTAAGGTAATTGTTGGCGCTCGTTATCTCATGCGTGGCTATGAGGATGCTACTGTTACCACCGTTTTAAAATACGTCAAAAATTGGGCGGATATGCCAGGAGTATAATAGGGAAATATGAATCCAAGTAATCCATTAATTGTTCAGAGTGATCGCACAATTTTGCTAGAAGTTGATCATCCGCTGCATGCTGAAGCCAGAGACGCCGTTGCTCAATTTGCAGAATTAGAAAAATCACCAGAGCATATTCACACTTATCGCCTTTCTCCACTTTCGCTCTGGAATGCCGCAGCTGGTGGTATGACTGCACAAACGATTATTGAGCTGCTGACAAGCTATAGCAAATATGATATACCTGCGAACATCATCTTCGAAATTCGAGAATATATTGGCCGCTATGGACGGATCAAGCTACTTCGCGATGGAGATACGCTCCTCCTTACTTCTAGTGACGCAGCACTCATTGCTGAGATCATGCATCATAGACGTACGCAGCCATTTTTGCTGCGCCAGTTAGATGCGCATACGCTGCAAATTAATGCTGCACGCAGAGGGCACATTAAGCAGGCATTGATCCATATTGGATTTCCTGCTGAAGATTTAGCAGGCTACACCGATGGCTCACCATTACCCATGAAGCTAAGGCCTTTCACAGCAGAAGGAAAACCTTTTGAACCTCGGGCATACCAGTATGGCGCTTCGGCTGCATTTTATGCAGGTGGCGCACCTAGTGGAGGAAGTGGTGTCATTGTACTGCCATGCGGAGCTGGGAAAACTATCGTTGGATTAGTCACAATGGCAGATATTCAGCGAGCTACATTGATCCTTTCACCCAATACCATAGCTGTAAGACAATGGATACAAGAAATTATTGACAAGACCGATGTCCCTCCGGAGATGATAGGTGAATACACTGGAGATCGCAAAGAAATATGTCCAATTACAGTAAGTACCTACCAGATACTGACCTATCGACGACCTAATACAAAAGAGCAGGCAACTAAAGCGATAGATGAGCCTGTTGAAGATGATTTCCCCCACTTCTCACTGTTCACCGGTTATGATTGGGGTTTGATTATCTATGACGAAGTCCATTTATTACCGGCGCCAGTTTTCCGAATTACGGCTGAGATTCAAGCGCGTCGGCGTCTTGGTTTAACAGCGACATTGGTTCGTGAAGATGGTCGAGAAGCCGATGTATTCAGTTTAATTGGTCCTAAAAAATATGATGTGCCATGGCGTGAGTTAGAGCGCCAGGGATGGATTGCCACTGCTGAATGTCATGAAATTCGTACAGGAATGACTGAAGATGAACAATTGAACTATGCTGTCTCGGATGAACGGGAGAAATACAGAATTGCGGCAGAAAGCCCTGAAAAGTTCAACGTAGTGCGCTTTCTAGCTCAGCGCCATCGTGACGATCAGGTCTTAATTATCGGTCAGTATATTGACCAGCTCAAGATAATTGCAGAAGAACTTGATGCGCCTCTTTTGATGGGTAAAACATCAAACAAACAACGAGAGAAGTTATATGAGCAATTTCGTCGTGGTGAAATCAAACGTATGGTTGTAAGTAAGGTTGCAAATTTCGCCATTGACCTTCCTGATGCAAATGTTGCAATTCAAGTTTCGGGCACCTTCGGTTCACGCCAGGAAGAAGCTCAAAGATTAGGACGTATTCTACGTCCCAAGGCAGATGGTGGACTTGCGTACTTCTACTCGATCGTAACCCGCGATACACGCGACCAGGAGTTCTCAGCCAATCGCCAATTGTTCCTGACAGAGCAAGGATACCGATATGTGATCGAGGATGCAGAAGAACTGCTGGCAACATCTAATGTCACGGCTGGATAGACAATACATGACCGGCACTCAAATGGCCGCACATGGACAGCGTTCCATCATTTTGGGCCAAATGTAAAACATCTTACGATAAAATAACTTCCTTGACATCACTACACAACGATGATACGCTTTTACCACAAAAGTGCAAGCGAAATGAAAACGCTGTAAAGAGGATAGTATGGCAAAGCACAAAGAAGACAAAGCTAGCTACATCGATGTTACAAGTCAAAATTTTCCTGAACAGGTGCTTAATGCACAACAAATGGTAATAGTAGATTTTTCATCAGACCGAAGTAGTTCATGCGAGATATTCAATCCAGAGTTTGCGGCAGTCAGCGAGGAATACCAGGGACGTGTGACATTCGCTAAACTGGATGTTGATACAAATGAGACGCTAACTAGCCAGTGGAATGTTGATGGTATTCCCACTCTGATCTTCTTCAAAAATGGGCAAGAGATCAATCGCATTAAAGGCATTGTAATGCGTGACAAACTGCGTCGACAAGTTGAAGGAGCATTGCTAGCAACTGATTGATTAGCAACTCTTAGTATAGAGTGTATCGAATAGCCCGATGTATCGTGTTACATTCTGCGTAATGAAGTATTCATTGCGAAAGGGTACATCGGGTTATTCTATTCCCAATTTCAAAAATTTAGTGGTAGGAGAGGTTCGTGGAGTCTTTACATCCTATTAAGCTAAAGTCATCGTTACATGAGACGATTTGGGGCGGACGGCGTTTAGAAAGTAATGGATGGAAACAGCTTCCACCCGGAGATATTGCCATTGGCGAGTCCTGGGAAACAGAGGTCACTACTGTAGCTCAAAATGAACCTTATACCGGCAGAACTCTCGGGTCTCTTGTTGAAGAATTGGATGTGAGGTTACTTGGAGCGCGAGTGATTGCTCGCTTTGGACACCGCTTTCCCTTGCTCGCAAAATTCCTCGATGCAAATGACAAACTTTCTATACAGGTACATCCAGATGACACGTATGCACGCTTGCACGAACAAGGCAAACTTGGCAAGACAGAATTTTGGTATGTTCTCGATGCTACACCAGGAGCATCTATAGTCCATGGCTTTAAGACTGCCACTTCACAAGAAGAAGTTCGACAAGCCATTCAGGACCTCACCCTTGAGAATCTACTGCATGAAGTACCTGTTTCAACAGGAGATATTATTTTTGTTCCTGCTGGTACAGTGCATGCGATTGGCAAAGGCGTTCTGCTTTATGAACTTCAGGAGTACTCAGACCTGACATATCGGCTATATGACTATGGTCGCCTGAACAGCTCAGGAATACCCCGTGAGCTGCATATAGAGCGCTCTCTTGACGTCACGCATTTTGAAATATCGCGTCGTACCAAAATGCAAGCTGTACTTCTCCAAAATGCAGAAGGTTTTCAAAATCGTTGCCTGGCAGCGTGCCAATATTTTGTGACTTGTGAACTCATTCTTCAAAAGAATAGCATAATAAGTGACTATATGAAAAACAAAACGCATGATAGTTGCATTATTCTTACATCATTGGGCGCTGAGGTCAACGTCCGATATGGCGAAACTCTTGATTATGCTGAAAAGCTTTTCAAAGGGCAGACAATGATAGTACCTGCAGAGCTAGGCACCTTTTGCTTGGAGGGGAGTGGAAGCTTGTTGTACTCTTATGTACCAGCATCTGAAGATGAGATTTGGCATGAGTGGGAAGCAAAGAATGGTTTGTAGGTGATTTTGAATGCTTATTGCTCTTGTCGACGTTTTCTGCGTTCTTCTTCCAGGTCAGTCACAGTACCCTCAACAATCCGACCATTTACATCCTGCTCTTTAAAACGATCGAATGGATAACGCGGAGGATAGTCTTGCTGCATCCGATGTACTTCTGAAAAGACTTTTGTGACACCTGTACTCAGGTTAAACACAAATAAAAGCAATGCAAGCCCGGCCCATACACCAAGGCCGACGAGCAAGGTACCAAAGAAACCGACAACGCCGTTAATAATGCTTTCATAAATGACTGCCGCCAGAATGAGTATATAAAAAAAGCGTACCAGCACCCTCAAAAGCCAGTGCATAAACCAGAACACTGCTTTTACTGGATCAGACGGCATTTCCCAACGCGGGATTAACTCGTGTTTCGGTCTCAAGTATCTCACTAAGTCTCCTTTGAGAGGCCACCAAAGAAACAAATGCGTGCTCAGACACTACATAATAACATGAATCTATCCTTAACGTACATTGTATCAGTCTTATGTTACATACGCCAGGGGTTTTTCATGATGTTGAAAGGGAAATGCTAGATTTGCCTTCTGTCGTTTGAAGGATCAATGGTTGTGTATTTTGATCCCGGATATTTTCGAAATGCAATGATCCGTAAGACAGATCGAGAGGCATTGTAGTAAAAGATTTTGCTGTTATAGTTAGTGAGGAAGGTATGCTGGAGTTTTTCCAAAGCGGGAAAGTAACGATGAGTTGATCTCCAACACGTATAGAAGTTGAGGTACACTGGCTTGTAATGCCTGGCTTACCTTCAAACTGTGCCATCATGTTATATGTGTAGGTAGTACGATAACCTGGTGCAGCTGAACGTGTATAACTCCAACGTGTTGTAAGCCATGAAGAGTTTTGAAATCTGAATTGTTGAACCTGGCTCTCTAAGAGTTGTAAATGATGCTCAAAAGCTTCATGAGATGGAGCCAACTTTGAAACAGCAATTGGCTCTACGATATAGAGTTGGAATGGCACTCCTCCCAGGCGTTCTGGTCGACTAACCAACGTCGCTCTAGCGAAGTGACTCAGCAAGGCCATCGATAACGTATCGGAAGGACCTATAAGCAATGCAGCGGGGCCAGCAGTTGCATTCGGTAAAACAAGACAGCGTGAAGCATCAAAGAGCGTTGTTGGTATTCGCGTCTGTTCAGCAAGATAGGAAAGAGAGTTTTGTGTATACTGATCTGTAGCAATATACACATGATTGAGATGATGTAGAGTGGCTAGCTGATCAACCTGGTTAAGCGCATCTTCTAAAGAACTCAGTGTATTATAACTATATCCATGCAGATTATTACCGCTCGCTTCGTCAATAAGCGCAGCCGTACTACCCAAAAGTTGTGCAACGATTACAAGCCATGTGCATACATACACTCCATAGTGTGCGATTCTCCATTTCCCATCCTGCCGTTGAAACCAAAATGCTAATGTGGAGAGCAAAATCCCAATGATGATAAATGGGCCTGGCAAGACCATGAGCAGATAGTATGGAAACACTGGTACAGAGTGACGCGAGAGAATTATGATAGGCATAATTTGCCAGCTTAGTAGTAAAACATAGCCGCATCGCTTAGGAGTTGCACGAAAATCATTCCACAAAACACTCATTCTTTGTAAGAATTTCTGTACGGGGTAATGAGAGCCTCTACCTGCTTCATCTACACTGCTATCGATTTTCGACAGGTGTGGAGAAAAGATCACTCCCATGATCATTGATGTCAATGCGCATACAATTAAGATAGCCATGGCAGGACTTAGCCATTCGAGGAAGGGAATAAGTTTATACAGGAGAGAATGGGAATTGGTTGGAATGTTTCCGTATGGATGTAACAAAAGTACATAATAGTTGAGCGCTGTCAGATCAAAATGAGAATGGAGCCTTAAAAGTTGTAAGAGGATGTTCAGATCATCAAATTTTATAGAGAACTCCCACAGTAGATAGGTTGAGAAGAGCAACAGTAGAAAGATAAGACCTAGAGCCAGATCTCGTAAGCGTACTGTACCGGGAGAAAGTAGAAGCGCCACAAGCACGAGCAAAGACAAAATAACCATAGTTACGTGTAACTGGATGAGTATGCCTAACAGTACCAGAGCAGGGAACAGCCATCCCTTTCGACGATCAACCACCCCCCAGAAAAGCGCAAAAATAAAAAGTACTACAAATGGTGCGATGATGTTCAATTGCCAGATAAAGCGATTAAAGTGCAGTGGCTCCGCAGCTGTCGCATAGAGCAATGTGGCGATGATAGATGCGATTCTTCCATAATAACGACGCACAAATATATACGTCAGTAGGACTCCTATGACATTAAGGAATCCTACAAAAATCGCGCTCCATAATGGATTGGAGCTAATAGCAACAGGGATCATAAACAGGTAAACCACAGCAGGAGGATTTGCTATACGAATGGAGGCAATGATGCCGGTAGCAGGTATAAGTCCATGGTTAATTGCATCCCTGGCCATTTGTAAGATTAACGCCTGATCTGCATCAAACTCAGTCGTAGTAAGTTGATAAAAACGTAAGAAAGCAGCTATAGCAAGAATTGGATAGATTTCCCATACGCATAACCATGAACCTATGGTACTAAGAATGGCACCTCTACCTGGATACATTTCTTGAGTAGTTTGTATGGTATCGATTTGTGTGTTTGACATTGCAATACAAGGAGGGTTTTCCCTCATTACAACTATTCTTCAATAGAAGAAATACAATTTGCACTTAAAGAGAAAGTTTGTGTGTTAAATATGTTCTTACTGCTTCAATGCTTATCATGATTGAATCATCTTGTTTAGGCTGGGGGATGCCGGTATGACTGTCCTTGAGTAAATCGCCGGTCAGAATACCAACAACCCGCTCTTCGCGTTTGATGATACCTTGCCCTACAAGCTTGCGAATGCCCGCTAAGGTAGCAGCAGAAGCAGGTTCGCAGCCGATGCCAGAGCGATCAATTACTGTTTTGGCTGCCAGAATTTCTTCGTCGGTGACCTCCTCAACAACACCATTCGTCTCTTCAATGACCTGGCGTGCACGTGAATAACTAACAGGATCACCAATCTTAATGGCAGTTGCCACGGTCTGTGCCTGAACACGCTGCCTGTGGCTAAAACCACTCATATAACTTTGAAAGAATGGATTAGCTCCTGACGCTTGAATCGAAGCGATACGAGGCACGTGAGCAATCAAACCAAGCCGATGGGCTTGCCTGAAAGCTTTACCAATGGCCGAGGTGTTGCCCAGATTGCCAGCTGGCAATACAAGCCAGTCGGGAGCCTCCCAATCGAGCTGTTGTAACAACTCGAAACCAATGGCTTTCTGCCCTTCGATACGAAAAGGATTGAGCGAATTTAGTAGATAAATACCCAGTTCGTTACAAACTTGTTCAACTAAACGCATAGCATCATCGAAATCGCCCTCGATTTGAACTATTGTGGCAGCATATGCCAGGGATTGCGCTAACTTTCCGCTTGCAACATTCATTGCAGGTAAGAAGACGATACCTGGCAACCCAAGCTGTGCGGCATATGATGCTAATGAAGCCGAGGTATTTCCTGTTGAAGCACAAGCGACAGCACGTGCTCCAAGGAGATTGGCCATTGTCACCCCAACTGTCATACCGCGATCTTTAAAACTTCCTGTCGGATTTTCACCCTCGTGTTTCAGAAAGAGATAGTCCAGTCCTGCATAGTGCCCAATTTGCCTGTGACCAGCGCGATGATGGCCACAATTTTCTGTACCAACGGGATATAAACCAGTATTTCCTTCAGGGCGACTTACGATGTATTGTTCGGGAATGGGCAGGATCAATTCGCGGTAACGCCATACACCACTGGCATTGAGTAACTGCGCATCGACATTGATGGGCCATGTAAGAGATTGCAAGGCGCGTTCTTCAAACAGCTGTCGCCAATCATCCCCCATGAAAGGTTTGATATCACTTTCAGAATTTGTTAGAGTTTCAAACTCCTGTTGTAAAGCAGGTTCCTGTTTGAATGGATGATAAATTTTTGCATCGACATCGAGGACGCCACCACAATCGCAGCGATAACGAGGTTGATCACTTATGCCTGGATAAAGAGAGGCACATTCAACACATCGTAATTCAATCAGGGTTGCTAGTTGTTTCAGCGCGCTATGGTTTGATCGACCAGGCCGCAGGTCTATAGAGTTCTCCTCCATGGTAGGCATTTATATCCTTTCCTTTTCGGATTGAAATGGTTTTAGGGTAGAGCATTGGATGGAAAGTCATAATTACTTTGCTTGCGCTTTTTACTTCTGCTTGTTGTAATAACTCTTGCGCCTACCTGATCTGCGCGTAAAATCATGCCAGTTCCTTCTACACCTGCTGAACGAGCTGTTTCTCGCATTGCGCGTAATATCGTGTGAAAGTTGGAACTTGCAAGAGCAATCAACGATGACCCACCACCAGAGAGACTTGCTCCATATGCTCCCGCATCAAGTGCAGCTTGAATAATGTCTGGCATAGCTGGAAAGAGCGCCTGACGATAAGGCTGGTGAAGGCGATCTTGCATAGCTTCACTGATAAGTTCATAGCGCCCCGTTTGCAAAGCTGTTAAAAACAGCGCTACACGTCCTGTATTAAAGGTAACATCATCTCTGGAATATTCTGCAGGAAGTAACTTCCTGCCTGTTACAGTGTCCATTGGAAACGAGGGCGTAAAAATGATTGCTCTCAATGCATCGGGGAAGCGTGTTTTCACGGCTCGAATTTCACCATCTACAGTCGTAGTAGCAACTAGTCCACCTAGCAGTGCTGGAGCCACATTATCGGGATGGTTGCCAGCCTCAGATTCTACTGCTGGAGCAAGCAATGCTTCTTTCGGCACTCCCAGACCTTTGATGCGTAAAAGCTCGTTTGCCGCAACCAACCCCCCTACGACAGCAGTGGCACTGCTACCCAGCCCGCAACCCGGCGGGATGGCAATGGACATACGTATTTTTACGGTAGGCAGTTCAGCTTGATTACGTTGAAAGAGTAGCACAAAAGCTTGGAAGAAAAGGTTATCTGGCCCCGTTGAGAGCTTGTCTCCCAGCACACCCTGCACTTCTATGTGTGGTTTCCAGGGATCACCTTCTATTATTTCAACATCAAAACGGTTATAGAGTTGGAGCGTAAGTCCAAGGGTATCAAATCCAGGTCCTAAATTTGCCGATGTTGCTGGTGTTAAAACAGCCACTGAAACAGGTAGCGGTACAAGTACCAATGTGAGAATCCTTTACTATGACGCATCTATATTCACACAGGCAGCGCCAGTTTATCTTACTGGGAGCGAAGCAACTCTATTTTAACAGGTTTGCCGCTAATTGTAACCCCATGTATAGGCGAAAACAGGGATTGTAGGAAGCTTTGTTGGAAAGAGTAAGGTTTACTCGCTCTTACGAAAAAGAGTTAGATTTCGAGAAAGCGCTTTCTTTCAAACACGTATATTTCGCGCCTGATCGAGAGAGTTCGCTTTTCATGACACACACAGTGTTTACAGGATAGATGGCTGAAGAGGAGCCAGCCAGTCTACTATGAAGCAGGCGCTGTAATCGTTGCTTTTCGTCTGGTGAAAGAGGCTGCTTGATACGCGCAAGCGTAAGGTGAGGTGAGAATGGTCGCTTTTCAAGCTCAAAACCCCGCAATTCAAGCTCTCTAGAAAGCACACGATGCACATGCTGAATAGGTGATCCTTGTATTTTCCCAGATGGGAGGTCTTCAATGCCGATCCAGACTACGCGAGGTTGTTGTGGTGAACCGAATATACCCAGACCTTTGAGCCGGTATTCAAATGGGACAGATTGCAGAGCAGCTACCTGAGCAGCATCAAGCGCAGTTTTCAACTGTTCATCCGTCAAATAACCTAGAAAGGCCAATGTTAGATGAATGCCTGCCGGGTCAACCCACCGCATGTTGGGTAACTCTACTGCCGCCCTGCTTATGATATCCCCAAGGAACTGCTGCAGCGCTTCATTCAATTCAAGCGAAATAAATGTTCGCGTCATTCTGCTAACAACAATGCATCAAGTTCTGAGCCATCTATTGTTTCGACCTCGATCAGATGCTCAGAAATGGCTATAAGTTTATGCTTCTTCTCGTTCAGAATGGTCAGCGCAGTTTCGTAGGCTTGTTCAACGAGTAACGAAATTTCTTTGTCGATCCTGGCAGCCGTCTCAGCGCTGATTGGGGAAGTATTATCAGATTCAGTCTTGAGCGAAATAAGGCCAAGAGGACTCATGCCGAATTCACAGACCATACGTCGGGCGATGTTCGTGATGTACTCGATATCCTGGCTCGCACCTGTCGTAATATCGCCAAAGATGATCTCCTCTGAAGCACGTCCACCCATAGCTCCAGCCATTTTGGCCAGCAACTCTGACTTGCGCATGAGATAGCGATCCTCCGCTGGAGCCTGCACTGTTATGCCAAGTGCCATACCTCGGGAAATAGCAGTTACTTTGTGAACAGGGTCGGCGCCAGGTATAGAGTGCATTACAATTGCATGGCCTACTTCGTGAAAAGCTATAATTTTCTTTTCCGCCTCCGTAATCGTACGGCTTTTACGTTCAGGTCCTGCCATCACTCGTAGAATGGCCTCTTCCAGTTCGGCTTTGCATATTTCATCTTGATGACGTCGAGCAGCAAGTAGAGCAGCTTCGTTTAAAAGATTGGAGAGATCGGCCCCAGAGAAACCTGCCGTCTGACGAGCAAGTGCCATTATGTCAACACCGTTTGCGAGGGGCTTGCCTTTTGCATGTACTTCAAGAATCGCGAGACGCCCACGAATATCAGGCTTATCCAGCATGACCTGGCGGTCGAAGCGGCCTGGGCGCAATAATGCTTGATCAAGAACATCAGGACGGTTGGTGGCAGCAATAACTACAATATTAGTATTTTTGTCAAAACCATCCAACTCAACGAGTAACTGGTTGAGAGTTTGTTCGCGTTCGTCATTACCTCCTACCCCGGAACTGTTGCGTTGACGGCCCACAGCATCAATCTCATCGATAAAAACAATGCATGGGGCATGCTCTTTTGCCTCTTTAAAAAGGTCACGCACTCGTGCGGCTCCTACACCTACAAACATCTCAACAAATTCTGAACCGCTAATGCTGTAGAAAGCTACATCCGCTTCGCCTGCAACAGCGCGTGAGATGAGGGTTTTTCCGGTACCAGGGGCACCTACAAGAAGTACACCTTTGGGGGTCCTCGCACCCATAGATACGAAGCGTGCCGGGTATTTGAGGAACTCTACAATTTCCTCAAGTTCCATCTTTGCTTCCTCTACACCTGCCACATCCTTGAAAAGCACAGTTGGATGCGACTCATTAAAGCGTTTAGCTTTTGAGCGAGCAAAAGTACTAGCTTGAGCCCCAATACCACCTCGTCGGAAGAAGAGATAGAGTGCACCTACGACTATACCTAAAAATAAAAAGTCTAACACCCCCTGCATCCATTGGTTCTGTTGCCCATTATCAATGCTGACGATTACACCGTCGTGCCTGAAAACTTCAGTAACAGACTGTCCATCTTCTTTGACTGCATGATAGTGCTGGCCTCTGGTATCTATTGCAAAAATATCGTTTCCATTAATGGTGACTGACTTCAGCACATGTTGATCCGCAAGATTGAGCACATCACTGATCGGTTTATCCCGTATGTTGAAGTGACTGAAATTACTACTTATTGAACGGACGGCAATTAATCCTACGAGCAGGGCTAGCATAAGCGCCACAATAGCAGGTACACCATATCGAAACAAATATCCTCGTGCCTTTGTTGATTTTTGGGGTGAACGTTGTGAATTTGGATCTTTTGGTTCCTGGTTATCTGGTTGAGGCATTTTCATTAGGTAACATCAGGCCCTTCTAATTGTTAAATAGATAAGCGGGCAACCACTGGCACCTATCCATCTCGTCCTGGCAACGTTATGTGCGGCGTTGGCGAGATGAAAGGAGAAGGGCAACCCCTACAGCACCTGACCGTCTGCCCCCGGGCAAAGGTCATTCATTTTCAAACTGCAACAAGGTGTACTATGGTGTGTCAAAAATAGGTATGTCGGAAGTATAACGCATACCGAACAGGTAATCAAGGTTATTGTTTAGTTGTGTCAGTGTCCAGTGAAAATGTCACCCTAACTGTTCAGTGATTTTGTCACTTGGCGTCGCTGTGTACGCCTGGCATTAGCGCGCAGATGACGCATGCACTAATGCCAGGCGCAAGCCGCATATACGACATAGTTTGGTAGTGTAATTTCTTCATGCCGTTTTGGCCTCCAGGACATTTTCACTATTCACCCCCTTCATTTCCTCATTGTTAGCTTGATTTTTCTCATCGTATATCTTATAGTTTTTACAAGATCACTAACTTTTTTGCAGATTCTTATCTATTGTTCAGATGTAACCCATCATCGTATATTACTTCGTACAGGCTCTCCAAAACGAAAGGAGGTGTCTCACCGACCTTTGTTCATCGTCGTCTCCTGCTGATCGTTATTCATCGTGCAACACGCTTTCATCCAAAGGAGCCTTTCATGAACAGTTCTACAACTTCGTCAGCCCTCCCCAACCGCTGGGTATTAGCCATTACCGCCTTCCTCATGCAACTCGCTCTCGGTTCCGTCTATGCCTGGAGCGTCTTTCTCAAGCCAGTGATAGCGTCATATCATGTTTCCAGGATCCAGGCCAACCTCACCTTTAGTATTGTGCTTCTTGCCCTGGGCATCACTGCCGGTTTCGGCGGTTACTTGAATAACCGCTTCGGTCCGCGCATCGTAGCGACTGCGGGCGGCATTCTGTACGGACTAGGTGTCCTCCTGGCGGCATTTGCTGCACCGAACATCTTCATCCTG
>WNFW01001386.1_pt1 | contig 27231 bp, 23 predicted proteins | sample 5400131 | NCBI WGS metagenome assembly WNFW01 (sample SAMN13153362, study PRJNA577476) | soil metagenome | isolation source: 20 cm soil or saprolite under grassland replicate 1 | place: USA:California | collected 2016-06-15 | reverse complement strand
TATCGGATACCTCCACGCATACTCGGTGCAGACGCTTCCGGGTACGCTATTTCAGGATTTCAGCGGAACCAACACCATCGCCGCGAGCTATAACCTGAGCGCGAGTTTCCCCAAGTGGAAGACCATTACCACTCTCGGCTACCGGCTGGGCGGTGCAACCGTGTCCATGCGCTGGCGATACCAGACGGCCATGAAGGACGTCACGGCGGTCACGACGCCTGCGAATCCGGGCGTGGGCGTCAATGCCTATAGCTTGTTCGACGTCTTCGGGTCCTGCGACATCAAAAAGCAATGGCAGATTCGGGCAGGTGTGACGAACGCAGGAAACCATGGCCCGATGCTCGTCTCGAGCTCCCAGACCAGCACCGATCCCAGCGTATTCGACGTCGTCGGGCGCTCTTACTACCTGGGAGTGCACGTCACTCTGTAGGCCATGAGCCGGTGAGACCTCCGCAGTGCCTCGGTGGTCGATAAGGGAGCCGCATGTATGCCGCATGCGCCGCGTCGGCGAAGTCGGATGAGCGAGCGTTGTGCGCAGATTTCAAATCGGCTCGCGCTTGGGATCGAATTGGCTGAACGACGGATCAGATGCCGCAGCGCGGGTAAACTCTGAAGAAAGCGGCGTAAGAACTTGATTCTATTTGCTCCCCGGGTTGGAGTCAGCGGATCAGCGTAGGCGCCTTCCCTGGTCAGCACAAACCTTCCAGATTGCTCATTGAGGGTTACTCTTAGCGGCCGCCACGGGGTGGTCTTGACGGCAGGCCCGCGAGCTCACGGATCTTCTCGTCCAAATAAGCGATCACCCGCTTGTCGCGCTCCGTCTCTTTGTGTGTAAGGAAGCTGATCGCCATGCCCTCGAGCACGTATCGCGACAGATCCAGTGCCAGGTCGAACTTCTCGCCGCGCCCTTCCCACTCGGGGAAAATCTCCACCGCCGCCTGATACCACTCGCGCTCGAACGCTTCCTGCGCGGGCCGCAGAATCCGGGCCAGTTCCTTGTCCGTGCGGGCTGCCACCGCCAGCTCGAAGAAAGCGACGAACATCGGGTGCCTGACATGGCACCAGTACGCTTCCACGCTCTGGCGTACGTGGTCATTGTCCGCGGAAGGCTTGGTTACCGCCTTGCGGAAGGCGCGCAAGCGCTTGGCGTGAAGGTACTCCACCGCAGCGCGCACTACGGCGAGCTTTGATGGGAAGTGATGCAGCATCGCACCGCGCGACAAGCCTGCCTTCTCGGCAATCAGCGTTGTCGTGGTTCGCGAATAGCCGCATTCGATGAAGCATTTGATGGCGGCTTCGATGATCTGCGTGCGTGTCGAGGCGCTCTTCTGTGCCTGCCAGCCGAGTGCCTCGGCCGGTTCTTCGGTTTCGTCAATGGCGGCGGACGACGGTTTGGTCACACAAATTCCTTTTCCGGCAAGGATGTGCGCTTTGATTTAAAAAGTCAAAGGTGATTGAAACAGGATGACGTGACTGTTACTGTCGAGGGAGACCTTCTTGCCGCTCGTGAAGGAGAGCCTCGCATGAATCGCCTCGAAGGTAAGGTTGCGATCATCACAGGTGCCGCATCTGGCCTAGGGCGGGCGGATGCCGAAGCGCTCGTGCGCGAGGGCGCCAAGGTACTGTTGACCGACGTGAACGAGGCATCTGGCCGCGACCTTGCCGCCGCGCTGAACGATCGGCACTCGGGTTGTGCACAGTTCGCTCTCCAGGATGTCCGGGACGAAGCTCGGTGGGGCGAAGTAGTAGCCGAGGCCAAGCGCCGCTTCGGTGGTCTGCACATACTTGTGAACAACGCAGGCGTGGTCGTGGTCGCCACTCCCGAGACAACGACGCTGGAGCAGTTCCGCTTCACGAACGCCGTGATGTCTGAAGGGGTGTTCCTGGGCTGCAAGGCCGCGATCCCGGTGCTGCGGGACAGCGGTGGCGGCTCGATTGTGAACATGTCGTCGGTTGCGTCCCATCTCGGATATCCAATGTTCTTCGCGTACAGCGCTGCCAAGGGCGCCGTGCGCGCGATGACCAAGGCTGTCGCCGTGCATTGCCAGGCGAACAAGTATCATATCCGCTGCAATTCGATCCATGCCGGCGCCATTGACACGCCGATGGTCGCCAAGGCGAACGCTGAGCTCGGGATCAAGAGAGAAGATTACGAAGCGGCTCCGTGGGGCCTCGGCAAGCCCGAGGACGTCGCCAACCTCGTTGTGTATCTGGCGTCCGACGAGTCCCGCTTTGTCAATGGCACCGAGATTTTGATCGACAACGCCCTGACGGTGCAGTAGCGGCTTAGGCAGGGGCTGAGTGTGCGTTTCTACGAACTACTCAACCAGCGCGACGAGACGGTGTTCACCTGCCGCAGCACCAATCTCGTGAAACGTCGTCAGGCATCGCCATGATAGCGCTGCCACGAGGGCAGTGCTTCCGGATAGTCTGCTGGCCTCTGGTCGCCGTAGGCGCGCATGCGCAGACGACTGCCGAGCCCCTGCGCATATTCGTCCACTGGCAGGTAGTAGAGAAACGAGAGCAGCCGATCCGCAAAACACCACCGGCCTTCATGTCGGCGGTAGGTGTCGCGATAGCGCAGTGCAGCGATCAGAGCACGCCCGTTGCGCCACACCTCGGCGTGGGACGTCAGGAGCCCGGTCGCCGTGTGCGGATCCTCGCCGAACGAGAGGATCTGGTCGTGCGCGAAATGGTTGGTAGCTTTGAGCGCGGCGAAGCGACCGCGGAATTGTTCCAACACTGCGTCGCGCCCTTGCGCGTTCATGACCCCGTCATGGGAGCGGAACCTGGCGTCCGGCGTAAACAGCGCTGCCAGCGCATCGATGTCGCGATCGTCGACCGCGAGACAGTAGTGTGCGACGAGCTCGCGCAGCTCCGCGCGGTCTTCCAGTCGCCGCATGCGCTTCTCGAGCGCAGAAGAGTTCTGGGTCATACGGGCAGGCCCTCCTTGATGCCCCGTCTTAGCGGAGCCGTGGCATGAATCGTCTTGCAAGAAACGTGGCCGTCGTGCTGGGCGCGGCGGGCAGCGGCAACATGGGTCAAGCGATCGCGAGGCGCTTTGCGCAGGAGGGTGCCCGCGTCGTGGTCGGTGGGCGGCACGAGGAAGCGCTTCGCGCTTTGGCAGCGGAGATTCACGGGCGCCATGCGGTTTGTGACATTACACGCAAACGCGATGTTGAAGGGCTCGCGCAGACCGCGCTCGATGCCTGGGGGCGTATCGATATCGCAGTCAACTGCGCCGGCTGGGGTCTCATGGCGAAACTGCATGACACCACGGAAGAGCAGATCGACAAGCTCATGGATCTGCAGTTCAAGGGTGTATTCTTTTTCCTGCAGGTGTTCGCAGAGCGGCTCGCGGCTTGCGGTGGAGGCTCGATCATGACCATGTCGTCCGCCTCCGTGTACGCCCTGTTGTACAACCATGCGGCTTATATCGGTACCAAGGCTGGCGCCGACGCCCTCGTGCGCTGCTTTGCGAATGAGTACGGCGCACGGGGAGTGAAGGTGAACGCGATCGCCCCTGGCCTCACGGCCACGCCCATGACCGAGCGTGAAATGCGGATGCCGGGATTGGAAGAGGTTTTCCTGAAGGAATATCCGCTCGGCCGTCTCGGGACTTCCCAAGACGTCGCTGACGCTGCGCTGTGGCTCGCAAGCGCGGAAAGCTTCATCACCGGCCAGGTTCTCCAGGCGAATGGAGGCCTCACGCTGCGGCGCAATCCGCTTCCGCGGGAGATCAATGCGTCGCTCGCAGCCGCCGCGCCCGGGGCACGCGGCGCCTGAGCCGGCGAAGGCGGGAGCTCCCGGCATCGTCTGCTTGAAAAAAACAGTCATGACTGATTGTATCTTAGCTGCCTCTGCCTATAATTCAATGAGCTGGAACGACATGCGGCTGCGCCGGACTGCTCCGTCGCGGCTGAGGAGAGCGGGATGGATCTGGGGCTACGGGGAAAGAAGGCGATCGTCACCGGCGCCACCAGAGGGATCGGCCGCGCCATCGTTGAGCTGCTCGCACAAGAAGGGGTGGACGTCGGGCTGTGCTCTCGGACCGAAGATGAGGTGGAAGCCGCGGTCCATGCCCTCAAGCAGCGGGGCGTGAACGCCGTCGGCGAGGCGGTGAACGTCCGCGACGGCGATGTGTATAAGGCCTGGCTCGGCCGTACTGCGGAGGCGCTCGGCGGCTGCGATATCTTCGTGCCGAACGTCAGTGCGGGAGGCGGCTTCGACAGCGAGAAGAATTGGACGAAGAACTTCGAGATCGACGTGATGCATACGGTGCGAGGCTGTGAGGCTCTGATGCCGCACCTCGAGAAGTCGGGCAGCGGCTCGATCGTCATCATTTCCTCCACGAATGCGCTCGAGACCTTCGGCGTGCCGCAGGCGTTCAACGCGATGAAGGCCGCGCTGGTTACCTACGCGAAACAACTTTCGCAGCACGTCGGCAAGCGCGGCGTCCGCGTCAACTCCGTATCTCCCGGTCCAATTTACTTCGAGGGCGGGGCGTGGGAGCTCATCAAGGGCACCATGCCGAAGCTATACGACTACGCACTCAAGCAGATTCCATGCGGCCGCATGGGCACGCCTGAAGAGGTGGCACGGCTGGTTGCATTCGTCGCGAGTCCCGCGGGAAGCCTCATCACGGGCTCCAACCTGGTGGCCGACAACGGTTTCACCAAGCGGGTGCACTGACGGCCGGCAGCGGCCCGCAGGACTCCAACACAGGCTCGCAGGATTCCGCCATGGGCTCGCAGGACGACTTCTGGGAACGATCGAAGGCGCCCCCCTTCGCACCGGTGCGCCGTGTGAAGCCCGAGGACAGTCCCGGCACGCCTGCCGAGAAAGCTCCGGATCCGGAGCTGGGGGACGACATCATCGATCCCCGCCGCTACTTCTCTCCCGAGTTCATGCAGCTCGAGTGGCAGCGGATGTGGACGAAGGTGTGGCTGCTCGGCGGCCGCGAGCTCGACATTCCGGAGCCCGGAGACTACCTCGTCACCGAGATCGGCCCGGAGTCGATTCTCATCGTGCGGCAGAAAGACAAGAGCGTGCGCGCGTTTTACAACGTGTGCCAGCATCGTGGCAACCGGCTCCGGCCCTGCGGGCTCGGCACGACGGGGACGTCGCTCTCGTTCATCTGCTCATATCACCATTGGGAGTACGAGCTCGATGGCTCGTACCGGCGGATTCCGGACATCGATACATTCCGACAGGGCAAGCCTTCGCACACGCTCGCGGAAGTGAAGTGCGATACCTGGGGCGGATTCGTCTGGTACACGCTGAACGAGTCTCCGCAGCCGCTGCTCGAGTTCCTGGGCCCCATGCCGCAGCACCTCGAGCCGTACAATTTCAACAAGATGGTGCAGACCCGCGACATCACCGTCGAATGGGACTGCAACTGGAAAACGTCCGTCGATGCTTTCAACGAGAGCTACCACGTGCAGGGCATCCATCCACAATTGCTGTGGTACCTGCACGATCTCGACATCCAGATCGACTGCTACGAGCGACACAGCCGCTATCTGATCCCGTTCGGCACGCTTTCACCGCGTGTGCGCAAACCTCCATCGATCCCAGAGCCGATCAAGACGATCATGAAAGGCGCCGGCATGGATCCGGCGGACTACGAGGAGCCGCTCAGCAACATCCGCCGCGACGTCCAGAAGCACAAACGCGCCTTCGGGAAGACGCAGGGCAAGGACTACTCCCGGCTGAACGACGACCAGCTCACGGACGACTACCACTACCTGATCTTTCCGAACCTGTCGCTCAACATGCACGCGGACGATTTCTGGATCTTTCGCCAGCGTCCGCACGCGCGCGATCCGGACAAGATGTACTACGACATCATGACGTACGAGCTGGTGCCCGACGGCGTGCAGTGGCCCGAGCGAGCCGAGCACAAGCGCTGGAAGCACGGAGACAAGAGCATAGGCACGGTCCTGGATCAGGATGCCGCCAATTTACCGCGTGTGCAGGCGGGCATGCATTCGAAGGGGTATCGGGGTTTGTGGATCGGGCGACAGGAGCTGAGGATCCGCCACTTCCACAAGGTGCTCGACGAATACATCTATGGACCGGGCGGCAAACCGTCTGGAGCGGTTTAGATCGTGGACGCAAGAGAGGGACGGGCCATGCAACTGACTCCGGAGCGATTGCGAAACGCTTATCGCCTGATGAAAACCATCCGCGAGTTCGAGGAGCGGCTGCACGTCGAGATCGCGACCGGAGAGATTCCAGGTTTTACCCATCTCTACGCCGGACAGGAGGCGGTAGCTGTCGGGGTGTGCGAGCCGCTGTCAGATTCCGACTACATCGCGAGCACACACCGCGGTCACGGACATTGCATCGCCAAGGGGTGCGACGTGCCCGGCATGATGAAAGAGATTTACGGTCGGCGGGACGGCTTGTGCAAGGGCAAGGGCGGCTCGATGCACATCGCCGACGTCGCCAAGGGCATGCTCGGTGCGAATGCGATCGTCGGCGGTGGTCCACCGTTGGCAGTTGGGGCCGCGATTGCATGCAAGCTCCGGCGAGAAGGGCACGTCAGCGTCGCTTTCGGCGGCGACGGCAGCTGTAACCAGGGAACGGTGTTCGAGGCGATGAACCTGGCTGTCGTGTTGCAGGCGCCGGCAATTTTCGTGTTCGAAGACAACGGCTATAGCGAGCACACCGGCGTCTCTTACGCGGTCGGCTCGAAAGACATCGCCGGCCGCGCACGGGGTTTCGGCATGCCCGCGGAAAAGGTGGACGGGTCGGATTTCTTTGCGGTCCACGAGGCGATGCGGCGCGCGGTGGGGCGCGCACGCGGCGGCGGGGGGCCTAGCGCCATAGAGGCGACCACCACGCGGTTTTATGGGCACTTCGAAGGCGACCCCCAGAAATATCGTGCCAAGGATGAAGTCGCTCGGCAACGCGAGACGATGGATTGTCTGAAGCGCTTCCATGCTCGCATGGAGATCGACAGATCGCTGAGTGTCGATGAGCTCGATGCCATCGACCGCGATGTGCTCGCGCTCATTGACGGGGCAGTCAGCGCGGCGAAATCCGCGGTGTTGCCGAGCGAAAGCGATCTGACAACTGACGTCTACATAAGTTATTAGCGGCTGCACCGCGCGCGGGAAACCGTTTCGAACGGTGCCTGCGACGACTGCCAGCCCGGAGCCTTAAATGCCTCACCTTTCGATGCGCGACTCCATCAACCAGGCTCTACACCAGGAAATGGCGCGCGATCCGCGCGTCATCGTACTCGGCGAGGATGTTTCCGGGGGAGCCGGTGGAACATCGGGCGAGCGGGAGGCGTCGGGAGGCATCTTTGGCGTCACCAAGGGCCTGCTGCCGAAGTTCGGCGCGGACCGGGTCATCGACACGCCGATCAGCGAGTCGGCCATCGTCGGCGCGGCCGCCGGAGCCGCGCTCGCCGGTTTGCGGCCGGTTGCCGAAATCATGTTCGCCGACTTCGTCGGTGTCTGCATGGATCAGCTCTACAACCAGATCGCGAAGTTCCGTTACATGTTCGGTGGCAAGAGCACGTGCCCGGTTGTGATCCGCACCGCCATGGGTGCTGGCATGAACATGGGAGCGCAGCACTCGCAGACGATCTACGGGCTGCTGACCGCTATACCCGGGCTGAAGATCGTGGTCCCTTCGAACGCGTACGACGCTAAGGGCCTCATGATTCAGGCCATTCGAGACGACGATCCTGTAGTGTTCTTCGAGCACAAGGCACTCTATCCGCGCAAGAGCGAGGTGCCGGAGGAGCCTTACACAATCGCCTTCGGAGAAGCGAATTTGCTCCGCGAAGGCGATGACGCGACAGTCGTCGGGTTGGGGCGTATGGTCCCATTTGCGGAGAAGGCGTTGGACGCTCTGGCGAAGGAGGGCGTGAAGTGCGACCTCATCGACCCGCGCACGACGTCGCCGCTCGACGAAGAGACGATTCTCGAGAGCGTGCAGAATTCCGGCAGACTCGTCGTCGTGGACGAATCGCCGCCACGTTGCAGCGTTGCCGCAGACATTGCTGCCCTCGTCGTCAGTCGGGGCTTCAGCTCCTTGAAGGCTCCGGTAATGGTGGTGACGGCTCCGCATACACCCATTCCGTTCTCACCCGCGCTCGAGCGGGCGTGGGTGCCGGGCCCACAGAAGATCGAAGCGGCGATCCGGCGGGTATTGGCCGCATGACGATCCACGCGGTCACGATGCCCAAGTGGGGCATCGAGATGACTGAGGGCACCCTTGCCCAGTGGAGCGTCCGCGAAGGCCAGCGGGTCAACAAGGGCGACCCCTTGCTGGAGGTCGAGACCGAGAAGATCGTCAACACAGTGGAATCGCCTGCGGCCGGCACGTTGAGGCGGATCATCGCGACCGCCGGCGAGGTGAAGGCGGTTGGGGCGCTCATTGCGGTGCTGGCGGATACGGAGGTGAGTGACGCCGACGTGGCGTCGTTCATCGACGAGTTCAAGGGTGCAACCGTGTCGTTCGACCCGGATTCCGGGCAGAGCGTTCATGAGACCACCGCCGCGCCGGCCGCAGCTCTTAACGACATGCGTGCTATGGCGCAAAGGGCCTCGCCAGGCACTGATGCGAGTGGTGCGCCGCAAGGGCTGGCCTCCGACGTGCACATCAGTCCGATCGCGCGACGCGTCGCGGAAAGTCTCCGCGTCGACATTTCAAAAGTGCCGGGTACGGGCCGAAACGGCCGCATCTCGAAGGAAGACGTTGAGGCGTACGCCGCGCGCGCTGGAATCTCACGCGGGTCGGGCGCTGGCTCATCAAGCGAAGACCGTGCAGCGGATCCCGGGGTGGTGCGCGCTGACAACCCCTCAATGCGCGTAAAAATGTCCAGCACACGCGCCACGATCGCGCGGCGTTTGCTGGAATCCAGGCAAACAATTCCCCACTATCGTCTAACGGTGGATGTGGACGTGGGTCGGCTGCAGTTGCGCCGGCGCGAGCTCATGAAGCAGTCCGGCACGAAGATCACCCTTAATGACATGCTCGTGCGTGCAACGGCGCTCGCGCTCACGCGGCATCCTACGCTGAATGCGCAGCTTGACGGCGATGAGATGGTCCAATACACGCATGCCGACATTGCGATCGCGGTGGCTACGGATAACGGACTCATTGCGCCGATCGTTCGAAGTGCGGATCTGAAGGCGTTGCCCGACATTGCGCGCACGACAGCAGATCTAACGGAACGTGCCAAACGCGGGGCGTTGAAGCGCGCCGAAATCAGCGGTGGAACCTTTACTATTTCGAATCTGGGGATGTTCGGTCTCAACAGCTTCGATGCCATCATCAACCCACCGCAGGTGGCCATTCTGGCTGTGGGATCTGCCCAGGAACGAATCGTCGCGCGTAACGGAGCGCCTGTCGTAGCGCAGATGATGACGCTCACGTTGTCTGCCGATCATCGCGTCGTGGACGGTGCCATGGCCGCGGCATTCCTTGCCACTCTCGCAGGTCTGGTCCAGGAGGACTTGTGACCAGAATAAGCGTCGCCGCGGGTCCCCTGTTGTCTTTCTTGGTCGTGCAGGCACTGCCTGCCGCAGTCCCCTCTGCTCCTGCAGGATCGTCCGCCCTCAAGGATGTATCGGAGCTGGATTCCCGCGCGCACACGTCCGATCCGGAAAAATTGCCGGGCGCTCATGTCTATCATGGGGTATGCGCCAACTGTCACGAAGGACAGGTACCCAACGCGCCCCACAAGATGTTTCTGCAGATGATGTCTGCGGATTCCATCCTGGCCGCACTCACGGACGGCATAATGAAAGAGCAGGGCGCTGGGCTGACGCGGCAAGACCGGCGTCAGGTCGCGGAGTATCTGGCCGGGGCGCCGCTCGGTGCCAACAAGCCGAGACTTTCCCCGCTGCGATGCACTGGGGAGGCAAGTAAATTCGACGAGGCCCAAGCCCCCGTTGCGCTGGGGTGGGGCCATGAGAATGCGCGCTTCACTCCCGAAGAGGTCGCCGGACTCAAACGCGCCGACGTGCCGCGGCTCGAGCTCAAATGGGCACTTGAATTTCCCGGCGCGATTCGAGCGCGGTCGCAGCCTGCAATCGCTTACGGTGCCGTGTACGTGGGCAGCCAGGACGGAACGGTTTACGCGCTGGATCTGCACACCGGCTGCGTCCGATGGACCTATCGAAATTCAGCTGAAGTGCGGACCGCAATCGTATTGGAGACACGGCAAACGAGCGGCGGCACGAATTCAACGGTGACTGGCATCTCGCGCCTGTTTTTTGGAGACATGAACGCGCGGGTTCACGCCGTGGACGCCAAACAGGGCAAAGCATTGTGGAGCGTCAAAGTCGACGATCATCCTAACGCAACGATCACGGGTACGCCGACATTTCATGACGGGGTGCTGTATGTGCCCGTGTCTTCACTTGAAGTCACCACGGCGGCGGATGCGAAGTACGAGTGCTGCAAGTTCCGCGGCGCTGTCGTGGCACTGGACGCGGACACTGGTAGCGTTCGTTGGAAGGCACACACGATCACCGAGGAGCCGAAGCCGGTAAGAACTACCCCGCTCGGCACTCGCATCTTCGCGCCCTCTGGGGCGCCCGTATGGAACAGCCCGACCATTGACGCCAAGAGAGGCGTGCTCTATGTCGGCTCGGGCGAGAACTATTCCTCGCCGGCGAACGACCGGAGCGATGCGCTGTTGGCCTTCCGTCTGCAAGATGGAAAACTCGTCTGGTCGCGGCAGTTGCTGGCCGGTGATGCGTGGAATGTGGCCTGCATGATGCAGAACAATCCGAATTGCCCTGACGAGAACGGGCCGGATGTTGACGTTGCATCGGGCACCATACTTGACACGCTGCCAAGCGGAAAGGAAGTGCTGCTTGCAGGTCAAAAGAACGGCTTCGTATATGCCGTCGATCCGGACGCCGGAGGCAATGTAGTCTGGAAGACACGTGTCGGCCGCGGCGGCATCCAAGGCGGAATTCACTTTGGGATGGCGCTCGAAGGCAATCGTCTGTTTGCGCCGATTAGCGATCTCAAGGATGGGCACGATGGCCGCACTTACGACTCGCCGCCGCGGCCGGGCTTATATGCCCTCGATGCCGCGACCGGCAAGATGATTTGGTCTGCCCCCGCAGAAGACGATTGCAAGGGACGTCGGTTCTGCGATCCGGGTATATCCGCCGCCGCCACGGCGATTCCGGGCGTCGTGCTCGCGGGCCACATGGACGGTGTGCTGCGCGCCTACGACTCGGAGACAGGGCGTGTCATCTGGAACTACGACTCCACGCGCGAAGTGACAACAGTATCCGGAGCAACTGCTCACGGGGGGTCGTTTGGGGGGCCAGGGCCCGTCGTGCGCGACGGTTACATCGTCGTCAACTCAGGATATGGACTTTACTTCCACATGCCCGGGAATGTGCTGTTGGTGTTCGCGCCACCGAAAAAATAGCCTTTCATGATACCCAGTCGAAGAACTGCAGGTCCATGTCCTTTGCGAGGCACGCGAGGATCGGCGGCACGAGCCGTTCGTGGAAGGCTGTCTTCTGATGCCAGTCGAACGCTGCTTCGTTGCGAAAGCGCGCGTAAACGACGTATGTAGACGGCTCGGTACGATGTCTGATCACATCGTAGACCAGCGTGTCCGGTTCCGAGTCGTGAGTCCGCTCCGACAGCTCGCGTTGCAGGCGCTCGAACTCCTTTTCCATTCCGCTCTTGACGACCAGCTTGGCGATGAATGTCGTAGACATGCGTTGCCCTCACGTGTTGCGCTGACTAGATGCCGAGCTCGCGCACGAGCTGGTCGCGAAGCCGAAATTTCTGAATCTTGCTCGCCGACATCGGCCATTCCGCGATGAACCGGATCTGACGCGGCACTTTGAAGCCCGCGATCTCGCGGCGGCAGAAGTCCATCAGTTCCTGCTCGGTGACCTCGATGCCGGGCTGGCGCTCGATGAACGCTGCCGGAACCTCCATCAGGCGCGCGTCCGGAATGCCGACCACCTGAGCGAGCTTCACCGCCGGATGGCGCTGCAGGCACCCCTCGATCTCCGCCGCAGCGACGTTTTCGCCTCCCACCTTGAGCATGTCTTTCAAGCGGCCGTGGAACATCAGCGTGCCGGCTTCGTCGAGCGAGCCTATATCGCCGGTGTGGTACCAGCCGTCGCGATCGAGAGCCTGATCCGTCTTCACCGGATCCTTGTAATAGCCCTCGAGAATACTGTAGCCGCGCACCAGCACTTCACCGTGTCCGCCGGGCGCCGCGTCTTGGCCCGTCTGAGTGTCGAGGATGCGCACCTCCACGCCCGGCAGAGGCTTGCCCAGCCGTTTGATCCGTTGCTCCAAGGGGTCGTCGAGCCGACTGGTCGACACCGTGCCGGCCGTCTCGGTCATTCCGAAGGTCCCCACGTAGATTGCCTGCGGCATCGCTTTCAGCATCGCGGCGGCGATGCCGGGCGGTTGCACTGCAAAATTCGAATTCATGAGCGTGATGCGTGACAGGTCAGTCTTGGGAAAGTCCGGGTGATAGATGAGGTCCGACATGATCGTGACGAAGCACGGGTATGTGGCCGTGACCTTCTCGCGCTCGAGCATCTGCAACGCTATGCCGGCGTCGAAGTGGGTCATCGTGCCGTAGGCCCCACCCACATCGAAGATCGCACACAAGGGCAATATGGCTGCGATGTGAAACATCGGCAGCGGCGACCAGAATACGTCCTCGTGTTTCAGCGCATAACGGTGCCGGCCGAGGGCGATCGAATTGCGCACCATCGCTTCATGGGTGAGGAGACAGCCTTTGGGGTTCGCTGTCGTCCCCGACGTGTACAGCATGATAGCCACGTCGCGCAGCCGTACCCGCAGGCGCGACTCGTGTACTCGGTCCTCGGAACATCCGTTCGAGAGCGATTCGAGTTGCGCTTGCGTTAGAAACCCCGCAGCCGAAGTCTCTCCCAGCAACACGAGGTTGCGCAACCGAGGTGCCGCGGGGAGGGACAGGCTGAGTGCGTCGGGCGATTGCGGCAGACCGCGTAGCGCTTGCGTCAACCGCTCGACGAAATTGACGTGCTCGGCAACCCGGTCTGTCGTGATCACGGTAACGAGGTCACCATTCTCGATGACGTACGCCAGCTCGTTGTGCTTGTACCGGGCGTTCATCGGCACGACGACCGCGCCACACAGAGCGATTGCGAAGAGAAACTCGACGAATTCGAAGGAGCTGGGCAGCAGCAGGCCGACATGGTCGCGCGGCTTGACGCCGAGCACCTGCAGACAGCGCGCGCGTGCGATGGCTCGATCGGCCAGTTGCGCATAGGTGATCCGCGCGCCGGGAAAGATCAGTGCCGGCGAGTCAGGATAGCGGTCTGCAGCGAGCAGCAGCAGGTCGCCGAGGGTCGTGACCTGGATGCGCATCTGGCGCAGCGATTCACTGCGAAGCGACATGGCGGCTCTAGATCGGGTCGAAGTATTCGCGCACCCAGGTGCCGTCGAGGCAAGCCGAGATTTTTGGCGCCAGCTCGGCAAGCTTGGCGGAGCTCATGTGGCGATGCTCTGCGGCCTCGTCCTGGAACGACTCGAGAACGGCGTAGCGATTGGGCTCGCGGAGCTTGAAGAAGCCGTACCAGAGCACCTCCGGCTCGCTCGCGCGCACATGCCGTTCGAGCTCTTTGCAATAGCCGATAAACTCCGGCTCTCGCCCCGGCTTCACCGTCATGCGGGCGATGAACGTGATTTTGGACATGCGGCGCCCCTTTTCGCGGTCGCTGAATGGTAGCACCCAGGGTGGGTCAAAAGAAACAGTCAAGACTGTTTGTTTCAGGATGCCTGTTGTGTAGAGTGCGGCTCAGCGGCGCTGATCGAATCGCCGGCCCACCATCGCGGAGGCAATATTCACTTTCTGAATATCAATCGCACCGCCGGCAATGCCCCAACCCCAGGCGTCGCGCAGGCGTCGCTCCATGGGATACTCGCTCGAATAGCCATAGGCACCCATGAGTTGTACGGCGTGACCGCACACCTCGCGCGCTATCTCGTTGGCGAAGCACTTGGCGACCGAAGAGTCGAGCACGTCAGGAAGGCCATCCTGTGCATTGACTGCCGCGCGCCAGATCAGCAGCCGGGCCGCTTCCACTTTCATTTGCATCTCGGCGAGCCGCAATTGCACCGCCTGGAACTCGACGAGTGGTTTGCCGAATTGCTTGCGCTCCTGCACGTAGGCGACGACGTCTTCGAGCGCGCCGCTGGCCTGCGCGAGTCCCATGGTCGCATTCCCGCAGCGTTCCAAGTCGAACGCTTCCATCAGCTTGCGGAAGCCGCCAGCCGGCACGATGATGTTTTCGACGGGCACTGCGCAGTTGTCGAAGTACAGGTCGCTGCTCGGCACACCGTGAAAGCCCATCAGGCTCTCCGCGCTGCCAAAGCTCAGTCCAGGCGTGTCGCGTTCTACGTAGATTGCTCCGATGCCTTTCGCACCCGGCTCCGGGCTCAGGCGGCAGTAAACGACGTATCCATCAGCGTGTCCTCCGCCGGAACACCAGCGCTTCGCGCCGTTGATCACGACACGGTCCCCGCGAATTTCCGCGCGCGTCGACAGATCGGTGAGCGCCGAGCCCGCCGCCGACTCGGACATCGACACCGCCACAATCAGCTCGCCGCGGCACACGCGCGGCACGACCCGCTGTCGCAGGGATTCATCGGCGAAGCGCTCGATCGCGCGCACAGGCCCCACGCAGGATTCGAAGACCGGAAAAGCCAGTGCCGAGGAGCACTTGCCGAATTCCTCCAACACCAGCAGGGCTTCGAGACTGCCCAGGCCGAGTCCGCCGTACCGGGAGTCGACGTTGATGCCGAGAAATCCCATCTCGGCATACTCGCGGATGAGCTCGTGGGACGGCGGCGCGCCGGAACGCTCGGTCTCGGGTGCGAGCGGCAGCAGCCGTTCGCGCACGTACTTGCGCGCCGCGGCCTGCAGGGCAAGTTGTTCGTCATTGAGTCGAAAGTCCACGGGTGCTCCTGTGCGAATGAGGTCGTACCATGGCGTTGAACAAGGTCATGCGATGGGGCTGCTGACGGGGATCCGCGTGCTCGATTTCGGCCGCTATGTCGCGGGTCCCTACTGTGCCACGCTGCTCGGCTACCTGGGCGCCGATGTCATCCGCATCGAGCGCCGGGGCGGGGGGGAGGATCGGTTCATTGCGCCGATCACGGCGCAAGGTGAGGGCGCCGTGCTCTTTCAAACAGCGTGCAACAAGCGCTCCCTTACTCTCGACTTTGGCCACCCGGAGGCGCGTGAGATCGTGCGCAGACTCGTTTCGACCGCCGATGTCGTCGTTGCCAACCTGCCGCCCATGGTGCTCGGCTCGCTTGGGCTCGACTATGCGTCGCTCAGCGCGATTCGATCGGACATCATCCTCGCAACGCAGACGGCGTTCGGGGACGCGGGGCCGTACCGTGATCGAGGCGGATTCGATGGTATCGGGCAAGCAATGTCGGGGGCCATGTACATGAGCGGCGTTCCCGGAGCTCCTGCGAAAGCCGCTGCACCGTATGTCGACTACACGACCGCAGTGCTCGCCGCGTTTGGCACGCTCGCCGCGCTGCTTCACCGGCAGAAGACGGGCGAGGGGCAGGAAGTAAAGACCGCGCTTCTGGGCACGGCAATGGCTGTCTTCGGATCCCATCTCATCGAGCAGGGCGCTACCAATGTCAGTCGCGTTGGGACCGGTAACCGAGTGCAGACCTCTGCACCATCCGACGTGTTCCCGACGGCGGATGGCCACATCCTTACTCATGTCGTCGGCAACGGCTTGTTCAAGCGTTGGGCGCGTCTGATGGGCGATGAAGCCCTGTGGACGCGCAATCCGCTCTACCAGACAGACCAGTCCCGTGCCGATCACAGTGAGAAGATTCTCGCGCGCATGCGTGCATGGTGCTCAGAACGCACAACCGTGCAGGCGGTTGCCGAGCTCGACCAGGCGGGCATTCCGGCAGGTCCGGTCTACAAGCCTCAGCAGGCACTCGAGGATCCGCAGGTCGCGGCGTTGGGATGGATGCGCGCAATCACCGACTACCCCGGCCTGACTGGTCCGGCTCCCGTGCCCGATCTGCCGAGTTGCATGCGCGCGCAGCGGTGTAATCCGTCGCCGCCCGACAGCGGCGACGGCCCGGATCCCTACTTGCTCGAGAATCTGTAGCCGAGCTGCGCTCCGATGAAGCGCGGCTCGCCGTAGAACGTCCACACCCAGAGCGGATCGACGTTCTGAGCGGATTCGATGTAGACCTTGTCGGTCAGGTTGCGAACAAACACATGCGCGAACCAACGTTCGTCAGCGCTGTTGTAGGTTACCGCAGCATTCACGAGCGCTCGGGCATCCGCATACGTCTGCGTGAAGCGTGCGTACGGCAGCGCAATCGAATAGGTGTCCAGGTTCCTAGAGATGTAGTTAGCGGATGCGTCGAATACCAACCGCCCCGGCAGTTGCCCCAGCGTCAACGTGTAGTTGAGATCGACCGTTGCAGTCCACTGGGGGCAACGGTTCACAGGCAGACCGGACAGATCGACCCGATTCGGCGGGTCGCCGCTGGTGAAGCTGTTGTACTTGCAGTGTTGATAGCTCAACGGCAGGTGCAACAGGAACCCTTCCGTGAGCTTCGCCGTGAGCTCGCTCTCGATGCCGTAGTTCGTCATCTTCGCGGCATTGCGGAACAGGGTTTCTTCGCCGGGCGAGCCGTTCAGATTGGTCACCGGCACGACGACCTGGCGAATGGCGTCCTTGTACTGCACGTAGAACAGGGCTTCGTTCAACCGGAGCCGCCGATCGAACAGCTCACTCTTCATGCCCACCTCGAAGGAATCGGCCTTCTCGGGATTGGTGGGTTTCCTCTCGTCGAGCGTGATCGGGTTGCCGCTGGTTCCCACCTGGTCGTTGTATCCGCCAGCCTTGAATCCGTGCGAATAGGTTCCATAGCCGAACACGGTTGGGGTGAACTGGTGGGACAAGGTGGCTCGATAGGTGGGCTGCGACCAGGTATGGCTGTCGCTGACGACTCCGAACGGAAAGCCGGCAAAATTCGCTGCGCTCATCAGCCCTCCGAGCTGCTGCCACGTGAAGGACGGGACGATCGCGCCGCTGGGCGAGGGGAGCTGCTGGACGAAGACCTGCTGCCGCCCGATCCAGTCCTTGCTGTCGCGGGTATAGCGAGCGCCGATCGTGAGCGTCGTCGCATCGCTGAATTTGTAGTTGCTCTCGCCGTAGACCGCGGCTGACTTCTCCACCTGCGCATTGCACAGAACCTGCGGGTTGTTGTTGTAGCCGCCCGGTTGCAGGCCGGGCGCGGTCGGGATGCCGAAGAGATCGTAGATGCCCAGAATCTGGGCGACGCAGAACTTCGTGTCGTCGTGCTGATAGAAGGCGCCCGCGACGTAGTTGAGCTTGTCGTTTGGGTTGGACGCGAACCGCAGCTCCTCCTGCCACGTCTTGCGGCGATCCGAGCGATTGGCGTCGAATACCGATACCGGGCCGACCACGCCCGTGTAGTTTGACGGGAGACTGGAGTCTTGCGAGCGGTAGCCCTGTACCCAAGTGAGGGTGCCGAAGGCTCTTGTCCAGTCCACGTTCAAGTGAAATCCATCCGCATCGACGTGATGGCCATTGGGCGCGTCGATGAGAAATCCGGCGCGGGTCGTCACGCCCGCCTGATTCAGCAGATCGCCCGTGAGATGGCCCGGCAGTCCCAGCTGGGTAAATACGAAGTAGGGCAAACCCGTGGACGGATTTACGTCGGTCGGAGTCGTATTAAGCGCTCCAGGAGACTTCGAGCGATCGTTCAGGCGCTCATAGGTGAAGAGGGCGCGCAGATCGTCAGTGGGTTGCCAAAGGAGCTTGGCACGCGTGGTGAACACGGCAGTTCCTCCGACCCGACTGCCGTCTCCCGTATAGGTGACGCCGCCAATCGCGTTGCTCGCGCCGTTGCGCATCCAGCCGTCTTCGCGCTCCTCGCTCGCGACGAGGCGCAGCGCCAGCCTGTTGTCGATCAGCGGCACGTTGAGCGCTCCCTGTACCGTGTACGCGTTGTAGCTGCCTTCCTGGCCTTGCAGCTCGAAGGATGTCGTATCGAGAACAGGGGCCTTGGTGCGCACGACGACGGCGCCGCCGGTAGTGTTCTTGCCGAACAACGTGCCCTGAGGGCCTCGCAGCACCTCGATCTCCTGGACATCGAACGGATCGAGCAGCTGCGTCTGGACGCTCGGCATCACGAAATCGTCGACAAGGACGGAAACCGGCGCCTCGTTGTAGACGATGATGTCGGTATTGCCGACGCCGCGCATAGCAAACGACGCGGCATTGAAGCCGTTGATCTTGTTTGCCGAGAAATTCGGCACCAGCATGGCCATGTCGCCCAGGGTTCGCGGCGCCAAATCCGCGATCGCCTGCGCATCGAGGGCCGTGACCGCGATCGGTGTCGTTTGCAAATTGGATTCGCGGCGCTCGGCCGTGACGACGATCTCCACCAGGCCGGCGGCTGGCTGGCCGGCCGCCTCAGGCCCGGCCTCGGCCAGGGTCATCGCCGGTGAAAGGGTGGCCAGAAGGACCAAGCCGCCCAGATGTCGCGGCAGGTGCCTCTTGCGGGCAATGTGCGCCACACGCGTCGAGATGGTCATTGCGTCTTGCTCCCCCTTGAGAAAGTCGCTGCAGCTCATGCGCCCGGCCCCTGCACACTGCAGCGGGCGCTCTTCAGAGCTGCAACGTACGCGGGGTGAATAAAAAAAACAAGCACGACTGTTTCTTTTCGGCCCACGCCCTATAATGGGCGCACCTTAGGCGGTGTATCGCCAAGGCAGGCGGGCCCATGGATACGGCAACGGTTCAGCGTTTCCTCGACGGCATGAAATATGAGGCCGAGCGCACCGGTCCGCCGGCGGACTTCCCACAGCTGGCCGATATTCCCGGCGGCCGGTACGTCGAGCACGAGTTTCTCCAGTTGGAGCGTGAATTCCTGTGGAAGCGGAGCTGGCTCTACATCTGCCACGTCGATGAGCTTTCCAAGCCGGGCAGTTCTACAACACCTGCCGTCACCGGGGCGGGCCCATCGTGAAAGCCGACAACGGCTGCAGCGACGGCTTCGTGTGCGGTTATCATGGATGGACCTACACGCTCGAGGGCAAGTTGATCAATCTGCGCGACAAGCGCGATTTCGTCGGGCTCGACATGCAGGCGCGCTCGCTCGTGCAGGTCCGCTGCGAGCGCTTCTACAACTGGGTGTTCATCAACGAAGACCCGCAGGCGCAGCCGCTGGAGGAGCATTTCGCACCCTTCATCGAGTACTTCCGGCAATTTCAGCCGCTGCAATGGCGCTTCGTCATGCAGGAAGGCTTCGACGTGAAGTGCAACGTCAAAGTGCTGATGGATGCGTTCCTCGAGGTCTACCACCTGAAGTCGATTCATACGAATACCGTGGACCGCTTCCTCGATCACCGCGGCACTACGATCGCGCTCTACCGCAACGGTCACTCGCTGATGGTCACGCCGAACCGCCGGCCGGACTGGGTGGACCCCGGAACCCGGGGGATGCCGCGGGTCGAGACCGCAACCGTCGTCTCCGCGAAGAACAATCCTTCCTTCAACTTCTTTCCGAATCTGGTCACGCCGGTCGATCCGACGGGAGCGCCGTTCCTGCTGTTCTGGCCGACCTCGGACACAACCATGCGCATCGAGTGCCACTGGTTCGCGCCGGACTGGGGTGGCGGACCAATACCGGACCTGTGGAACGTGCGGATCGCCAACTTCGACCGTATCCTCGCGGAGGACCTTCAGTTCGCCGAGGCCATTCAACAGTCGATGATGTCAGCGGGCTTCAAGGGCATGCCGCTGAACTACCAGGAGCGGCGCATCTACCACTGGCACGAGGAGCTGGATCGGCGCGTCGGGGTGGAGCGGGTCCCCGAGCGTTTGCGGGTGAAGCCGTTGCTCGCCCGGTATTGCGAGAATTGATCTCACCCGAGGCGCGACCGTGACTGCGCTCGGCAGCATCGTTTCCTACGGCGCCTATGTGCCGCGGCTCAGGTTGCCGCGCGAGCGCATCGCCGCTGCCATGCAGTGGCTGAAGTCGACTTCGGCTGCGACGGCCGCCGGCTCGCGCGCAATATGCAACTGGGACGAGGATTCATTGACCCTCGCGGTGGAGGCAGCGCGTGCCTGTTTGCTCAATGCCGGGACGGAGGCTACCAGTCCGCCGCCGCTCTGCTCGGTGAGCCTGGCCTCCACTACATTACCATTCGCTGATCGCAGCAATGCCACTTTGCTGGCTGCTGCGCTCGATCTGCCGGCGACGGTCGAAACCGCCGATTTCAGCGGGTCGCTCCGTGCTGGCACGACGGCGCTCGCGCAGGCCGTCAAGCGCACAGACTCGGGCCTGCGACTGCTCGTGGCGGCAGATGCGCGACTGAGCAAGCCCGGTAGCGCACAAGAGCTGGAATACGGCGCAGGAGCGGCTGCGTTCCTGATCGCCCCCGCTGTGACTGGTGGGCGCGAGGCTGGCCGAGATGAGCGCGACCCGCGCTCGGTGGGGGACATTCTCTCGGTGTCGCATCTGGCGGCCGACTTCGTCGATCACTATCGGTTGAGCGGCGAGTCCTTCGACTACGCGCTGGAGGAGCGCTGGGTCCGGGACGAGGCGGTTAACAAGCTCGTGCCCGCTGTGATCACGAAGGCGCTCGAGGCGGCGGACTTGTCGTCCTCGAGCATCGATCACTTCGTCATGGCCGGCAGCGCGACAGCGATCAAGCGTATCGCCGAACATAGCGGCCTCCACCGGGCCAACGTCCAGGATGCTCTGCGCGACGATTGTGGCGATACCGGGGCGGCGCATCCGTTGCTTCTGCTGGCTGCTGCGATCGAAACTGCCGCGCCGGGGCAGCACATTCTGGCGATCGGATTCGGCCAGGGAGTTGACGCCCTGGTCGTGCGAATTCCTACGCCGAAACCGGCAGTTCGCCATCGCACCGTCGTGGACGCGCTGGCGCGCCGCAGGGCTGAGCAGTATTACACGCGATACCTGTCCCACAGTGGTCTGCTGGAAGCGGATTTCGGGATGCGCGCCGAGCGTGATAACCGCAGTGCTCACAGTGTCGCATGGCGCAAGCATCGTCAGGTCACCGCGTTCGTCGGCGGGCGCTGTCAGAGTTGCAACACCGTGCAGTACCCGAAGAGCCCCGCCTGTGTAAATCCACAGTGCCGGCGCATCGACACGCAGACCGACTATCGTCTGGCAGACGTCCTCGGGCGTGTAAAGTCGTTTACGGAGGACTGGCAGGCCTTTTCGCCGCGGCCGCCCAGCATTTACGGCAACGTGGAATTCGAGACAGGGGGCAATCTGCTGATGGAGCTCACCGATCTGGATGCGGGGGAGGTTGCGGTCGGAATGCGTGTCAATTTCGTATTCAGAGTCAAGGATATCGACCCGATGCGCGCCTTCAAACGGTACTTCTGGAAAGCGACACACGTCTGACCTCCATGGCAAGTGGCATCCGCGACAAGGTGGCGATCCTAGGCATGGGTTGCTCGAAGTTCGGCGAGCGGTGGGATTGTGGCCCGGACGATCTCATCGTCGAAGCCTGCAGCGAGGCGTTGCTCGATGCTGGCATCGAGCGCGATCAGATCGGAGCGGCCTGGCTCGGAGTGTTTTTCGATGAGCAGAGCGTCGGCAAGTCGGCGCTGCCGCTTTCCATGGCGCTGCGGCTTGCGAACATACCGGTGACGCGAGTCGAGAATCTCTGCGCGACGGGTACCGAGGCGCTGCGCGGTGCGGTGTACGGGGTGGCGGCAGGGGCGTGCGACATCGCGCTCGCTGTCGGTGTGGAGAAGCTGAAGGACACCGGCTATTCGGGGCTGCCGGAGCGGACCAAGGGCACCTTCGAGGATCTGTATCTGCCGGGGAGCACGGCTCCCGGGGCCTTTGCGCAGCTGGCGAGCGCCTATTCGGTCCGGCATGGCTACTCCATCGATGAGATCAGGCGCGCCATGGCGCACATTTCCTGGAAGAGTCACGAGAACGGCGCGCGCAATCCCAAGGCGCATCTTCGCAACCGGATCACGCCCCAGCAGGTGCTCGACGCTCCGATGATCTCGTATCCCCTGGGGCTGTTCGATTGTTGCGGCGTCAGCGACGGTGCCGCCTGCGCGATCGTGACGACGCCGGATATCGCGCGCTCGCTGGGGAAACGCGATCTCGTCATGGTGAAGGCGTTGCAGCTCGCGCCGAGCAATGGCGTGGAGATGAGCCATCAATCCTGGGATGGCAGCCACACCCTCACGACGCGGCTCGCGGCTCAGCGTGCCTATGTCGAGGCCGGAATCACCAAGCCGCGTGAGCAGATCGACCTCATCGAGGTGCACGATTGCTTCTCGATCACCGAGCTGGTGTTGATGGAGGATCTGGGTCTTTCCGATGTGGGGCGCGCACCGCACGATGTACAGGAGGGCCGATATGATCGCGACGGCGCCATCCCATGTCAGATCGACGGCGGCCTGAAGTGCTTCGGACACCCCATCGGCGCGACCGGCCTGCGTATGACCTATGAGATTTATCTTCAGCTGCTTGGACGGGCAGGCGAGCGCCAGCTGCGCGCGCCGTCCATCGGGCTTGTGCACAACCTCGGTGGTATTCCGAACCGTAACATCGCGAGTGTTGCGATCTTCGGACTGGCTGCCTGAGCAGCCGCCCGCAACTGTATTGAAAAATGGACTCGACTCATGGCTGACACACCGCGCGGCGTTCCGGACAATGAGCTGGAGAGCAAACCTTGGGGCGCCTCCGACGAGAAGCTGGCCACTCGGCCACTTGCTTTCCGTCACAATCTGCTGGCGGGACAGACGTTCCTGATCTCTGGCGGGGGCAGCGGGCTCGGCCGCGCCATCGCCTATGTCTGTGTACGACTCGGCGCCAACGTGATGATCTGCGGCCGGCGGGAGCAGAAGCTGACGGAAACGGCGAACGGTATTCGCACGCAACTGGGCCGGGAGATCGGCAGCACGGCGATGACCATTCGTGACTCGGATGCGGTCAAGAGCGTCATCGATGAGACGCATCGGCGCTTCGGCGGACTGGATACGGTCGTCAACAACGGCGGCGGTCAGTACCCGCAGGCAGCCATCGACTTCAGCGTGAAGGGCTGGCTGGCCGTAATCGACACCAACCTCAATGGCACGTGGTACATGATGCAGGCAGCAGCCCAGCGCTGGCGTGCGGACGGCCGTCCCGGAAACATCGTCAACATTGTCGCCAACGTCTGGCGTGGGATGCCTCAAGTCGCACACACCTGCGCGGCCCGCGCGGGCGTCATCTACCTCTCGAAAACCGTCTCGACGGAGTGGGCGCCGCTCGGCATCCGCGTCAACTGCGTGTCGCCGGGCGCGATCGATAGCGAGGGCTTGAATGCCTACGACCGGCGCGACGCGGACCAATTCCGCTACTCGAACCCGATGCGACAGCTCGGCGACGCGATCGACATCGCGCAGGCGGTGGTCTACCTGTCCGCTCCGACCGGTAAGTTCATCACCGGTGACGTCCTGGTCGTCGATGGCGGCAACAATCAACACGGGGAGGTATGGCCCGGCGGCATCCCCGACTACTTCAAGGTGCCTCAACCCTAGATCGAGGTGCGATATGGCTGTCAACTACAAGGTCGAGTGGCCGATGAGCCTGGGTGCGGCGCGTGATTCGCTCGAAGCGAAACAACCGGACATCGACAATGGACTGGACGTGGTGGACCCTTCCCGCTATTACTCGCGCGAGTTCATGCAGCGCGAATGGCAGAGGCTCTGGCCGCGCGTCTGGCTGTTGGCGGGAGTCGCCAGCGACATTCCCGAAGAGGGCGACTATTTCACCTTCGCGGTGGGCGCGGAGGAATTCATCCTCGTCCGCCAGGCTGATGAGTCGGTCAAGGCGTTCTACAACGTGTGCCCGCATCGCGGCAATCGCATAGCCTTGAACGAGCACGGCTGCGTATCTCGTTTTACATGCACGTTTCACGGATGGCAGTTCGGTTGCGACGGCAATCTGCAGCGCATCACAGATCCGGGGACGTTCAATCCCAAGCTCATTGCCCACAAGCCCGGCCTCACGGAAGTCCGGTGTGAGGGTGTCGGCGGCATCCTGTTCATCAATATGGACGCCAGCGCGGTGCCGCTGGCGCAATGCCTGGGCTTGCCGCATGGATATATCGAGAACTACGAGATCGACAAGATGCACGTCGTGCATCACGTGCGCAGCGAATGGAAAGCGAACTGGAAGACGGGTGTGGATGCGTTCTACGAGACATACCACCTCCCCTGGGTCCATCCGCAGACTCAGGGAGTGATGGAGGACTACAGTCAGTACGATCTGTACCCGAACGGAGCCAGCCGCATGATCGTGCCGATCTGCGTGAAGTCGCATCGCGTCGCGGATCAGCACACGATGGACCCGTATCTGCAGTTCATGCTGAAGGAAGGCGGAATCGATCCGGCGAAATTTACGGGCGATGCGAGCGAAGTCAGGCGGGCTATCCAGAAATCGAAGCGTGAGCGAGCGCTCACGGCAGGCCTAACTCACTACGAGAGGTTCACCGATGGGCAGCTGACTGACAGCTGGGCGACGGGCCTGTTTCCCAACGTGCAGATGGGAATGCACCCGGAGGGTGTGTTCATCATGCGATTCCTGCCGCATAAAACCGATCCCGAGATCTTCTACTACGATACGATGATTCTGTATCGCTACGTAGACGATCCCAACTACACGGTACCCGCCTGGATGGGCCTTCCGGCCGGTATCGACGTGACGGGCCGGACGCGACCGAATGTCATCCATGTGCCGGTTGGCCAGAAGCCGAACCTCGGCGAGGTGCTTGATCAGGATTCCGAGCTGCTGCCCGTGCAGCAGACAGGAATCCGCTCGCGGGCCTTCCGCGGCCCTCTGTGGAGCGAGCAGGAGCAGCGCGTACGCCACTTCCACAGGGAGCTGGACCGATATATCGATGGGTTGAAATAGCGACCGGGCATAGGTGTAGCGAACGTGGCGGGACGCATCGATGTTTATTTCGTGGTCGGGGGTCGATTCCACGATTTCGACTTCGCCCGGCTCGAGATTCTCAAGCTTCTGCACGTGCACGAGCGCATACGTGTGCGGGTTGCTGAGGACTATTCCAACACCACCGCGATTGCTGCGGCAGACGCCCTCGTGAGCTTCACGTGCGACGTGCGGCCGGACGAGAGCCAACAGGACGCGCTGACGGCATATCTGGATTCGGGCAAGCGCTGGTTTGCCCTCCACGGAACTAATTCGATCATCGAGTGGCAACCGGACGGCAGAGTCGCAACGCCGCGGAGCGTTCCGCGCTTCGTGCGGTTGCTCGGAAGCCAGTTCATGGCGCATCCGCCGCTCGGGGAGTTCCGGGTCCAGGTGACGGACCCGAGTCACCCGCTGGTGCGAGGCATCGAGCCGTTCATCGTCAACGATGAGTTGTATCTGTCGGAGCTCCATGGGCCCAACCATGTGCTGCTGCACACACAGTACAACGGCAAGGCGCAGCGCAGTTTTGCCGAGAGGGAGTGGTTCTCGGATGAGCCGCGTCTGGTGCTGTATCTGCATGCGCATGGCAAAGGGGAGGTGTTGTACTTTACTTTGGGGCACTGCCGCAGCAGGTTCGACATGCAGCCCTTCATCGCGGAGTATCCAGGCGTCGAGCGCTGCAGCTGGCAGTCGCCGGTCTACTACGAAATGCTGGCGCGCGGCATTCGATGGGCGGCTCGCCTGGACGAGTAGGCCTCACCGGCAGGTGTCGGACGATTCACCGGAGCATTCATGGAGCACAACTTCGGGCCGGTCATGCAGAACGGCTTTGTCGTACCGGATCTCGACAGGGCGCTCGAGCATTGGACGCAGGTCATGCAGGTAGGGCCTTTTTTCCGCTTCGAGCACATTGATTTCGCCCAGGTGTGGTATCGGGGCCAACCGGCATCGGACATCGATCTGTCGGTCGCGATTGCATACTGGGGAGACATCCAGATCGAGCTTATCCGCCAGCGCAATGCGGTGCCGTCGATCTACAGCGAGTTTGAGGGACGCGGTCTTACCGGCCTGCAGCACATGGGCGTGATCACGGAGTCCGTGGAGCGCGATTTGATCCGCCTCGCGGCGCAGGGTGTCACACCCATCCAGCATGGCAGCACCGCGGCGGGCATGCGCTTTGCCTATCTTTCGACCGATCAGCACCCAGGAGCCATGATCGAGCTCATTGAATCGAGCCGCCGGATGCTGGCGTTCTTCGGCACGATGCGCGCGGCCGCCCGTGACTGGGATGGCAGCGATCCGGTTCGCCGGGTGGGCTGAGCGTTGGTGTCAATTCGAATCCGATGTTGCAGACGCCAGTTGCACACGCGAGATCTCACCGGTCGCAAGGAAGCGCTGAGCGCGGGTAGGTATTGTCTGTCGAACACTCTTTGCGTACATCGTGAGCAGCCAGATCTCACCGTTGGTCAAACGGTTGTAGTGCGCATCGACAGGCGTCCCAGATCAAAGGCGCGCCCGACTGGTCCACGTCAGTTCGCTATGACATCGTACTCAGTGCCCCGGAATCATCGTGTGGCGGGGCGAGGTATTCCCGTCTGTTGAGGAGGCGCTGCGGACCGAGCTCGGCCTAACGCTCGAGGAGCCGAAGTGTCGCCCAGCGCAGCTCATCGCGATTGACCGCGCCGAACAGCCACAGACAGAGGACTGAGGTTCACGCCGCCCACATCGCGTTGCATAGGCAAGGAAGCCGATACCATTGGCATGGGATGAGTCAATTCTAGTGCCCGCAAGTCACAGAACTGACATCAGACCGGCCCGAGCGCGATTGACAATCATTTACACCGGGCGTAAACGCTTTGTGACCCTACGGGTCGCCCCGTAAGTTGTTCAAGCGCCAGCGTCGGGGCGGCAAGTTCGGGTGAATCTCAACAGTATCTTCACAAGGCGAGGGCGAGGTGCAACCTTGCGCGCGGTCGCTGTGACACGTGGTCACCACCGTTGCGACTTCACTTCGTCGCTTCAAAGGGAGTTCCGCACATGAAGGCATGGCACAGTCTGGTGGCCCCGCGAGCGCGGGCCGTCTGTGTAAAGAGAGCAGTTTCACTGGTTCAACGACTCAGCTGGCTCGGGGTAGCGGCTGTAGTGGGCGCGCCGATGCTCGCAGGGGCCGGCACGTGGCAGACGCTCGCGAATCCGCCTCCTTTGCCGGACATCGTCGAC
>WNFW01000409.1_pt1 | contig 27234 bp, 25 predicted proteins | sample 5400131 | NCBI WGS metagenome assembly WNFW01 (sample SAMN13153362, study PRJNA577476) | soil metagenome | isolation source: 20 cm soil or saprolite under grassland replicate 1 | place: USA:California | collected 2016-06-15 | reverse complement strand
CTACTCCGAAAGGGTGTCGATCCGCTCCGCCAGCGCAAAATCGAGATCGGTCAGGCCACCCTTGCTATGAGTCGAAAGCACCAGCCGCACCTTGTTAAAGCGAATGTCGATATCCGGATGGTGCTCTTCTTCCTCCGCCACCTCGGCCACCGCATTCACAAAATCAATCGCATCCGTGAAATCGTCGAACTCGAACGTGCGCTCGATATGCTTTTTCTCCAGCTCCCACTCGGGCACCTTTTTCAACCGCATTTTTGCTTCATCGGCCTTGATCAAATCCGCCATATCGGCCAAACGAGTAACACCCGAAATTTGTTTTGCAAACGGCGATTCATGCTTCGCCAAAAATCAGGCCGGTGTTGGCGGGAGGCCGAGGATTTTGCGCAGATTCCTTTCCGAATCAAAGAGTTCGACCGCGACCGAGCGGGATTGTCGAGAAAACGATTTCCAATCCGAAATGATCTCGGTGACGGCGTCACTGGCTGATTCGAGATCATCCACAAAACGAAATCCGCTTTTCTGCGGCAGGTATCTTGACCCTCCGGTATCTTCGGTAATAACGGGACGCCCCATCGCTAGGAAGGTCGCGGCGCGATCGCTCAGCCATCCTGTTTGCCACGCTACATCCACGCCTTTGATCGGCGTAAATTCTGCGCTGGCCGATGCCACGTAACCCCGATAACGCGCGGGTGTTTTTGCGACGCGATGAGGATCGACCAAGTGCCAGCCATGCTCGCTCAAACGTCCCCGCTCGGGATCGTCCTTGCCAATATTCATTGCCAGCTCGAAGCGCACTTTTTTTACTCGCGCAGGGAGATCGAGATATTTCTCGAACGCCACCTTTTTTGAAAGATCGGGAAACTGGCCGTCCACTTCGACCGCTCCGCCCCAATACCATTGGCCGATAGTGGTGAATTTGAAGCGCGCGGGCGCCGCCTGCGGCTGAATCAATCCCGTGTCGACCAGCGGAAAAAATGTGCGCCAAGAAAAGTGGAACTGTGGCAACTGGCAATCATCCGCTCCGGCATTCAGCCCAATGGTCCAGAACTCGTGGTGATACGACTGGCCCATCTCCATTTTTGTCATCCAATAAAAAATTTCGCTGGGATCGAGATCGCAAAAAATTCGACGCTCAAACTGCAAAAGCAGCGGCGGATGAACGGAATAGCTGAGATTCAGGAGCGCGTTTGGGCCAGCTAGCCGTGCGCGCAGATCGCTTTCGCTTATCCCCAGGCAGCGCATCCCGCCCAATTCGTGTGCATCACTGGCTCGCGGCTGATAAAGCAAACAATAATTCTCGGCGAGTCCGTGAAGGCGCAGTTGCGTCTTAAAACTGCGGATCGCTCTTCTGTCCGCGATCTCATTGCCGGTTCCGGGAAAAATTTCCAGCCAGATCGCATCGAACTTTAGGCGTTTTAATCCAAGCATCCATTGCAACGGAACGGAAAATACTCCCCCACCCTCGCGGTATTTCGCGGCAAATCCGCATCCCAGAAATATCGTCACGCGAGAAAATTGACGCTTTTTGCCACGAGCGCGACTGCTTTACTCGGAGAAAATGTGCCATCGGCATTCTGCCGGCGGGACGATGAGTTGACGCCACTGCGAGGCCTGGAATAAGACTTGATGCGAAATCTAGTTGTCAATATTCTTACGCTACAGCCGTGAATAGAAGCAACATATTTTAGCACGGTCACTTCGGTGCCACGATCTACTCATTCTCCCATCCTAGGTATGGGGGACGGCCTCAGCCTACCTTCGGGAGCAAACGCGAAATCAGAACCAATAGCGCGACAACAACAATTCCAAGCGCTCCCCAAAAAATGTAGCGAGCAGAGCCACTCAACCTTTCCGTTACCCGTTCCGATTTGAGAGTTTCTTGCGGGCCAAGCCCAGCCACCGTTCGTTCGGAACGTAACAATTGCTCAGCCATGAGCTTCGCATCATATCGCGGCGCGGCGGCTTCATCGTTTCCATAGTAAAGCGCGATTGGTTGCGATCCGGCTGAAGCAAAAATGACGCGCGTGGCCGGATAGTATCCTCGAAATTCATGCAACTCGATTGGCGAATTATCTCCGTTATCGGTTTCTATCAGGATCGTCTCGCTTCTGGGCGGACGCTCGAAGGACGCGGCTAGTTGCCTGGCAGGTTGATTGGGCACTCGACGCCACGTTGGCTGTGCCAGCTCCCCTGGATATTTATTGCCACGTTCATCGGTCAATTCTTCCCAAATGCGAAACGTCCGCTCAAATAACGGGGAATCTGAAGTCCAAGTAATTCGCGTGATGGGTATCCCCGCCTGCGGCAATTTCAATTGCCAGCGTGAGATTGTCGGACGTTCACGATCATTGGCGTCCGTGGCGCTGAGATTGACGGTGCGGCTGATCGAGGTGCGCTCAATCAAATATGGGAGCTGGCCATTTTCGCTAACGACTCGAAGATCGCCAAAATCCGGCATCGCGCGCGCTAGAACATCGGGATCAAGTTCCAGCTGTTGCGCACCCGCCTTCGCGACTTGAACTGGCTTGCGGAATTTCCACGGCGCGATGTCTATCTTTGCGCCGATGACAAAGCCTTGTGGCAAATTCGCGGCCGAATCGTAACCGGGATTCAACACCGGCGTACTCACGCGTCCTTCCGTAGCTACAGCACGGCGCAATTGATCGCCCAATTGACTAAGATCGTAACGAGGCGGATCGCACTGGCTGTTTCCGGAAAGCAAACTGCAGGAACCGGCTGCGGGCGCGAAAAAAAGGAGGCGCGTCATCCGTCGATCAGCGCGAACCTCGGAAATGAGAAGCGGCGGGCTGTCGCCGTTATCGATCAACAAGACTAACTCTCGCCCGTAAACTTGTTTTTCAATTGGAACGTCCAGCCGCGCTTCGATTTTTCCATTCAGATCAACTCGATACAAAACCCCGCTGCTCAAAGTTTGTTCGTGCAATTTCTCTTCTGATAACTCCGGCGCCGCTACGGTGACGGCGCGGGTAAAGACCGGTTCGGACGCTCCAATTCGAATTGACGCGATCCGCAGGTTCGCTGCCCCGAGATCAAGCCCCAGTCGCGTCATACCGGGATTTTCATCGCGCGATTTGATCGTGACTGAAACGGACTCCGTCGGAGCTGGTGAACCGGCGATGATTAGCCCCGCGCCGGTCCAAGCCACAGGCAGTGTGCGACTGTCATCAACGACGACGCGCAGGAATTGCCATTTGCCTTCTGGAAATTGGACGCGCGGTTTCGCCGCGCCGTTGCCCATGCTAAAAACCGGATCGCCCGAGGTCAGCATTCGCCAATTTTTTTGATCACTTGATCCTTCCACCCGTACTGACTTGATGAAGCTCGCTCCGGCCGGCGTTTCGAGCGTGATACCAGCAATGGTCAGATCTGTGCCGGTCGTGATAAGCAACCGCGTCTCGGTGGAAATGATTTCGGCGTGAAAATCTTTCGGCCGCACGGTTGATTCAGCGCGCGGTACCGGTTGATCGATTAGAAACGGAACTTCCTTTTCGTTAGCGTCGACAATTCGCAGGTCGCTGAGATCGGGACGCGCGATATTGACTGTATCCGCCGGAAGATTCACCTGCACCAGTTCAGACGCCGGCACCTCAATCGTCTGACGAAATCGCCATTGGTTCGGCATTAACGCGTAAACCGCGCCGCTCCAAAAAATAATCAGCAATGAGATAGCGGCGCGATTCATTGCGTCCCAGGCTTCTCGGTTTGACCGAGAAAACGTTGATACAAGAACGACGCCAAAATTGCGATGACGGCGACAACGATGAGCGCAGCGATCCGGTAAAGTTGCTGGAGTTGCGATAGGTCGTGGAAAAAGAGCTTCAATAGGACGAAGCCTAGTAAGGCGAGACTGGCGTAGCGGGCAGCCTTGTTGCGTTTGCGAATCCCGACGATCAGCAACAGCAGTGCAAAAAGAGCCCAGGCGATGCTGTAGCTCATGTCGCGGGCGAAGTTCCCGCTGAAGTGGAACGTAAGCTCGTAGGCACCCGGCTTACTGAAGTAATCCGCAATCTCGATGTTTAACAAAACGAACGTGAGAATTGTGCCGAGGGAGTTGAGGAGCGGCGGCGCATTTTTGTTCAGCACCAGATTACGCGGCGGAGCCAGCAATCTGGCCGCGACAAATAAGCAGATTGTAACGATCCCGTAGGTGTAGAGATACCAATTAAAGATTGGCGTTGCCGCTCGCGGGTGATAGGCAAGCACCGCAGGATTACAAACGAGCCGCGCAAATGAAATCAGCAGCAGCGCGATTCCGGCGATGCGCAGACCAGGGTGCGGCACGCGATGAAATAGCCAGCATAAGGCCGCGCCTTCCAGCGCCCAACCAAGCGTGATCCATTGCCGATCGAATTGGATCGGAAAAATCAAAGTAATGAAAAACAAGGCCGCTCCGCCAAAAAGCGCGAGTTGAGCATTGTGCGCTGGACTTTCTTTCGGAGTGAGGCGCAGCAGCGCCACGAGTCCGAGCAGCGAAGGAATGGCAAACGCGGCTGGCACCAGACCTAGCATTCCGCTGTGCGGATGGATCGTGCGAACAACGTCGTAAACGAGATAGAAGTGAAGCGGCGCAGCTAGTGCCGCGCTCGCCCATACAGTGCTCTTGCGAGCGAACTGGCGATGAAAAATAAATGGGAAAATCGTGAAAACGGCGGTGAATCCGAGATACCAAAGAATCGGAACGCCGGCGTCTTCCTTTTTGAAGTGGGCAAAGTGCCAGGCGTGTTCGAGCAGGATGGTAGAACCGAGCGCGACGCCGGCGAGCACATCGAGTGAAAATATTTTGGAGAGACCTAGCAGTAACGCCACCAAAAGAAACGCGAGTCCGAAGACCGGTGACGGATTACCCAGTGGTAATCGCAGTGTTGCCATGACTAACAGGAGAAATGGAAGGGTGGCGGCGAGAGCGGGAAGCTGAACGGCGAAGTTCGCTGGGGCGGCAAATTCGCCGAAAATATTTCCAGGTTCTCCCGGGCTCTTCGCTTGCAGCAGGCGCCGCGATACCCACGTCGCAGCCACGACAAAGAAAATTGAAAATCCAGCGAGCAGGAAAAGTGACGACGAGAAGCCGGTGAGGGCGGGTGGAATTTGAAGCATCCAGGCGCCGAGTGCGACGAGAGTGAGCACCAAAACAATTGCCACAGCTGCCAGCATTCCTGTCATCGCGGCCGCGAACAGTGCGATCACATCAACGCACAGCACCAGCGGCCAGACCAGAAACGAAGCGGTCGCCAATTTGAAAATCGGCAGCAGCACCAGCAATAGTGTGACCGCCGGAAAAAGGTGGGCCGACCACGGCGGCGTGGCCTTGCCGAGTCTTTGCATCACGATTGGAAGCGATGAATGCAACAGCGCGAAAACGAAGTACGCACCCAGCGCAACGTAAAGATTATGCGCGGTAAGATAATCGTTTGTCCAAAGCCCGAGAAAAACGAACGTGGCGATGCCGACGATCGCGATCAGGTGCGCAAAATATTTTCTTGCAATGACGAGTCCCAGCAGCGCCGCATCGACCAGAAAAAGATAACTCAGGATTAAGACCGGCCGACTTCCGATCGTGGTGAAGGAAAAAAAGTAAAACGCCCAGAACATTGCGAACGCTCCAACCGCGAGAGCAGCGCCGCAGATCGCAGTGTCCAATTTTCCCGGCCGACTAGTTGTCAGCGTAGCTATCAGGAACAGAATTTCGAAGCCAAGAAACACCGCCATCGGAATCAATGTCTTGTTTCCGGCGAAGTACTGTCCATGGAGAAAGAAATTGCCGACCCATGCGATTTGCATGAGCACAGTCCCAAGAGCGCCTAAAATCGGGAGCGAGCTCCATTCTTTACGCCGCGCTACGGCAAGCAAACCGATATCGAGCAGCGCGATGTAACCGAAGAGTCCAAAGGGGTTGTCTTGCCCGGTGGATAGAAGGACCGGGGTGAGAAAGCCGCCGGCGATTCCGAGAATCGCGACCACGGGCGCATCCAGTCGTACCGCGAGGAGAAACGCCGCTGCCGTGATTAGCGACATCAGCGCAAACGTTGGAATCAGTCCGAAGAAAGGAAAGTGGTAGAACGATCGGCAGGCGAAGGTAACGGCATAGAGAATGAGAATGCCGGTCGCACACAAGGTTTGTGCGGTGACGACGTTTTCCTTGCGTTTCAACGCCACGCCACCAATGACCAGCGCGATGCCGGTAAGAAATCCGATCGCGACGCGTAGCTCCGGCGGAATCAGATTATGTTCGAACGAATATTTTACGAAGAAGGCGACGCCGAGGAAAAGGGCAAAGCCACCAATCCACGCGAACATTTTCGCGCCCATGAATTCCTCCCAATCGATGGTCCGCGCGTGCGGCTCCGCGGCCTCCATCTGGACCTCTTCAACCGGGATGATCGGTTTCGTCTCAAGTATCGGCGGCGGAACTGCGGTAACGGGCAGAGGTGGCGGCACTGAAACCGGCGGGATGATTGGCACCGGTGACTTTGGTTGCGTTACTATTTCAGGCGGTGGTGCCGGTTCATCCTCGGGCGATCGATGCAGGCGCGCCTCGAGCATGAGCAGTCGCTGTTTAAGCTCTTCAATTGCTCGCAGCGCCCGGCTGGCTTTGGCCAGCGCGACTGCCGGAACGACAAACACCGTTGCGACAACAACCAAAAACAGGAGAATCAGACCGTCCATAAGATGTCTTGTTGCAGAAGCCTGTTATGATGCGCCAACGGAGGCGAAATCGTGAATCGATAAATTCGCCGGTAAACATCGAATTACTCGATCATGAACATTCATCATCTCGAGCTTTTCTATTACGTCGCCCGTCATGGCGGAATCGTGTCCGCCGTTCGCAACATGCCATACGGGATCCAGCAACCCGCCGTCAGCGGCCAAATCGCGCGCCTGGAAGAATCTCTCGGCACCAAATTGTTTAATCGCCGTCCATTCGCCCTCTTACCCCCGGGCATGGAGCTGTACGAATTCATTCGGCCCTTCTTCGACGAGATTGATGATGTTGGCGAGGCAATTCGCGGCGGCTCCGCTCATCAACTGCGAGTGGCCGCACCCGCCATTGTCCTGCATGATTATCTCCCGAAAATTTTGTGGCGCGTGCGAAAACATTTTCCAGCCTTCCGCCTCACTCTCCATGAGGCGGCCCGCGCCGAAGCCGAACGACTTTTACAAGCGGGCGAAATTGATCTGGCCGTTACCGTGATTGAACACAAAAAAGCAAGTGGAGTTCGCTCACGCGCGTTGCTCGAATTGCCGGTAATCCTTTTAGTTAAGGCCACGCAACGTCTCACTCGCGTCGACGAACTATGGCGTCGTGATAAAATTGAGGAAACGTTAATTACTTTTCGGCGCAGCGATCCTGTCTCTATTCATTTTCAACTTGGTCTCCAGCAGCTCGGCGTGGAATGGTTTCCCGGAATCGAGGTCAACTCCGCGCGATTGATCGAATGTTATGTCGCCCATGGCTACGGCATTGGGTTAACCGTGGCGACGCCGGGCTTCAAAGCACCGAAAGGAATTCGCGCATTGAAGTTACCGAATTTTCCCAAAGTCATGATCGGCGCCGCCTGGGCGGGCAAGCTTTCAGCGATCGCGCAGCAATTCCTGACCGAGCTCGAGCGCGAAGCGACATCGCTGCGGAAAAGCCGGTTTGTCGCAATTTGACGCTTCAGTCCTCCTCCGCAAATTGTCGCTTCCCAGGCGCCCGTAGCTCAACTGGATAGAGCATCTGACTACGGATCAGAAGGTTTGAGGTTCGAATCCCCACGGGCGCGCATTTCTTTCTCCAAGAATTGTAGGGCGGCGATCTTCGCGCCAATTTTCAAAACCGGCGGCCAGAATGACCGCCCTACAATTGGGAGCCGAAGAAAATCGATAGTCCCCACCCAGCACGCTGCATTTTCCGCGGCGGCAGTCACCTGCCGACGATGCCGCGCGGAGTAGCCATAGCGAAGGCGGGTCAGCGCTTTATCTTTAGGGATGCGGTTCGTCCTCGTCTTGATCGGCACTATCTTTGCTCTCGACGTCCTCTGGTGGGCGGCCTCGGCGCGAATCGCTAGACCGACCTTTGCGCGCATCGCCATCGCCATTTTCGCCCTCGCCCAATTAGCGGGACTGATCTGGCTGCTGACCCAGCGCTTTGCCCACGCAGAATCGACGTCCCTGTTCTCAAAATTCGCGATGGCAGCCGTATTCATCTGGCACATGATCCTTCTGCCACTCCTCTTGTTGCTGATCGTCGGGCTCCTACCGATTCTCGCAATGGTGGCTCTTATCCGAATCGCTCGACGCCTACGTAATTCCAACTCGGCGCCCGTGGATGCAAACGGCGCATTGAGCCGGCGACAGTTTCTGGAAGTTGCCCTCGCCGCGGCGCCACCGCTCTTCAACCTTAGTTTGGCCACCATTGCGATGCGACAGCTCGATCAATTTCGCGTTCGCCGGTTTGTCCTACCGATCGCTGGTTTGCCGAGCGATCTTCATGGGCTAACCATCACCCAAATCAGCGATATGCATGTCGGACGATTCACCTCCGGCCGCGTCTTGCACGAGGTGGTCCGGCTCGTTAACGAGTTACGCGCCGATCTCGTTCTCCTTACCGGCGACTTGATTAATGACGCTCTCATGGATCTTGATCCCGCTCTCGATCTCGTTAGATCCATGCAGGCCATTTACGGCGTTTATCTAATCGAAGGTAATCATGACTTGATCGAGAACGGCTCCGAGTTCGAACGTCGGGTGAAACATTCGGGGATTCCATTTCTCCTCGACGAATCGATCGTGATCCCTATCCGCGGCGCGCCGTTACAACTGCTTGGACTTAGTTGGACGCGAGCGCGTGACAACAGGGATGCCGCGATTGCCACGGCAGTGCACCAGCTCCTCAACCAGCGTCAGACAGAAAGTTTTCCGATCCTTTTGGCGCATCATCCGCATGCCTTCGATGCGGCGGCGGCGGCATCGGTTCCTCTTACCCTCGCCGGTCACACCCACGGCGGACAGCTTATGTTAAACGACCAAACTGGGTTCGGGCCGGCGCTGTTTCGCTACTGGTCTGGCCTTTATAGCAAAGGTGCGAGCAAACTGGTCGTTTCAAATGGAGTAGGCAACTGGTTTCCCTTGCGAGTACGCGCACCCGCGGAACTTCTGCATCTCACGCTTCTGCGTGCTTGATCCCAAGCTTTAAGCCTTCAGGTTTCAGGGTTCCGTTCTTCTAACTCTTCTTTTTTCTCTTCGCGGATGATCACGATCCTCGATCACCAGCTACCTCTCACGTTCTTCTGCTCCCTGCCCTTGCTCATGATCCCAATCGTACACCAAACGCGCCGCGTGAGACTTAGTCTTTTACGCGGCGCGAAGTTTTAATCTAACTTGCCGACTTATCGGCTCAACGATTTAACTCAGGTCTGAGTTTTATCTTTGTCGCTCTTCTTGCACTCGGCTTCGAACTTCGCGTACTGCTCCTTGGTCAGAATTGTTTTTGCCTCTTGCATGTATTTGGCCTCGCTCGCTTCGGTGCAACCGACTTTTGCATGCTCGGCCATCACCGAATCCATCTTGGTCTTCTGCTCAGGTGTCAGGTTGAGACTGGCCAATGTAACCTCACAGGCCATCTTCCCCTTGTATCCAGCTTGCTTTGTGCAGTCGCCGTGTTCGCCCGCGAACATCGTTCCCGCCACAAAGAGCCCTGCCGCTACTAACGCAATGAGTTTAGTCATAGTGGGAACCTAGACGCCCCGGATGATATTGTCGTTCAAAAATTTGAGGCCGCGTGATTTGCTGGCAGCCGAGGCGCAACCAATCTATTTTTCTGCTACAATCCAAAGCCCGCATCTTCCTGGAATGAAACCGAACATCGATAACAAAGGCCGCGTTGCCCGCGGTGGAATGGCGGTCGTTTTCCTTCTTTTCGGGGCCTGTCTGATCCCGGAAGCCTCTTTGCTCGCGGCGATTTTTATTCTGATAGGACTGTTCTGTGCTTTTGAAGCTTGGATTGGTTGGTGCGCGGTCCGGGCCTGCGGCGTCAAAACGCCGTTATAAACCTCGTCGCGATCCAGACAAAACCGTTCCTCAGCGACGTCTGATTAATGAGATCGCTGCCCCGCCGTAAATTTTAGCGGAAATCTTGAATCCGAACGACCGGGTTGCGGCATCTCATAGACAAAGAGCCATGAAAACAATCGCTACTAATCCTGAAACATTCGAATCCACCTACGCACTTCTGGTGCGCTCGGAGGAAAAGCAACGCAGCAGATTCGAAACCCTGGTCTACACTGTTCTTACGGTCAGCACTGTCTTTGCGGTCTTGCAGTTTGGGCGTCAGGCAGCGATGATGCCGTCAAGCATCGCGCATGTGTCGACGACCGTGTCTGTCCCGGCGCAGAATGGTGCGTGATCGACTAACCGTGAGAAATAATTGGTGATTAGCGGGCGCCGAAATTGCTCTTCGCTCGCGATCCTGCGTGCTAGAATGCTGGATACTCCGGGCTGAATGCCCAACTCTCTGAAACTCAAAGCTCGTGTTCCCCGGTAAACTATTCGCAGCGGAGGGCAACCATCGGATCCACGTTCATCGCCCGGCGGGCGGGAACATAGCAAGCGACCAAAGCCACGCCGATGAAAAGGAGCGCAACGCCGGCAAACGTCAAAGGATCTGTGGGCCGTACTCCATAAAGCAGGCTTGCCATTAAGTGCGAAACGATCAGCGCACAAATAACTCCAACTGCAGCACCTGCCATCGCGAGCCCCAGTCCATAACGGAAAACAATATTCAAAATGTTTCGCCTTTGCGCGCCAAGCGCGAGACGAATCCCGATTTCCTGCGTCCGTTCGCTCACCACGTACGAAATCACGCCATAAATCCCGAGTCCCGCGAGAAGCAATGCTGTCAACGCGAAGAGGCCGACCATTTCCACTGAGAATTGTCTTTGAGACAGAGACGCGGAAACCGTCTCGTCGAGCGTCTGCGCGCCAGAAACAGGAAGCGTTGGATCAAGAGACTGCACTTGTTCGCGAACTTCATCCGCAATCGCAGCCGTGCGGAAATGTCCGCGCAGAAGTATCGCCAGCCGCTTCGCCCCGGTCTGATATAAGTCCAAATAGATTTGCAGCAGATCCGCTTGGGCGAGCGATTGCGTGCGTGCGTTCGCGATGACGCCGACAATGGTTATCCATGGAGCGCCGGCCTTGACTGACTTGAAGCGCTTGCCCAACGGATTTTCATTGGGCCAATAACTCTGCGCCATTGCCTGATTGATGATCGCGACCTGCGGAGTGTTGTCGTTATCCAATTCGTTGAACAAACGGCCGCGTAACAACGGGATTCCTAGCAAATGAAAATAGTCTGGTGAGACGCTTGATCGTTCGACTACCGTGGAGTGATGGCTCTGAACAGCGCATCCCTCGACCGTGAGAAGAAACTGGCCTTCGGAGATTAGCTTTAGATCGCGCAGACTCTCATCTAACGGAATAGACGCCGTGTCGCCAATCGCTGCTTCTTCGACACCGGGCAAGGTTGCGCATCGGCGAATCAATTCCCGAACAAAGGGCGCTTCCTGAGAAGCCGTTGCATACTTGTCGACGCTTGGATCATTTGGAGAGGGCAATCTGGTGCGAACGCTGATCACGCTTTGCGGCCTGAATCCTAATTGGACGTTCAGCAAATCCCAGAAACTGCGCAGCAAAAGGCCAGCAGCGATCATCAGGACCAAAGACAGCGCAAATTCAGTAATCACCAGGCCGCGCCGCGCTCGCGCACGTTCGCCCGAGCCGGTTGAGACGCGCCCTTCCTGTTTAAGTGCATGATTCAAGTCCACTCGGCCAGCTTGCAATGCTGGAGCCAAACCGAACAGCACGCCGGAACCGACGGAAGCAATAATGGCGAAAAGTAAAACGCTCCAAGTGATCGATATTTCGTTGAGGCGTGGCAAATTTTCGGGCACAAGCCGCAGCAGAAAATCTTTCAGCAAGTACAAAATCGCTAAACCTGCGATGCCACCGAACAGAGAAAGCAGCAAGCTCTCGGTCAACAATTGCCGGGTCAGTCGCGCTTGGCCCGCCCCGACCGCGCACCGAATCGCCATTTCTCGTCCTCGCGTGCTGGCGCGGGCCAGCAGCAAATTCGCAACATTCACGCAGCTAATCAAAAGAACTAATCCGACCGCGCCGAGCAACAGCACGAGCGACTGACGAACATTGCCAACCACCCTCTCTTTAAGCGGCACCAATTGCACCGTCCACGCATTTTGCGGCGGATAATCGGCGGCGTATTGCTTCCGCAAAGATGCAACCAGCGCGTCCAATCGACTCTGCGCAGCCGCAATCGTCAGTCCAGGTTTGAGCCGGGCGACTGCGGTTGGAAGATTTCGCCGATTCCGTGGCGGGTGATCAGACAAGGGCGCGCCGTAAAAACTTGTCGCCGCCCAGACCTCGATATTCCTTTCTTCGGCCGTTCGTCCCGGCGCGTCAAAACCCGCTGGCATCACGCCAACGATCCGATACAAGTCGGTGTCCATCCGCACGCTTTTGCTCAGAATATTTGGATCGCTTCCGAAGACTCGCTTCCACAGGCCGTCACTGATCACAACTTCGGGAATTAACCCAGGTGAGTGATCCTTCGGATCGAAACCGCGTCCGAATTTTGGTTGCACGCCCAACAGCGCAAAATAATTCGGCGCGACAATAAGCAACCGCACCCGCGCCGGTTGAGAGGAGCCGGTGAGATTATTTTCGTCGAACCAGGTCGGCGACACATATTCGAAAATTCCGGAACGTTGAAGGTCCTGCCACTCGGGCTCGGAGAGCCCTACGTCCCGCGCGCTGGCGCCTGGGAAATCATCCTGAATGCTTACGAGCTGCTCGGATTGGGGGTACGGCAACGGCTCCAACAGCGTCGCGTCTACTACGCTAAAAATGGCGGTGGTTGCGCCTATCCCAAGGGCAATCGTCAGAATGGCGACGACGGCGAAGCCGGGAGATTTCCTAAGGATGCGCGAACCGAAGCGGAGGTCTTGCAAGAAAACGTCGATGAAATTTCCGGCGATTGCTTCGCGGCATTCTTCCTTGAAGCCTTCATGGCCTCCGAACTCGATTCGCGCGCGACGCTCAGCTTCGATGCGACCCAGCCCAGACCGTTCCAGATTATCAGCCCTGAATTGAATGTGTGCGCGAAGCTCCTCCTCTAATTCACTCTCCGTCTGTGAACGATGAAAGAATCGCGCTGCTAATGATCTAAGATACGCCAGGTTCATTTGTTAGGTGCGTCGCGAGTTTCACAAATGCCAGTCCGGCTCGGACTCATATTTCCTGTGGTCGTGCCGCCAGCGCAGAGGCAATAGCTGCGACCAGACGGTTCCATCCGTCCGTTTCCTCACGCAGACGCTTGCGCCCTTTCGATGTGAGTTCGTAAAACTTCGCGCGCCGATTGTTGTCCGACTTGCCCCAGCTTGCCTTCAGCAGGCCCTGGCGCACGAGACGGAACAAGGCCGGATAGAGCGCTCCCTGCTCGATGAGTAATGCGCGCCCGGAAATCTGGCCGATGCGCAAGAGAACGCCGTAGCCATGAAGCGGTCCGAGCGAAACCGCTTTCAGGATAAGAAGATCGAGTGTGCCAGGAAGAAGTTCGGCTTCGTTACCCATGGTGACTCCTAAGACAATTAGGAGGTTAGCACACCCTTTCCTAAACTGTCAAGGAGAGCCCTACATGAAAATTTCCAATCGGAGCCCATGTCGAATCTTAGCGGTGCTTTGAACCCGTGAACCCTAGGACGCTTAAAACTTAAAGCTTAACGCTCTGTGCCTTGTTTCCCCGGACCTATTTGAAAACAACTTTGCTCTCGGGTGCTTCTTCGTAGGTAACCTCATGGCCCGGAATCCACGCGCCGTTCTTCAAATATTCCGCTTTGACATGAAATTTGCCGTCAGGAAGGATTTCGCTGGTCGAGCGTACTTCAGTCACGCCACTTGCGTCGCCTTTCACATCCTCATGCGTGATGAATTTGCCATCTTTAGGCTCAAGGGTGCCAGTCGTCATATAGCCATCAGTGGTGAAATAGTAGAAGGAAATGGTTTTACGCTGCTCATCCCAGATCAGCAGGGTTTCGCCGCCGTACGCGCCGTCATTGATTGAATGAAGAATCCGGATTGCCTGGCCGTTCAGCGTGCGTTCCCACCTTTGCACATCAACAGTAGGTTTACCGGGTTTTGAGTCTTTGAACGTTCCTTTCCGAGTTTTCTCCAGCAACGGACGCAAAGGTTCCAAATGAGTATTGAGCGGTAACTGTTCGGCTGCGATAGCCGCGAGTGAACCGCCAAGGTAAAATAGAAATAAAAAGAGTTTGAGTTTCATATGAGCTTTTGGGTTTCGGCCAGTTTGTCTGGCTCTTAGCCAGGCGTATTGGAAAAATTTTACCTTTATGCCGCCCTGACGAAATTCGGCTCGCCTTCGAGACAACGACCCAGGTATGCCGATGGGTTCAGACCCGAAAATTTGCTAAAGTCATGAACGAAATGGGATTGGTCAAAATACCCACAACTGCACGCGACGTCCGCCCAATTTATCTCTGCGCGTGTTTGAACCTCGAGCAATACTTTCTGAAACCGGCGAATACGGCAAAACACTTTTGGCGACAGGCCGGTTTGCCGCCGGAACAGGTCAATAAAGTGTTTGTGGCTAAAGCCGACCTTGCTTGAAACGGAGGTAATCGTTTGAAGATCTGGCTCGGCCATATACCGATCCAGTGCCCAAGCCACCGCATCGCCATGACGTTGCCTCGATTGACGCTGAGCAAGTCTGTGGCTCAGCAGCCGGTCAAGAATACTGAATTTTGAATCTGGCGTGCGAGCGGCTAGCAATTGGTCACGCCACTCCCAAACGGCGCCACCCCAAACCGCGTCCAACTCAACAACCTGACCGGCCAGTTCGTCAGCCGGCACTCCAAGAAAAGCAGCGGCGCCGCCTGGCTTGAAATGGACACCGATCATTGATGACTGCGGCAAGGCGTCGATAACCAGGAACTTCGAGTGCGCGCCGGAAATCCAACCCCGGTCAAAGGCGTTGTAACCAGTGGAATCGGCATCATGGAAGAGTTTTCGCGGAATTTCCTGAAGATTAACGATAAGTTCAAACGTCCCATCGGGTAAGACATGTTCGCGGTCGTGATCGGGCGAGAAATCGACGTAGTACCAGCAGAAATCCACATACTGGTTAAGGGGCGGAGCGGGAATATGCCTATAAATGCTCATAATACGCCTTACCATCCAGGATGAGAGAAGACCGATGGTTTTTCAATCCGGTAAATGCGGCGTTTTGGAGCAGTACGACGCCTAACGACTCCGTTTTCTCTTTTCCTGGAAATCGGAAGCGGGCCTGCAAAACAATCGATCATGAGCATGAGAGCGTCACACCGATCACCTTCTTCCCCTGCTCCTAGCTGCTGAACCCTTCTTTATTCACCACGTACGGCATCTTCGTCGGATATCCCCCATAGTTCCCTTCCAGCACATCGATCACTGCCTGCACCGTGCGCCCAGCCATCCCTTTTTCGGGATCAACCGACAGCCGCGTGATTTGCGCCCCACTGGCGAAATGATGAAACAGCCGGGCGCGATCGGCGATTTCCGGATCAAGAAGCGGCGAATCCGGCGGCAACGGCTCTTTCTCAAAGACGTCGAGCGCCGCTCCGGCGATGACTTTGTCTTTTAGCGCCTGGGCGAGAGCTTTCTCATCTACGACCGGACCGCGTGAGCTATTTATTAAGTACGCAGTCGGCTTCATCAGTTTGAGTGTCTTCTCGTTGATGAGGTGATAGGTTGGCTTGTCGGTTTCCCCCTCGCGCAACAGCGGCACGTGGATGCTCACGTAATCGGCGCCGCCAAGTGCCTTCTCGAACTCCACGTACTTAATATAAGTTTTCTCCTGGTGGACCCCCCTGGCATAGCGCAGGTCCATCAATTCCTGGATGGCGGCGATATACTTGTCGTTATGATACGCTGGGTCGTAGCAAAGGATGTTCATGTCGAAGCCCGAGCACTTCTTGATCATCGCCAACCCAATGCGTCCGGTGCCAATGATTGCGATGGTCTTGCCCGTCACTTCGTCGCCAAGAAACGGCAGGAACGGATGCCACGACGGCCACTTCTGCTCCCGCACCAACCGCTCGCTCTGCCACATCTTGCGCGCCAGCATGCCCATCATGAAAAAACCGAACTCGGCCGTCGCTTCGGTCAGAACATCGGCGGTATTAGTGAATGGAATCTTGTACTTGTTAGCGTCGGCGCGGTTGATGTTGTCGAATCCAACCGCAATCTGCGCCACGACTTTAAGCGAGTCCTTCCCCGCTTCGAAGACCTCCGCGTCGATCGGATCGCGCAGCGTGGTGATCAACCCGTCGATCCCGCTCTTCACTTTCTCGATAATCAACTTCTTCGGCGGCGCCTCGGGTCCTTGAAATACCTCGAGCTCGTAACCGCGCTCGCGCAAACGATTCTCCGCCGGATCGCCGATGCGAGAGGTAGCAAACACGCGAATGCGTTTCTTCTCAGTCATGCTGGAAGAATGGAAGTGTGTGCTTACTGTGGCAACCACCGATCTTGCCGAATGCTTGCGGCTCCGCCGATCGTCGCCCTACGGTAAAAATTTTCGCGAGAACGCATTGGTAGGGCGAGACTCCGTCGAGCCGTGGAGCCAGCGCGCCAAAGCTCGTCACGATTTACGTTCACTGGTCCGCGTGCTCCCTGGTTCTCTTCCCCCAATAACTGATAACGGAGCGCATGCCCCGCTCCCTACAAATTTTTCTTCGCCCAGTCCCCCACCCGATCAAGTGCCTTCTCGATGTTTTCGATCGAGTTAGCCACACTGAACCGCAAATAGCCCTCACCGAAATCGCCGAATGCCGTCCCCGACAGCGCGGCGACGCCGGCATCATCAAGCAGCGCGTCGGCCAATTTCTTCGATGCCCATCCGGTTTGCTTGATGTTGGGAAAAACGTAGAACGCGCCTTTGGGTAAGCGGCAGGAAAAACCTTTGATCTTATTTAGACCAGCGACCATAAGGTCGCGCCTTTTTTTAAACTCGGCGCACATCGCTTCGACCGACTCCTGCGGTCCGCGCAGCGCTTCGATGCCGGCGACTTGGGTGAAACTGGCGGTGCAGGAGTTGGAATTGGTCATCAGGCGGGCAACGTGTGTCGCCAGGTCGGCGCGCATCACCCCGTAGCCCATTCGCCAACCAGTCATGGCGTAGGTCTTGGAGAAGCCGTCGAGCAGGATGCAGCGCTCCTTCATGCCATCGATCGACATGATGGAGTGATGTTCACCCTCGAAGATCAGGCGACTGTAAATCTCGTCGGTCAATACCATGAGGTTGCGATCGCCGATCGCACGCGCGATTTCGTCAATGTCATTCTTCGTTAGCACGCCACCGGTAGGATTCTGCGGCGAATTCAAAATGATCAGCTTCGTGCGGTCGTTGATCAGCTCCGCGAATTCGGCAACGTCGAGCCGGAAGTCCAACTCCTCGCGCAACTGAATTGGGACGGCCTTCGCGCCGACGTAGTCGATCATTGATTCATAGATGGGAAATCCCGGATTCGGGTAAACGACTTCATCCCCTTCTTCTACCAGCGCAAGGATGCTGAAGAATATGATTGGCTTGCCGCCGGGAACTACGACCACTTCTTCGGGCGTTGCGTTTACTCCACGCGTCTCGCTGACGTACTGAGCGATGGTCTCGCGCAACTGCGGTAACCCGGCTGAAGGTCCGTAGTGAGTGAAACCCTTATGCAGCGCGTCGGTCGCCGCCTCGATGATGTTGCTCGGGGTATCGAAATCAGGCTCGCCAATTTCTAGATGAACAATGTCTCGGCCTTTTGCCTCCAACGCTCGCGCCTTCACCAGGACTTCAAACGCAGTCTCAGTCCCGAGACGCGCCATGCCCTTGGCGAGGCGAAGTTCGTGGGCCTTAGTCACGACGGCGAAATGAGCATTAAAGAGGAGTGGCGCAACTTGTCTTTCTCAGCGCACGATGAGGGATCACTTCTCACCTCTCATTCCCTTCTCTCCTTCGCCCTTCATGCTTCGTCATTGACGGTGAAGCCGCTAGGACATCTTTCCCCATTGCGAGCGCGCCAGAAAGCTCTTCCCAATCGCAACGCCTCCAAAACTCGCGTCCGCGAGGATTATCGTTAGCGACCAAAATGATCGCCCGCTGAATTCCCGCGTCCCGCAATCCAGAAAAGCATTCCTGCACTAAACGCTTGCCCAGCCCGACTCCCTGATACCTCGGATCGACTGCGAGATGATAAATATGTCCACGCCGGCCATCATGGCCGCACAACGACACCCCCACGATCACCGATCCATCGGTTGCGACCCGACTCAGTCCCGGATTCCGGGTAAGAAACCGCACAACGCTTTCTTTGTCATCGCCTTCCGCAATCTCGAGCCCCTCAACTCGGTTCCACAGCTCAACCGCGGCGTCGTAATCGTTGATCGAAAATTCTCTGGTATGAATTGTGTCCTTCATATAAGCGCGAACAACTTTAGCATGCACCGAGCGCTTCTACCGCTGAGCTCATCCTGAGCGAAGTCGAAGGATCCCGTAGAGTTACCTTAAAGCTGTCGCAACGGGATTCCTCGACTACGCTCGGAATGACGGGCTTAAAATTCTCTCTGATATCTAATCTGGACGCCTAATCTAATTCCAGCGAATCTCCCGCGCCATCGACCGTATGGTAGGCAAAACCGAATTAATCCTCATTTGTCTCGTTGCCGTCGCGCTCCTGGCGATTGTTGCCAGGAAAATCCGGGTCCCCTATCCCATCCTCCTGACCATCGGTGGCGTCGGCCTCGCTCTGGTCCCCGGTCTTCCTGCGATTCAGCTCGATCCTCAACTGGTCTTTAATTTATTTCTTCCGCCGCTGCTCTATCCCGCAGCTGTCTATACCTCCTGGCGAGATTTTCGGGCGAACCTTCGCCAAATCCTCCCGCTCGCCATCGTTTTGGTTTTGTTAACGATGACGGCTACGGCTTACCTGTTACACTACCTGGTCGGATTGCCTTTGGCAGTGGGGTTTGTCTTCGGCGCAATTATCTCGCCACCGGACGCGGTGGCAGCGCTGGCAGTGACTCAACATTTGCGCGTGCCTCGCAGGATTATTGTCATCCTCGAAGGCGAAAGCCTGATCAACGACGCCACTTCTTTCATCTCCTTCCGTTTCGCTGTCGCCGCTGTGATGACCGGCGCATTTTCATTGGGGCAGGCGAGCTTGCGGTTTCTCCTCGTGGCCGTGGGCGGAATCTGTGTTGGTCTCGCCGTCGGCTGGCTCGCGACGCAAGTGCAAAAGCGTTTGGATGATCCGCCGGTTCAAACCATGTTTTCCCTTCTTACTCCGTACGTTGCCTATTTCAGCGGTGAAATGCTGCATGTCTCCGGCATCCTCGCAGTCGTGATCGCCGGGATTTATTATGGCTGGCGCGCCCCACGCATTTTAAGCGGGCGGATGCGACTACAGGCGCTGCCAGTTTGGGAAATGGTCACGTTCATACTGAACGGCGTGCTCTTCATGCTCATCGGCCTGCAACTGCCGCAGGTCATGAACGCGCTCGCTCCGGGTATGGCGACGCGCGTGACCGAGCTCGCGCTCGTTGTCGTTTTGGTGATCGTCCTGGTCCGTTTTGTCTGGATGTTCAGCGGTAACTATTTGCCGCGCCTGCTCAGCCGAAAAGCCCGCCGGAAAAACCGTGTTCCCTGGCAGCACACCGCCTTGATTGCATGGATTGGAATGCGCGGGGCGGACTCGCTTGCCGGCGCGCTGGCGATTCCGTTCCTGCTGCCCAATGGCGAGCCATTTCCCGGCCGCAACCTCATTCTCTTCCTCACGTTCTGCGTCATCTTCGCAACGCTTGTTTTACAGGGACTCACGCTTGCCCCCCTGGTTCGTTGGCTCGGAGTTGTGGACGATCATGTCACAGAAAAAGAAGAGAGACTGGCGCGGTTGAAAGCCAACGAAGCAGCCCTGGCTCGCCTAGAAGCAATCGAGTCGTCGAATCGGGCCCGGCACGAGACGGTGGAACGCCTTCGGACCGAATATAACGACCGTATCCGGCAGCTGCGCCGTGAAGGCCCGCATGAAGAAAGCGTCAGGCGCTTGTTCTCGGAGGACTTTGAGGAACTGGCGCGAGAAGCGCTGCAAACCGAACGCGACACCGTTCTCGCCCTGCGCAACGAAGAGGCCATCAATGACCAGGCCTTGCGTCGTATCCAACGTGACATCGATCTGGCCGAAGCTCGCCTCCAACCGGCTTAAAGATAGTGATTCGTGGTTAGTGAAAAGTGATCGGTTATTCCCTTTTACGTTGTCCGTTCAGCTTCTGATCTCTTCGGCTACCTTCTTCCGCGGCCCCATTGATCCTCAAAAGAATTGTAAACTTCGATTTCGTAGTAACCAATGAAGCCATTGCGCCGTTGTTCCGTCCTGCGAAAACGTCCAAAGATCGATTGTACTTCTGCGGCTGTGCTTTTTCCGCGGATAAAGATACCCAAACGCGAAACATAGAAGTTGTTTAGTTGTGCCTGTGCCACGTATGCAGGGGCTCGCGACAATCGACCGGCGCGATCAAACTGAAAGGCCAACGCGTCCTCACCGTAGCCATGACGAAAAGGCTCGGCTGTATCGCTTATCGGTGCGCCTTCCAATCCCAACTGCCGGCTAAGGTGGGACCCGGGCCGCACAATCTAATATCCGGTTCTCGGCCCTAACGGGACATAGCGAGAATCGTCGTGCCAGGATTGCGCCGCGGCTACGCCCGCCAACAGTAAGCAAACCAGCGAAGGGAAAAATCGAGTCATCGTACTAGCTATCGAAACAGTGAAAACTACGCGAAAACGTTTGGTTCTCGCTTTTTTTATTTCCGCGCCGGGTGTGGTTAAGTCAGTCATGACTGAATCTGTCCGCGAAATACAAACGCGTTCTTCGCTACTTTGCTGTCCTGTCGTCGAGTTGAGGCAATACATCCTGCACCCTGGGAAACGTGATGTCTTGATTGATCTCTTTGACCGCGAATTTGTCGAAACCCAGGAGGCAGTGGGGATCAAAATCATCGGTCAATTTCGAGATCTTGATCATCCAGATCGCTTCGTTTGGCTCAGAGGGTTCCGTGATATGGCCTCACGTGCAAAAGCACTGAGTGATTTTTACGGCGGCCCAGTCTGGAAAGCGCACCGCGAAACTGCCAATGCTACGATGATTGACTCCGACAACGTCCTGTTGCTCCGTCCAGCGTTTCCGACATCCGGATTCTCGCTTGAAAATTTGAAGAGGGTTCCCGTCGGAGCCGATGAAATACCGCTGAGCCTCGTCGTCGCGACCATTTATTATTTTGCGGGTCCCGTCGCACCCGACTTTATCAAGCTCTTCGAGGACACGCTTCGGCCAATGGCGGAAAGCTTGGGCGCGACAATCTCTGCCTCTTTTGTGATGGAAAATAGCGAGAATACTTTCCCAGCCTTGCCGGTGCGCACCGGCGAGAATGTGTTTGTGTGGTTCTCGACCTTTCCGGATTTGGCGGCCTACGAAAATTATCTGGCCGCTCTCTCGCGATCTGAACGATGGTGCAGCGAAGTCTCGACCGCACTGACGCGTTATATGGAAAGAGCGCCGGAAGTATTAAAACTGTCCCCCACTGCCCGGTCGCAATTACGCGGCTGATTCACCAATGCGACAAGCCGATGAAGCAATCCATCACTAACGAATCTGGTGAGCGCGATAGCCGGAGGGATTTCGATTTCCTTATTGGCACCTGGAAAATCCAGCACCGGCGACTAAAACAGCGATTAAAAGGGTGCACGGAATGGGAAGAATTCGAAGGCACCAGTGAAGTGCGGTCCATCCTCGGCGGACTTGGCAACATGGACGAACTCACGATGGATGGCGCGTCAGATCATGTTCAAGCAGTGACGGTGCGTCTATATAATCCGGCGACGTGCGAGTGGAGCATCTATTGGACGGCAAGCAGCCACCCCGGAAGAATGGACGTGCCAATGGTCGGCAAGTCCGACGGCGCACGCGGGGAATTCTATTCGCAGGAAGTGTTCGAAGGCAGGCACATTTTCAGTCGCTTCATTTGGAACGTCGACTCCTCGGATTCCTGCCGCTGGGAACAGGCATTCTCGGCCGACGGCGGCAAGACCTGGCAGACCAACTGGACCATGAAGTTCACCCGCACAGACCACGGACCACTGACTATAGAGTGTTGATGGTTGATTCTCCTGAACCCCGAACCTGAACCCTGCAACCTGCGACGCTTAAAACTTAAAGCGTCCGGAAAGATAAACGATAGACTGATAACTGAAACGCCTCGCATTTTCCCTTCTCCCACCTTCCGTTAGCTGCCGGCGCGCCTTCGCCAATTTGTTCGATGAATAATAAGAATGACCAGCCAAAGACCGAACGCGAATGCTCCTGCTGGCAGGGTAACGAGCATCAGCCAGCCCATCACCCCGAGGGTATAAAGCAGCTGCCCATAGTCTTTTCCATTGATCATGCAGGAGTGCACCGAACCTTCATCGACCTGGCAGCCGTGTGCGTTAGCAATTAAACCACACGCCACGATAGATCCTACCGGAGCAAACGCGACCAGAACGATGAGGACAAGAACGATCCAATAGAGAATCCAGGGGAAGCGCCTCCGAACGGGTAAAGGTGGCGGGTTCATTGCAGCCCTCAAATCTCTATCCACAGATGGTCGAACACAATTGCAACGCTTCAATCGGTGGCCCGAACAAAGTAGCGATTCACTCGCGATGATGCGTTTTCTTAAATCCGTCCGTGTATCCGTTCTCGAAAGCCAGGTCCCAACTTTGCTGTTCACCCGATCCCTGCTGCTTGAAATACTTCTGAGCCATCATGTTCAAGTCAGCGTCCGTTGGCAACTTTGCTCCCGCTGGCGCTTGCTCTCCCGCCTTTTCCCCGATTGCATAAGCGGCCCGCTCGTGCGCCGTTCTGCCGTGAGCCGCGCGATGAGTGTAGAACGCCGTCACACCGCACACGATCAACGCCGCCGCTGCCATCATTACAAAAAGCCGCACCGGTTTGAATTCTCGTGCCATGCTTTAGCTCCGAGTTCTCTCCTTTGCTATTTCAGCATCTCAGCTTTTGCTTCCCAGCTGCAAGCTCAACATCCGCGAAGCGATTCAACAGTTTGGTCAGATTGCGAGCAAACTGATATCCATCTGGTAAAATTTGAAGGTATTCTCTTCTCCGCTGTCGCGGCTGGCTACTAGTTGGTAGCGATCAAGAACATCGTTGATGAAGTCCGCCCGTTCTGCCGCAGGTAACCGGCTCATCCATGCCACGCAACCAACCGCGCAGAAACCGGAAAATGCCATCCTCGAGCCAAAATCCCACGCGTGATCTTTGGTAGAAACGCTTAGGATGTGGAAGCCACTGCGCTCCGCCATGGCGCCATACTCTTCCGATGTCAGATGCAGATAAGGATCGTCAAAATCCTGGAAGTAAGCGTTCCATCTGGGCGTTCGCCGTGTCTCTTCGGTCACATTTTCCAAGCTCTTGCGTGCACCTCTCGGTACCAGGCGCAGCTGCGCCTTGCCAGCCGAAACCAAGCTGGAGCGTATGGAACTCAGCGCGGCCTGCTGCTCCGGAATCCAATGCAGAGCATTGAAAGAAACCACGAGATCAAATTCATTTTTGAAGGGCAGACGGCGAGCGTCCGCGACGACGAATCGAAGGTTGGGCAGCGTTGCCGGACCGAAGTGGCCTTGAGCGAAGCTGATCATGTCACGTGACGGATCGACCCCGACGACCGAGCCCTTCGAAGCTCGAGAAGCGATTTCTGCTGTGATTTTCCCGTCGCCGCATCCGACATCGAGGATCCGCCCCGAACCGTTGAGATCGAGTAGATCGAGTACTTCCTGAGCCATCGCTTCCTGCAGCGACGAGCGGCGCGAATATTCGGCAGCATCCCATTCTGTCATGTTCGGTAATCAAGAATGCCGCAAACTATCTCGCATCCGCGGCCGTTTCCAATGATCTCATAGGTCCGAACCGGACTGGCATTTAGCTGCGAAGGAAGCAATGAGCGAGTTTAGGCAACGAGCGAATTTTATTGAGCGAGCGTGGCTTTTACCTGATAACCGTTAACAAACAAGTGATCACTCACGAGCTTTGCTCGTGCTTGCTCGGCGCAAAATTGAAGTGACTGATGCGGATACTTCGCTAAGAATTTAAGATCATCGCCGCGCAAAAAACCGGAGTTTAATGAAAGAGCGAATTGTTCCGATGTTCTTTTTCGCTCTCGTCTCGATAGTTTGCCTCGCGGCCGAGCCTGCCAAATCCGCCGACGGAAACGACGGCTGGAAGTTGGCGACCGAGCGCAACGGCGTCACGATTTACAGCCGACCCCATGCCGGCTCTTCCTTAAAAGAATTCAAAGCTGTGGGCGAAATCGCTGCGCCTAGCCGTGCGGTATGCGAAGTCATAGAGGATGTCGATGCTTATCCGAGCTTCATGCCTTATATGGCAGAGTGCAGACTGCTGCGGCGCGAAAGCGATTCGCTCCTGAGCTATCAGCGAATTTCGCCCAAGGTTTGTTGTGATCGGGATTTCACGCTGCGCACCTACAAAACCTCCTGGCCAGGCCTCGCTGGCCTTGTCTATTCGAACCGCTGGGAATCGGCGAACGCCCTGGGCCCAGCGAAGAAGCCGGGGGTTGTGCGTGTTGAGTTCTGCCAGGGGGCTTGGGTGCTCGAACCGAACGGCGCCGCCAGAACGCGCGCTACTTATTCGGTCTACACCGACACCGGAGGACTTATTCCAGCGTTCATCGCCAATCATTTTAGTCAGAGCGCGATTGGGGAGGTTTTCGCCGCAGTGCGCAAACAGGTAAAGCAACCAAAATACAACGCGGCAGTTAAACCCACATCGATGAGCCCCGGGAACTGATCGCGTCTCGTAGCTCCTCTGTTGCTAACGATTTAACGCTTAACGATTCACGGCGGCGAACCCACTTCTCACCTGATCACGCCTGTCATCTGACTTCTGACCTTTGCTCTCCGAGCTCCGTGGTCTGTGTCTTGCTCTCTCAATGCCAAGTGTTCATGAAAGACCGCTTACGCATTTTAACTGTCGAGGATGAACCGGCCGTCACGCACATGCTTGCGCTCCTGTTGGGCGGTCCCGGCGCGAAAATAACAAACGCGTGCGACGGCTGGATGGCGCTCATGAAGATCGGCGCCGCGGCGGAACCTTTCGACGTCATTATTACCGACCATCGCATGCCGCGCATGAACGGACTCGATTTGGTGCGTCGGCTACGGGTGCGCAAGTTCACGGGCAAGATTATTGTCCTCTCGGCATATCTGACCAAGGAGAACATCCAGGCCTACGAGGAATTGGAAGTGGACATGATGCTCGCGAAACCCTTTGATGTAGGAGAGCTACAGCTCGCGATGGATCTCCTCACCAAAAAACCCTCAGCGCCGATTGCTGCGCCGCTCACAGCGCCGGCGTAAACTCGGGCACCGTCGCGACAATACCCGGCTCTGATCCTTCCGCTCACCAATCACTGATCACGACTGTTCGCCGACCTCTGGACTCCGTCCCCCTGCTCCCAGCTCTCTACTTTGCTATTTCAGCGTTTCAGTGTTTTCAATTGAGAGAAACTTTTAACAGATAACCCGCGAGCTTCACTGGTGTGTGCGCGACACCGGTAGTATCAGGAGTTGGCTTCCAACTCCCGCCTCACGCTGCCATTCCTCGCTCCTCTGCTAACGATGTAGCGATTTACGCTTTAACGTTTACGACGAAGCGCTACTTCTCACCGATCACTTCTCACTTCTCACTCCTCACTCCTCACTCCTCACTCATCACCATCTCCAGCTCCTAGCTTGACTTGCCGCAGGAGATCGGACAGAGAAGAGCGCACCTCCTAATCACGCTGCTTCCCACGTTGTGACAATTTCAAATTCCGTGTTTCGTGAGCGCACTCGACGCGACTTTCTTGCGCTCGCCGGCAAAGGCCTCGGTCTGGCCGCGCTTTCTTCCGCCACGGTCGCGTCATTGCTGAAAACCGTCAGAGCCGCGACGCAGAGCGTGGCGCATTTGACGCCGGAGCAAGCGGCCATGGACGAAGACTACTGGGCCGTCATTCAAAACTCATTCACCGTCACGCGTGGCATCATCAACCTGAACAATGGCGGCGTTTCGCCCAGTCCGCGGATCGTGACCGAGGCGCTGGTGCGTTACACCTGGCAACAGGAAGACGCCACCGCCTACACCATGTGGCAAATCCTCGAGCCGCAATCGGAAACGATTCGCACCGGTTTGGCCGAACTGTTCGGCTGCGATCGCGAAGAGATCGCGATCACACGCAATGCTTCCGAGTCACTCGAGATTCTTTTGATGGGCATGGACTTTAAACCGGGTGATGAAATTCTCACCACCACCCAGGATTATCCGCGCATGCTGACCACGCTCCGTCAGCGTGAGAAGCGAGAAGGCCTCAAGCTTAAGCTCATTCAAATTCCCATCCCGCCGAAGAACCTCAGTGAGATCACCGCGGCTTTTGAGAAAGCGATTACCGATAAGACGCGCCTGATTCTGATCGCGCACCAGATCAACATCACGGGACAGATCACTCCCGTGAAGGCAGTCTGCGAGATGGCTCGCGCCAAAGGAATCGAGACGATTGTAGACGGCGCGCATTCCTTCGCGCAGTTTGATTTTAAACAGAAAGACCTCGGTTGCGATTACTTCGGCACCAGCCTGCATAAATGGTTGCACGCTCCCAAAGGCACGGGCCTGCTTTACGTGAAGCGCGATAAGATCGAGAAGGTCTGGCCGTTGATGGCGGCGGAATCCAAGCAAGCGTCGGACATACGCAAGTTCGAAGAGATTGGTACACACTCGGCGGCGATAAAGCTGGCCATCGGTGAGGCGCTCTTGTTTCACAACGGTATCGGCGGCAAACGCAAGGAAGCGCGGTTGCGTTACCTGTCACGGTACTGGATGAACCGGCTCAAAGATGTGCCAAAGATTCGCTTCAACACTTCGTTCGAGTCGAATCAATCATGCGCCATCGCGAATGTTCAAATCGAAGGAATCAATCCTGAGGCCATTGGCAAGTATCTGTTCGACAAACATCACATCTTCGTCACGCCCATCATTCACGAGGAGTTTCAGGGCCTTCGAATCACCCCCAACGTCTACACTA
>WNFW01005279.1_pt1 | contig 27240 bp, 34 predicted proteins | sample 5400131 | NCBI WGS metagenome assembly WNFW01 (sample SAMN13153362, study PRJNA577476) | soil metagenome | isolation source: 20 cm soil or saprolite under grassland replicate 1 | place: USA:California | collected 2016-06-15 | reverse complement strand
TGCGATGCGGTTAGCCACGCTTCAGATGGACACACTGGCGAACCATTGACGCTCGAAGTGAAAAACGGTGAGCCGATTTTGGAATCGTACGTTGCGCATTTCGCTGTGCCTGCGGCGCATTGGTGGGACGATCTCATTTTTACGTGAGCTACCATGCTCCTCTTCCGGTCGGAAGAGACCGTCAATCAGTGGTGCGCGGCACACAACATTCCGCGACGCCCGCTCGTTAATCTGGAGCAACTTTGGCAACTGGCTGTTCATTGGTACGCGAATCGACTTACCATTGAATCCCGGCGCCCCGCGCCGGACGGAATGGTAGTTATCCTCAGATCACTCGACTTAACCGGCCCATTTTGGGATCCAAAATCGGATCAGTGGCGCTGATGTTGAGTGCTGATGATGCTAGCATCTAACCGAGTGATTAAGCCAACCTGGCCACTTGGTTTACCCATACTGCAGGTTGACCATGTAAGAGCATGATGTTCGCGATCAAAGCCGAGGTTAGCGATCCGTTGGCGCAGGCGTTCGCCTTCAAAGCGCAGAAGACGATGTATGGTGGCAAGCACATCGCCAAAGGCGATACGATCTTCGTCTTCGCGAGCGAAAACGAAGGCGGGCCGGGTCTCATCGCCGGCGGCGTCGTCACCTCGGCCAAAGCGATCGCAAAGAAACGCGGCATCGCCCGGCAAACACCGCGCGTGAGCATCACGATCAGACGCAGCGCGCTCGCGAAGCGGCGCCTGGGACGGAGCGAGCTCAAACTTTTTTCCGACTGGAACGACGGCCGACCAGAGACCGAGCTCAATTTCAAATTCTATCGTCAGGCAACGAACAAGATCGTTGGCATCTCGGATAAAGCGGCGGCATTCCTCCGCGGATTCTTTTAACGAGAGGTATGCTTGGGGTTCGAATCAGCTACCTAGTTCACTAATACGAAAAGCGGCCACGAAATTTTCCATTACATGGCCATGCGCATCACCAAACCAAATCGGGCAACTCATACTTACAGGCAAAGACTGTGTGCACCACCTGCGCGAGTCTTTCCGCTTTTGTGCCCAGTGCGCGAAACAGAATGGGCGGCGGGTTGGTTGCCAGACCTGGTCATCAGTTCCTCCGGCATTGCCGAGCGCGATTGCGTTTTCATCACGCCGGACAAACCCGGCAAAGCGATTTGGTATATCATAAGTTACAAACCAGAGGACTGGTTTGTTGAGATGTTAAAGATTGTGCCGAAGGTCACGGTTTGTCGCCTGGAAATTCAGCTCACCCCAAATGAGGATGAATGTTTTGCGGACATTGCTTATAGCCACACGAGCATCGGTGTAGCAGGCGACGAGTTCGTTGCCAGTTTCACGGCTGATTCTTATCGGAAATTCATGCAGGCTTGGGAAGCGGAGTTGAACCATTTCTTGAAGACCGGATCTCGCCTCGGACATGACAATGCCCCCTAAACAGCCGCTCCAGCTACGTAACAACTCGGCGAGTGAAGTTCAAATGAAACAGTGCTTGGATAGGAGAAATGATCCTGGCGATATCGGATTTTGTCACTGTCTTTGAAATTTCGACAAACAGTAACGGAGTTTTTGCTGGCGAAGTTTTCCGATTGCTCATCGGCGTAGCTGCCCTGATTGGAGGCGTAACCGCTTTGATCCTTAACTGGAAAAACAACAGCGTGAAAAGCTGGGTTGGCCCGATGTTCGTCACATGCTGGGCTTTGTTCTGGCTCTACCTGCACAATTTCCCGTTTGTGTTTGGCCACATTAACAGCCTGGTCGGAGCATATCGGCAAGGACACTATCAGGTTGTCGAAGGGCCTGTCCAAGTGCAGCATGAACAGCCAGCTACGGGTCACAGCGAGGGAGACATCATCACTGTGAACGGAAAACAATTCGAGGTGAACTACTTTTATCTCACACCCGCGTATCGAAATACGCTGGCTCACGGAGGTGTTTTGAACGGCGGCGTTTACGCGCGCATTTACTACAGCAATAACCTGTGGGACCTGTCGCGTGTGCCAGGCGGGTCCAGTGGTGAAATTCTCCGAGTCGACGTCCGCAAATGATCGCCGATAAGCATGCAATCAACCGTGTTCGAGCGACAAGCCTGGTTCTTCGACTCGCTGCGCTGGTGCTGGTACCGTCACTGGCATTAAGCAAACGCACCGCCCCTGCGACAGTAACGCCGGTTGTTCATGAAGGTGTCCGCTACGTTGCACCGAATGATGATGGTCGCCGCGGATACATCGAAGCGAGGGATGCACATACCAACGAAAAGATTTGGGAGTTAACTGTGTTTGCAAACCCCATCGATCCAAATTTGGAGGAGGATGTTCAGTGGGTTTTTATCGAATCACTGAGCATCCACGATGACACGCTCATCGTTGCATCCGAGCGCAAGAACACGTACGGAATTAATCTAAAGACGAAAGCGATCACGCAACTTCCTCCCGCGCCGTCGCAAACTGCCACTCCCCAACCTCGTAATATTCCTGAACTGGTCCAAAGAGCCGTCACGAATGGTTCGCTCGCAAAGGGATACGACGTTTCCTTTCATCTGATCCCGTCTTATCTGCAAGGAGACTTCAATGGCGACGGCAACATTGATGTAGCCGTTCTAGTGAAGCAACGCGCCACGGGAAAAATTGGGATTGCGATCGTCCATGGCGGGATGGGCAAGGCAACGATTCTCGGCGCAGGGACAGCAATCGGTAATGGTGGCGATGACTTCGCGTGGATGGATTCCTGGGAAGTTTATCCTAAGAACCGTGCCGCCCACGCCGCAGGTGAAACCAGCGTCCTACGTCTTCGCGGCGACGCACTTCTGGTGAGTAAGACCGATGCAGCCAGCGCCCTGATTTATTGGAACGGTGAGAAGTACGTTTGGTTACAACAGGGCGACTGAGCGGTGTAGAAAGAAGTGAGTCCGAGAAAAGCCATCGCTTTCGTGGAACAATATGGAGTGGTGCTCGAAGCCGCACGTGGTCTGGTGCCGAGCCTGGCAGAGACGATTGCTGGGGAACCGATTCGAGGCAGTTGGTGGGGACACCCTAAAAGCCGGGAAATTTTTCGAGCAGCGCGCGCCGTTTATGAAAGTCCCGACGTTTTGGTCTGCAAGTTAATCAATAACAAGGTAACGTATGTTCACAGGCGCGTTTGGCCGGCTTTCATAAAGCTTGCACCGCGGTTTGGTAGGGAGCGGCTCGCGAAGGTTTGGGATGAGCACACTAAAAGCGGCGCGCACGTGTCGCGACGTATTCCGTTTCCGAAATGGGTTCCAGCGGATGTAATGAAAGAGGCTGAGGCGCTGTCGATACAGGAAGCAGAGCGAGTTCTAGCGGCAGTGTTACCATGGAAGTCATCTAAGACATGAAGGAAAAGGCGGACGCCTCGACACAGCTGAACGCAAATCTCTTTGGAGCTAGTGTGTAATCAAAACGTAGCTTTTCTCCTGCTCTTCTTTTCTGGCAGTTGCCTTCAAGTCGGAAAGCGCAGCATCGCGAAGGTCTCGCACCAGGCCTGGAGCCTTCTGCATAGACGCTACCAATGCGTCCAGGTTACCACGGTTCCATTCAGTGATCGCTTCAGCCGGTTCAATGAAACGCGTTTTCTGCAAGTAGAGCAGAAGGCTTTCATCCTTCGCCGATACTGCTTCGTAACGCCAATGATGCGTTTTCGCATCGCGACGGACGTTGCTTCCAAACACAGCCAGCGCATCGCGATGATGGCGATAGCCGGAAATAACTTTGGAGATCGTGTAGCCACCAGTGAAGAGGATTGCGAACACGAGCGTCATAGCCAGGTAGAGACGCGGCGTCGTCCCGAAAGCTTTCGGGAGTCGGCCCAGTGCGCCGACCCTACCAATTTGCGCTGCGAGTAACAAACAGAGTGGCGGAATAACAGGGAAAATTCTATCGACGCGTTTGGACGGGATCAGTGACATCACGATCAAGCCACCCAGGCTCCAGCAGAGCAGCCAAAAAACTTCCGGAGACATCTCATGAAACGCTGAGCGTAGTCTCCAGTTTCGCGAAGAAAGATCGACAAAGGCGATAGCGAGCAATAGCAGGCTCCACGGAGCAAATTTGTGCAGGAGGTGTGGCAAATAAAAATAGAGCGGTTGCGGCCGATGAATTGTTTCGCCGAAACGCGCTATGAATTCGCGCATTACAACTTCATCAAAGAAGCCGGGCTGAAGCACAATTCCGCCGATCACCCACAAGAGAAAGAGAGCAAGGGACGCGATCCATGGCCACCATCCGGCCCAGATCTGTAGCCGCCTCGCTGTGCGAGGCGTGCGCGTCGCCCACAGGGCGACGGCTACAGCATTCAGCACAATCCCGGGCAGTAGGAACGCATAAACGATCGGGCCTTTGATCAGCATCGCGATGGTGAGTAATCCGAAGAGGTAGAACCGATCGCGCAGTCGCCACCCGGTTTCATCTCGGATTTTTTTCCAAATCAACAGGCCAATGGCAAAAATGACGAGCGCGAGCGGCATATCCGTGCGCACTAGGGTAGCCAGACGCGGGGTGAGCAGATTCAATCCAAACGCGCCAAGTGCAATTAATCCCGCAGTTAGTCCGTAGGCGGACTCGGCAGAGCGGAACAAGAGCAGCGCCAACGCGACCGCAGCGACCAATGACGGTAACCGCCACGCTACATCCCATGATCGGGTCACGATAAAAAGGGCAGCTGAAATCCATCCTACCAGTGGCGGTTTCGTTGCGACATGCTGATGTGGTGTTTGTTGGTATAGCCAGCGGCCCTCGTTAACCATTTGGAAGGAACTAAACGCCTGCTTCGCCTGGTCGTAATCGTCGAGCTGCCATGGCAGATTGCCGATCGTGAAAAGCACAATGATAACTCCGGCGATCAACCAGAATGCCCGACTGCTGAAGAGACTGGTCTGTCCAGAAATGTCCTCAATCACGAAAGAAGATCAGGTCAGGTCCTACAGAAGATAACGAAGGTAGCGAAGATTTTTAACAACCTAAGAAAAAAGCAACCTTTGCTAACTTTGTTTCCTTTTGTTCAAAATACATTCAGTCGCGCCAGAGTACTGCTCGCATCGGTGCGCCATCGGCGCCGGCGATTTTCAAAGGCAACGCCGCGAAATTATAAACGCCCGCAGCGACATCGCTCAGATCGAGCGATTCAACAATGGCGATGCCGGCTCGCGCAAGCGCGTGATGATTCTGCAGCGACTTCGAATCGATCTCATCCATTGAAGGCAGGTCCAATCCCAGAAGCTTGACGCCGTTTTTCTGCAACCACGCTGGAACGTCGGCTGCAATCACGGGAATTCGATTGGGAAAAGTTGTCGAGTCGGCCCATCGGCCGGTCTTTACCAGAAGCCGCGAGGTCGCCGCGATGTCTTCGGCATGCGGCTTAAGATCTTCGCGCGTGATCAGGTGTTTGTCTCTCGATTGCAAGAAAGTCTGCGCGAGATCCACCACCGTTGCGCGGCCAAGATAAACATCGAGCGGCGCTTTCTCGATCGACCCTCCGTTTGTATCAAAATGGAATCGCGCATCGGCGTGGGTGCCGTTGTGCACGCTCATGGTGATCGCGCCGAGATTCACACTGCCGCCGTTGGCAATCTCGCCTGTCAGTCGATAACGAAACGGCTCGTCGCCGGGCCATTCGGCAAATTCGTTCGAAAGCATTCGTGAGATATCCCAGATTTTCATCGTGTGATTACTGCTGAGCTACGGATTCCAATCTCTTCAATAATTGCTCGTGCCGCCTTTTCGCTGGCTCCGCTGCCACCAAGTTTGGGAATGACCACATCGAATTGTGAAATCATCTGGTTGCGCGCTTTTTCATCGTCGATCAACGGGCGCACCGCACTGGCGATTGCATCCGGCTGGGCGCGGTGCTGGATAAATTCCGGAACCACGTCCCTGCCTGCAAGCAAATTAGGCATGCCAAGATAGTTTACGTTCACGACGAGCCGCGCCGCGAGATACGTCGGCCAGGCAACCTTATACACCAGCGCAAAAGGCATTCGGAAATAAGCAGCTTCGAGCGTGGCGCTCCCAGAGGCAACGATTCCAACCCAAGCGCGCTGCATGATCTCTGCTGTCTTACCAAGCGTGATCTCGAAGATTGGTCGAGTTTGAGGCGTCAGCATCGCACGAATTTCTTGTGAAAGTTCTTCGGATGCTGCCGCGACTTCGAAGCGGAGAGCGGGCTTGAATCGCAAAAGCAAACGCGCTGTTGCGATCGATACGGGTAAAATTTTGCGAACTTCGCGCAAGCGACTGCCCGGGAAAAGCCCGATTAGATTCGGGTCACGCTCGACGTTAGCCTCACGAACTTGCAATCGTTCGATCATCGGGTGACCAACGAACAGCGCCCGCAGACCTGATTCGTTATAGAGATCTGCCTCAAATGGAAAAATGCAGAGGACGAGATCAATCCAGCGCGCCATTCTCTTAATCCGGCCACGGTTCCAAGCCCATACTTGGGGGCTGATGTAATAAATTATCTTCTGTCGCCGCGATCGCCGTCGCAAGGCGCGGGCGAGTCGCAAATTGAAGCCGGGATAATCGATCAACACGACCGCGTCCGGCTGGGTTTCGACGATTTCTTCGGTCGTTTGGCGAAAGTGCTCTCGAAAATAACCATACTTCCTGAGCACCTCCCACAATCCGAGAACGGCTGCGTCGCCGATCCAATTTTTAAATTGCTTGCCGGCGACTTCTTGCATTTGCTGACCGCCGCGGCCGATGAATTTCAGCGCGGGATCCAACTCTCGCAGGCAGCGCATCAACGAGGCGCCGTGATTATCAGCGCTGACTTCGCCTGCGACAAAGTAGATTGTTCTCATCGGGAGCGCACGCTTCCATCGTGCACGCGCTGGCATCCTGCCAGCGAAGGAACTGTTCGGCAAGATGCTGAACAAAGCACGCAGGGATGCGTGTGTTCCCTGCTCGGCCAATCGCCAGCATCAGGCGAAAGCCCACGCCGCTTTTACCAACGCGACGTGATCTGCTGTGTGATTTTGACTGCTAACTCTAGCGCCGCCGTTGCCTGAGAACCGGAAACGCGCGGCTGGCGTCCGGTGCTTGCACATTCGATAAACGATCTGAGCTGCAGTTTCAGTGGTTCCTGGTGTTCGATCTCGACTCTGTCACGCCAAATTTGTTTTCCGACGCGCCGATAAATTTCGCCGCTTTGATTTTGATAATCGAGCGAGAGATAGGCGTCTTCTTGAAAGATGCGAATCTTACGCATCCGCTCGGGACTGATGCGGCTCGCGGTCACATTCGCCACGCAGCCGTCCTCGAAATGCAGTCGCACATTGGCAATGTCTTCGTTCTTACTAAGCACGGGCACGCCAACTGCATCGATACTCCACAAAGGCGAGCGCACGAAATGTAAAATGACTTCCAGATCGTGAATCATTAAATCGAGAACGACACCAATGTCAGTACCGCGTTCCGAGTAGGGGCTGAGCCGATGCGCTTCGATGAAGCGCGGATGCGTCAGATTTTTTTCAAGAGCTCCCAACACCGGGTTGAAACGCTCGACGTGGCCGACCTGTAAGATCAACTCGTTGCGCGCGGCCAAGTCTGCCAATTCGGCGGCGTGCTCGGTGTTGTCGGTAATCGGCTTTTCGACCAGTACATGTTTGCCCTTCGCAAGGAGCGAACGTGCAATCTCATAGTGCGTGTTCGTGGGCGTCGCGATGGAAGCCGCATCAACCAGTCCGATGAATTCGTCGAGGGACTTTGCCGGTGTCGGGCCGAACTTTATCGCAATGGTGCGATTGCTAATCGGATCGACATCATAGACTGCGGTGAACTCGGCGGACCGAATCTCCGAATACAGCCGCGCATGATTGCTGCCGATATGGCCAACCCCAACAACACCAACGCGCAGATTTTTCATCCCTTAAGAGCAGTCAACGCCGGAAGATTTCGCGGTCAAACCGTAAATGAGTCCTATGCGTCGTATGAGGCGTATCAGAACGAGTTGCAATAGTCGCCTACACGCAATTCGCACGAAACCATTCGTACGTTCGCGCAATCCCATCCCGCAATGGAATCGCTGGCTTCCAGCCGAGGTCGCGAAGCTTCGTGACATCCAAAAGCTTTCGCGGCGTGCCGTCCGGCTTCGTTGTGTCGCAGGCCAGATCACCATTGAAACCGACCACATCGCAGATCAACTCCGCCAATTCGCGAATCGAAATGTCCTCGCCGCAGCCGATATTGATGATCTCTGGAGAGTCATATTTCTCCAGCAGTAAAAGGCATGCCGAGGCACAGTCGTCCACATGCAAAAATTCGCGGCGCGGTTTGCCGGTGCCCCAGACGATCAGTCTTTGATCTTTCCGCAATTTTGCTTCGTGCGCTTTGCGCAGGAGCGCAGCCAACACATGTGATGTTTCGAGATCAAAATTATCATTCGGGCCATAAAGGTTCGTCGGCATCGCCGAGATGAAATTCGCTCCGTATTCACGACAGTACGCCTGGCAAAGTTTTATGCCGGCAATCTTCGCAATTGCGTAAGCATCATTCATCGGCTCGAGCGGTCCGCCGAGCAGCGCTGTTTCTGGAATTGGCTGCGGCGCGAACTTCGGATAAATGCAGGAGCTTCCAAGAAAAAGCAGCTTCCGCACGCCACTCTCGTGCGCTGAGTGCATGATGTTGTTCTGAATCCGCAAATTTTCGAGAAGGAACTCGACGGGATAATCATTGTTCGCCTTTATTCCGCCGACTTTTGCGGCAGCCACAACGACGACACCCGGTCGTTCTTCAGCGAAAAATTTGGCAACTGCCGATTCATCTGTGAGATCAAGCTGCGGGCGAGCGCGCGTCACGATGTTGCCAAACCCTTGGGCTCCAAGCCGGCGCAGCACCGCGCTGCTGAAAACTCAGGGAGCAAAAATCAGCAGCACAAACACAGCGCACAGCAGCAAATGAATGCAACCCTGCAAAACATTCGTCTTTCTGCTGGTAAACGTAACTACGCACACAGCCAGCGTTAACAACAGCAGCGGGAGGTTGCCGCCTTGCACGCCGAGTGTCACCGGTCGTTTGGTCATCAAGCTGATGGTCAGCACGGCAGGAATTGTAAGTCCAATGGTCGCAAGCACGGAACCGAGCAGGATATTTATCGCACGCTGCAGCTGATTATGCCAAGTGGCTCCGATCGCGCCTATTCCTTCCGGCGTAAGCACGAGGGCTGCGATCATTGCGCCGCCAAACTCCTGCGGCATACCGAACTTCTCGATGCTGTTGTCCAATGGGATAGCGAATTTTTCTGCCAGCAAAATCACGCTGACCAGATACAAAAGCAGCATCGTCGTGTGAAAAGTAATTGAACGCACGTGCAGCGACCCATGCCCTGAATTCTCCACCACCGGTGCATCCTTTGATTCCAGGAAATAGCCGCGGTGCCGCATCGTTTGAATGAGCAAGAAAATCCCGTAGAGCAACAGCGTCACTACGACAAGAAAGATCGCCTGGTGGGTGGAAAATGTGGGACCACTGGTCGTAGTAGTGAAGTTTGGCAGAACCAAGCCAAGCACTGCCAGTGTCATGATGACATTAATATAGCAGTTGACGCCCTGGAGGTTGTAATGCTGCTCACCATAAAGCAGCCCACCCAGTAACAGGCAAACACCAACAAACCCATTCAGAGCGATCATGATGACAGAGAAAATTGCGTCTCGCCCGAGTTCAGGATTATTCGCCCCATGCAGCATCGCGGTGGATATCATCACTACCTCGATGCTGATCGCCGAAAGTGTCAGGATTAAAGTCCCGTACGGTTCACCTAACCTGATGGCGAGACAGTCCGCATGGCGGGCCACACAGATTGCCGCCCAAAGAATAACCGCAAAAAGCCACAGAAAAACACCGATCAGCGCCACCGGATGCCCAATGATTTCAGTCAACTGACTTCCAGCTGAGAAAAAAATCGCCGCTGTTCCCAAAGCGATGGCAAGCACAAATTCGCTCCGAACAACGCTTGGTGAAGCGCTTGTGGTCTGCCGATTGCGTTGGGTTATCACTGACATAGGCGCGACCATATCGAGTTCATCGTGGCTGTGCAATTAGCTGATGATGATTTAGGCGCCGCGCCTACCTAACCACCGGCTATGGCGCCGATGATCAGAAACGGTTCGGAACCGCTGGCAATTGCGTCTGGTAGCGGAGTGTCCGGCGATTCATGCGACAAATCCTCGCCACAGGCAAAAAATCGAACCATGGGGCGCCGGAGTTGGGTAACGTGGTCGCGTATTGTTCCGCGCAGCATCGGGTATTTTGCCTCTATCGCATCGAGCACTGCACGCTGACTCACAGGAGTCTTGACTTGCAGTTCCAGTTCGCCATTGACCCGGGCGAGCGTGCGCAAGTGAGGCGGGAGAATGACGCGAATCATGGCAGCGTTTGTACTTCAACCGACAGCACCGCAGGCAGATCGCGCACGATGGGCTTCCAGCTGTCGCCTGCATCGGCTGATGCATAGACCTGTCCGCCGGTCGTTCCGACGTAAACGCCGCATGGCTCGAGTGAATCGACCGACATGGCATCGCGCAGCACGTTGACGTAGCAATTGCGTTGCGGCAGACCTTTCGTCAGCGCTTCCCATTCGTTGCCTCCACTCCGACTGCGATACACGCGTAACCTGCTGCTGGGCGGATAATGCTCGGAATCACTCTTGATCGGCACCACATAGATGGTCTCCGGCTCGTGCGCGTGCACGTCGATGGGAAATCCGAAGTCGCTCGGTAAATTTCCGCTGACTTCATGCCACGAATCACCCGCATCGTCGCTGCGCATGACGTCCCAATGTTTTTGCATGAACAGCGTGTTCGGGCGCGACGGGTGCAGTGCGATGCGATGCACGCAATGGCCGACTTCTGCATTTGGGTCCGGAATGTATTGCGAATGCAACCCGCGATTAATTGGTTTCCACGTTTTGCCGCCGTCGTCTGTGCGAAACGCGCCGGCAGCTGAGATCGCAATGGAAATTCGATTCGGATTTTTTGGATCGAGAAGAATCGTGTGCAAACACATGCCGCCCGCACCGGGGTGCCATTGCGGGCCGGTATCACTCCCGCGTAGTCCCGCTAGTTCATGCCACGATTTTCCGCCGTCTTTCGACTCGAACAATGCGGCATCTTCGACCCCTGCGTAAATGTGATCGGGCTCGTGAAGCGACGGTTCCAGATGCCACACACGCTTGAATTCCCACGGATGCTGCGTGCCATCGTACCACTGGTGGGTCGTGAGCGGCTTCCCAGTCTCAGGCGAGCTATCGTAAACGAACTTGTTACTCTCGCCCTTTAGCATGCCGTCCGTGCTTTTCAGCTCCTCGGGACTGCTGCCCGGTGTGTTCCAGGTTTTACCAGCGTCATCGGAGCGTTGAATAATTTGTCCAAACCAACCACTGGTCTGCGATGCATAGATCCGGTCGGGGTTAACCGGCGAACCTTTCATATGATAAATCTCCCAGCCCGCGAAATGCGGGCCGCTGACCTTCCATCGTTTACGCGCGCCATCCGCTGTCAGGATGAACGCGCCTTTTCTTGTGCCAACGAGAACTCGAACTTTGCTCATAGTTTAGATTTCTAACGGCGGATTACGCGGATCGCACGGATTCATTGTGAAGATGCATCGTCGATCTGCGCCATCCGCATTTTGACCAGCTTTTTCACCAGTGCGACCGGCAGCGGGCTATCGGGAGAGAACCGAATTGTCCCTTTGCTGATCTGAAAACGCTTTAGATCGCTGCGAAATTTTTTCAAACTCGCCGAGCTCCCTGGATAAAATGCGCAATGTTTCGCCCATGCGCCGAAGAAAACCAGCGCTCGTCCATTTAGCCGAAATGCGGGAATTCCATAACTGATTGTCTCTTCCGCACTCGGCGCTGCGGCGCGAATCGCACGGCGCAGTTTCTCCAAGGCAGATCGCTGATCGGCTTTCACGCCAGCAAGATACTGGTCTATTGTCTTCGGTCTTCGTCTGTCAGAAGCCCAGCCGGAATTATTTTCCTGCGTAGGCATCTCTCAATTTCGCGATATCGATCTTCTGCATTTGAAGCATCGCGTTCATGACTCGCTCGGCTTTTTCTGCATCTTTATCGTGCAGCATGTCGATCAAAACCGAGGGAGTGATCTGCCACGAGACTCCGAATTTGTCCTTGAGCCAACCGCACTGCGATTCCTGACCGCCGTCAGCAGTGAGCTTCTGCCAATAGTAATCCACTTCTTCCTGAGTCTCGCAGTTTACAACGAATGAGATTGATTCGTTGAACTTGAACTGCGGTCCACCGTTAAGCGCTACGAATTTCTGCCCGACGAGCTCAAATTCGACTGTCAGAACCGATCCCGCCGGTCGGCCGCTTGCTTTGGCCGCTTGCTTATCGTAGCGGAGGATTCTCCCGATCTTCGAGTTCTTGAAGATCGACGTGTAAAACTTCACCGCTTCTTCGGCCTCCTGATCGAACCACAAAAATGGAGCGATTTTTTGCATTGGGATTTCTTCTGGGTTGTGCGCTTAATCTGGTATCTCGGCTTCGACAAGTTTCGCTAACAGCATCAGCGATTCCTGCCAGCCGAGATAGCACGCCTCGGCGGGAATCACAGCCGGAACACCTTCCTGCACGATATTCAGCTCCGTTCCGCACGAAACTGGTTTCAGCGTGATCGTTGTCTGCATTTCGCCAGGCAGGTTCGGATCGTCAAACTTACTTTTGCCCGTCGTAAAGTTCGTGAACGACATCTTGTAACTGCCGCCAACTTTTGCGTCCATCTGATGCACCTTGCACGTGAAGCCATTTGGCGGAAGCCATTTGGCCATCGCATCGGCATTGAGGAACGCTTTGTAGACTTTCTCAGGTGCAGCGCGGAGCACCCGGTGAAGTCGAATAGTGTTCGTTTGCATAGTTGGTGCTTCGTTTTCTTATTTTGCTTTCGCATCTGGTTCGATAATTCCAAACACGTTGCCGGCTGGGTCAGCCGCGTAAGCAAGCCAACCGATTTTCGGGATCGCCATTTTCGCAACGCAGATTTTTCCGCCGCGTTCCTCGATCTTTTTGATGGTTTGATCAAGAGACGCAACCGCGACTGTGTTCAAAGTGCCGGGATTTTGACCTTCTCGCGGACGGGTGAGCCCGCCATTGATTCCCGGGTCTTTGTCATCACCGGTAGTGACCAGCCAATATTCCATCGGCCCGCCTTCGAACTTGTGGAACTTCCATCCAAAGACATCCTGGTAAAACGGCCGCACCGCTTCCGGATCATCGGTGTAAATCTCAAAGTGAGTAACGCGATTCATCAGTGAGCCATTCTTTAGGTGTTCCAGTTTTGTGTTTCGTCATAACTCTTGTCTCCTTCCAGCGATTGTCTTCTATCTTTAGGTAACCCGAGCGATCACGCCGTGTCGCCGCCCGCTTGCGCGGCTGCGCGGCCCCGGCGGACCTGTTCGAGAACCTTGGCGGAAGCTTTGTCGTTGCCGTACTCGTCGTGCCAGTTCCACCACTCGTACGGCGTGCTCTGAGGGTAGCTCTTTGGCGAGTCCTCCCACTCCTCCTGACGCCCGAGGGCAGTGATGTCGAGATAGTTCCAGGTACCGCCCATCTGCTCGTCGCCGCGGTTGTTAACGAAGTAGGTGCGAAACACGCGGTCGCCGTCGCGGATGAAGGCGTTCGTACCATGCCACTCGTCGACGCCGAAATCTTTGTCGAACTCGTCCATTAGCGTGTACCAAGGAATGAGCTCCCAGCCCATCCGCGCCTTCAAACGTTTAATGTCCTTTTGAAGCGCTCGCGACGCGAACACGAGAGTCGTCTCGCGTGCGTTCAAATGCGCGGGATGAGCGACCTGGTCGGCCACCATAGAGCAGCCGACGCATGCATGTTCCGGCCAACCGACCACGCCTGGTTCGAAAAAGGCGCGGTAGACGATCAACTGCCGGCGGCCGTCGAACAGGTCGAGCAGACTCGCCTTGCCCTTAGGTCCATCAAACTCGTAATCCTTCTCCACAGCCAGCCATGGCATCCGTCGACGCTTGGCGGCCAGCGCATCCCGGGCGCCGGTCAACTCCTTCTCCTCCACGAGAAGTTGTTGGCGCGCAGCCTCCCACTCCTCCGGCGACACTACTTTAGGATTCGCTTCGCTCGCATCCGTTTTCGATTTCATTGTTTCGGTTTTCATTTGTCCTCTTTGAGTCTCGTTTGGTTGATGATTTTACCAGCCATTTCAATAACGCCCTTCTTAAGGCGAGCGCGGCCATTCCGCTGGTAGACGCCGCGCTCGCCGCGATGAATCCCACGTTCGCAACACAAACCGGGCACATAAACCCTCCCGTGTGTCGTCGTGCGTAACGCTGTTCGCTTCCCTACACGGTAACGAACTCCGCCTCTTGTTTCAGTTCGCTCGCGACCGGACATTCGGCTGCCACCGGCCTGACTTCCACTTGCACGCCGTACGGCAAGCCGGGGCATTCCTGCGCGATAGCCACCGCTTCATCGAGGCTGGCGACGTCGAGCAAGAAGTAGCCCCCAATCGCTTCCTTCGATTCCGCAAATGGGCCGTCAGACACCACGCGATTTTTGCCTGACACGATTTTGCCTTCGCGTTCAAGCGGATTGCCCGCGACGGCTTTGCCTTGATCGGTCAGCCGCCTGAACCACGCCATCCATTGGTCGGTGACCTTCTGTTTTTCCTCCGGCGAAAGAGGCTTGATCCAATCGTTGCCGCGAAACAGCAGCATGTATCCGTTTTGATTTTGAGTGTTCATATTAGTTTTAGTTGGTGATTTTCTTGATTTTCAGAACTACGACGAACGAACGAGCTCGTTTGGGACAATTATTTTTTCAGGTCGCCGCTGGATCGCTTTCCCAAATCCCAAAGGCGTTGCCCTCGGTATCTCGGCACACGGCGAAATAGCCCATCTGCGGCACCGCCGTTTTTGCCATGGAAATTTTACCACCGAGTCTTGCGATTTTATCCGCGAACTTGTCCACCGAATCCACACTTACGTAGTTGACGACTGGCTCTTGCGGATGCTTCTGCTTTTTCAGTGCTCCGTCTGGAGTATCGTCGGCGCCGCCCGTGTCGATGTGCCAGTAATCGCTCGACCCGGGAAACGGATTGATCTTCCAGCCAAACAAATTGCTGTAGAACGCTTTGGCTCGTTCCGGGTTGTCGGCCGGGATTTCAAACCAAGCGATGCTTGCAGCCTGTTTCTTCTCTGACTTGCTCATTTTTACCTTTCTGTTGATGTGACTTTTGAAGAAACGACGAATGAGCTGATGCGTTCAGGACAAAATTGTGAGAATTTCTTCAGAAAAATTTAGCACGCGGTCATAGATGAAGAGTTGCGGCGCAGGTCGCCGGCCTGTGCCATCGTGGCCGAGGGGCAAGCCGTCGGTTGACGTTGAGAATAATTTTCGCCCTGTCAGGGCAAGCCAGACTATCCGCTGTAACTGTGGCAATTAGTGGGCACAGCTCCGCAGTCGTTTTAAAAGCAACGCTCGCTCCGGTTTCGTTTCCGCAAGTTCGAAGGCCTTGCGGAATTCCTGGGCGGCAGCTTCACGATTGTTCAATCGCATCTCAAGCTCGCCGATCACCGCATGGAACAAATAGTACGAATCTAATTTTTTGCCGTCGCGGATGGCACGCACCGCTTCCAATCCTGTTTTCGCCCCGTGAACATTTGCGACAGCCACCGCGCGATTGAGCGCAACCACGGGCGAATCATCAAATTCCATTAATCGATCGTAGAAGGACAAAATTCTGATCCAATCGGTCGATTGATAATCGTTTGCCGTTGCGTGACAGGCGGCGATCCCCGCTTGAAGATGATATTCGCTCACTGCACCGCCAGCCGCCGATTCGCGCAGGTGCGACATGCCGCGCGCGATCATTGCCTGGTCCCAGCGAGTCCTGTCTTGTTCTTCGAGTCGAAGCAGGTTCCCCCGGTCATCTTCGCGAGCGGCAAGCCGCGCCGCGTTGAATAACATCAGCGCCAGCAAAGCGTGCGTCTCCGGGTGATTCCCGGTTGGATGTTGTGCCAGTAATTCCGTGAGACGGATTGCTTCCTCACACAATTCTCCGCGAACCAGCTTCTCGCCGCTGGATGCTTTGTACCCTTCGTTGAACAGGAGGTAGACCGATTGCAAAACGCTGTCGAGCCGGCGCGCCAACTCATCGCCGCCGGGAATCTCAAATGGAACGTGCGCTTCCTGGATCTTTTGTTTCGCGCGCGTCAATCTCTTGGAAATCGCCGCTTCGGTCGTCAGAAATGCGTGACTGATTTCCGCCACGCTGAAACCGCACAGCGTTTTTAACGCGAGCGCCACCTGTGCCTCCGATGGAATCACCGGGTGACAGCACACGAACATCAACCGCAAACGATCATCGGCGATCTCGTGTTCCGAGAAGGTTGCAGTTTCGCCTGCAGACCCGGCACGCTCCATCAATTGCGCAATCTCGGCTTCCTTCGCACGGAAACTCTTTTGCCGCCGGATCACGTCGAGGGCGAGATTGCGCGACGCGCGCATGATCCACGCGGAAGGCTTTTCCGGAACGCCTCGGTATGGCCACGTTTCCAACGCGCGCGAGAGCGCTTCCTGCACGACATCCTCCGCCAGGCTCAAATGTTCGATGCCGAAAATCCGCGTGAGCGTTGCTATCATCTTCGCCGATTCGTGACGGAAAAGATGCTCCACTAACTGCGAGACGCCTGTCGGTTCTTGCATCGCTGCTTTTAACACTCTCGCTTGCGCCCATGTGCGCAAGCTTGGCAACGCCAATAAGCGATTGTGCACGAGAATCTTTGATAAAGACGACCGGTGGCCTTTTCGCGTGCGATATTGCGTTACACATGCAAGCTGATCCCGCGGTTAAAGAACGGGAATTCGTTGAGCCCGAGGAATTCCTTTTCAAAGACGACGGGATGTTCCCGAATAGCGCGCTGCCTTTGTTGCTCTATCGGCAAGCATTCACAGCCGAAGCAGAAGATCTCGCCTCAGTCATTGAGCAACGTTTTGCTGAAAACGATTGGACCAACTCATGGCGAAACGGCGTTTATTCTTTCGCTCATTATCACAGCACGACGCATGAAGCGCTGGGAGTCTATTGCGGCAGTGCGATCCTGCGACTCGGCGGCGAGCTCGGAAAGAACGTCGCGGTTCATGCCGGCGATGTGATTGTAATTCCAACCGGCGTGGCGCACCGGAAGATGGGCTCCAGCGAGAATTTCGGTGTCGTTGGCGCGTACCCTGACGGACGCGAGTGGGATCTGCTCCGCGGCCGGCCGGGCGAACGGCCCCAAGCCGACCAGAACATCGCGGCGCTACCAATTCCCGATAACGATCCGATCTACGGCCCCGAGGGTCCACTGCTACAGATTTGGAAACGGAATAGATAGTTTTTTATCCACAGATTCCCTCGGTCCCGATTCACACAGATTAACAAAAGCAAAATCTGCGAAAATCTGCGAAATCTGTGGTTCAAACCCCGTTGTACTTCGCGGGGGGCTTCTCGCGCGTCGTCTGGATTCGCCTAGGGTGCGGCATGACATTGTCAGAAAATCACTCTGTAGCTTCAAAATTTCACTCGTTGCACGAGTCTGGGTGCTTCGTGCTTCCCAATCCGTGGGATATCGGAACGGCGATCTACCTGGAACGGCTCGGGTTCAACGCGCTCGCCACAACTTCGGCTGGTTTCGCATTTTCGCGCGGCAAACCGGATGGCGGCGTTCCGCGTGATGAAATGCTCGCGCACATCCGCGAAATTGCGGAAGCAACATCGCTTCCGATAAACGCAGATTTTTTGAACGGCTTCGCTGATAAACCTGAGAACGTTGCTGCAAATGTGAAGCTCTGCATCGACACAGGTGTGGCTGGACTCTCGATCGAGGACAATTCACAAAATCCGGCCGCACCCCTCTACGAGAAAAAGCTGGCAGTCGAGCGCATTCGTGCTGCGCGCTCTGCGATTGATGATTCGCAAACTGGTGTGGTGCTAACAGGACGTTGCGAAGCGTGGCTGGTCGGTCATGGCGATCCGTTGCGCACCGCGCTCGACCGACTCGCTGCGTACGCCGAAGCCGGTGCCGATTGTCTTTACGCGCCGGGCGTCAGTGATCCGAATGAAATTGCACAGATCGTCAAAACAGTCGCGCCGAAACCAGTCAACGTCCTCGTCTCCGGATTTAATCATCAGCTCTCGCTTTCCCAACTCGCTGATCTTGGCGTACGTCGCATCTCTGTCGGCTCAGGTCTCGCCTTGGCTGCATGGGGCGCATTTCTTCGCGCCGCCAAGAACATCAGTGCAAACGGCACATTCAATCTTCTGGCCGACAACGCTTCGTCCGCCGATTTGAACGAACTGTTTCGGAATACATCGTGACTACGATTCAGGCGATTTGAGAAACGTTAAATGTTAGATTTGACCCGTCTTTTCCTGTACGACCCCTTCGTGGAATGTTGAGATTTAACCCCGTTTCTCCGTTCAGGCTGATCTAACGAACGACTCCAAATAATGTCAGGATTGCCGACACACAAAAGTAGACAAAACCTACAAGGATGAGGAATTCAAACATCCTAATTGCGTCGAATAGCAGCACGAGCCGCTTACTAGGAAGGTTACGGTATCTGCGCGATATCAGATATTTTGAAATCCGGACCTGCGTTGGCAGATCGTTGTTACGGAGAAGGCCTGGCTCACCAAGCTCTTTCCAAACCGCAGGATAATGAGTCCTTAGGAACCGCAAAAATATCCCCGAAACAATAATCGCGCTCACAAACAAGGCGATCCCAAGCCACATTTGCATTTGAAATTAGGCGGCGCTCTCGATTCTTAACTGATCAGCAATCCACTGGCAACTCCTCGAAGTTTGCGTCCGCGATTGTCGAGCAATTTTATTTGCGCGTAACTTCGAGATTGGAATTTGCTGACGAGCAAGCCATCGTCTTAGAATGAAAATCGCCACCATCATTGCTCGCGTTCTCCTCGGACTGATCTTCGTTGTGTTCGGTTCGAATATCTTCTTGCACTTCATTCCAATGCCGCCGCCACCTCCGGGGCTGGTTGGAGACTTTACTAAGGCGCTTTTCGTGAGCCATTACCTTCACGTCGTCGCCGTATTCCAAATTGTCGGCGGCTTGCTTCTGCTTATCGGACGCTTCGTCCCTCTCGGATTAGTTTTCCTCGCTCCCGTGATTGTGAACATCGACCTTGTTCACATCTTGATGGAGCCCAGCGGTCTGCCGTTGGCCGCCGTGGTTTCGATTTTGTTAGTCTTTCTCATCTGGCGATATCGCGACGCGTTCGCAGGTATTCTGCGCGCGTGATCAGAACATGAGCGCCCAAGCCAATAGTAGAACACCCGATGTCGTCGTGCGCGGTGATGCGCGCAGTTTCGAACAAAAGATTGCCGTGGGCAGACATAATCTTGTCGCTGATGAACCGGTGAGCGCAGGCGGCTGCGGTGCAGGCCCTGATCCGTACGATTATTTGCTGAGCGCATTGGGAGTCTGCACTTCCATGACGGTCGGTCTTTACGCGCGCCGACACCAATTCCCTCTCGAGAACATCAAGGTTTCGCTGTGGCACTCGCGCATCTACGCAATGGACTGCGAGGAATGCGAAATCAAGGAAGGTATGCTCGACAGAATTGACGTTGAAATCGAATTGACCGGACCTTTGACCGCAGAACAGCACGCGAAGTTGATGGAGATCGCTGCAAAATGCCCCGTACATCGAACGCTTACGTCGGAGATCAATATCAGGCTACGCGCCGCTGATAAGTCGCGTGTAGGATGACCGAAACGCGATCCTCGCATGCAGTGCTCAGGCGACGCGAATAACGCGCGGATCGTCAGGCCCGCGGGAAACAAACTGGGGAAACTCTGTCGGATGCAAAATGCCAGCTAGAATTTCAAGGCTATCAACAATACGCGGTCCCGGTCGCGCGAAATACGCACTGGCGTTCACGACATGAATTTCGCCGCACTGCGCTGCGGGAAGCGAATCGAATCCTGGAAATCTCCGAAGGATTTCGAGGTCGCGCCGCGCGCGATCAATATCGTACCCGCAAAGCGCAAGCACGATGATGTCAGGACGAGCATCCAGCACTTCCTGCCACCGGATTTGGACGGAAGGCTGGTGTTTACGTCCTGACGGGTCGCATCCACCGGCGATCTCGATGAGCTCCGGTCCCCAGTGACCGGAACAAAACGGCGGATCAACCCACTCCATCAGTAAGACGCGCGGCCGGTTTGCAATGCGATACGCGCGGCGACGCACTGCTTCGATGCGACGTGACAATTGGCCGATGAGTTCCTCTGCATGCTCGGGAACAGCGCAGACTTCCGCAACACGTCGAATGTCGTCGAAAACGTCGGACAACCTCGAGGGCTCAAGATTTATCACGCGTGGCGGACCGGGTAAAGTTTCGGCGAGCCGCGCAACGGTGCCGTAACCGACTGCGCATACATCGCACAATTTCTGGGTGAGAATTACATCGGGGCGCAGCTTGCGCAGAAGCGCTTCATCGATGGTGTAAATGGTGCCGTCCTCGTGTAGGGCACGGCGCACCCAATCGTCTACTTCCTGGCTGTTCAGCCCGGCATTGTGCAGCGGACAACGTGTGACGCGCGGCCGTTCATTTGCTTCGGGCGGATAATCGCACTCATGCGAAACGCCGACCACTTGATCCATGAGGCCAAGCGCAGCTGTTATTTCGGTCGCAGCAGGTAAAAGTGAAACAATTCGATTCACTACCAACTAAACGCACTTTCTCCGCATCCCAGCAACGCGGCGAAGATGTCAATGTATCTGTGTGCCGAGTAAGCGCGCTGGCTAGGAGCGAATCGGCTGATGCCGTTGAAACAATGCGATATGCCCCTGGATCCTTTTGGCAATCCTGGGAGAGATGTCCTTGATAGCGAGAGCTTGTGACGCGTAACGCACAGCCGAATCGAAATCACCGGTCTCCGCGTAAGCTGCGGCAAGCGTATCGATCATGTCCTCATCCTTCCATGCCACTATGCTGCAAGCCGCTTTCGCGTCTTTCACAGCCTGTTGCCCATTACGAAATGATGCGTCCGGGCATGTTGCCTGAAACCATGCGCGTTCGCTGAGAGCTCTCGCGAGAATAACAGTCGCAGGTCGCATCGCGATGAGAGAGTTAAACTCTTTCAACGCCTCTGCGTATTTCCGAAGCGCAACGTTGATGTTGGCGCGCAGCAAGGCCGCATCGATGAAGAACCGGTTTTGCCGCAGCGCTTCATTACAATCCTGAATGGCAAGTTCGTATTTGCCTTCGCGGGCGAAAATCTCCGCACGGACGTACAGCGCCGGCCACAATTTGGGATCGATGCGAAGCGCTTCATTAATGTTGCGTTTCGCACTTGCAACGTCACCGTTTCTCAGCTGCTCGCTTGCATCGCTGCATAATTTCATCACGTGCCGCTTCGCATCTCCTGTCTCGACGACGATCGGCACGTTCCCATCCGTAACTGCCGCGCAAACGAAAGTTGCAATGAAAACGAGGGAAACTCTTCGCATTGCGACACCAGCCATGGGTACCGAGCCATGCCGCAAAGTTCGCGCAAGAAATGCGAACGCCAGCGCGATGCCGAATTCCCCGAGAATGATGTACAACGGCGTGAATGAAATCATTCGACAACTGGTGTATTGCCACCAATGAATTCTGCGCGCCATTTCTTCATAGAACGGAATGTTGATCGCGCCCAAAAGCCCGATCATGAGCAAACCGAATTTGCCGAAGCGTTCCCACAACCGGAGTCCGATATTAGCCGAATTGCACCGCCACCACCTCCCACGCCAGCGGCATCCACACCGGCGATCGCCAGATCATCGGGCCGCCGCCGATCGAGTAATCGAGGGTATGCGTGTAATCAACCAGCCACGCGTCAGCCACTAGCTCCGCGAATCCGACTACGAGTCCGAAAAGGAGAAATCGCGCGAGCAATGCGTCACGCTTGAGAACCACAAAACCGCCAATCCGACCACGGCGCGAACGTTAGCAGCGAAACCGCAACAACGTTGATGACAATCGTCGCGATCACGACGCGGAGACGACCGCGTTCAAGCGCGGGGTCACGCGCATCTGTGAGAGTCACGGTGTCGATCTAGCGATTGGCGCTTCGGACAGTCAATCTGAAACGCTTTAGTACGCGTAGGGAATAAAGCGATGCGAGGACGCATCGCACTCCAAAGCACTTCGTGCAAAATGCTAAAGCGCTTGTTATGTTTTGCGAAGCTTTGGGAGTGCGTACGCGTCCTCGCGTCGCTTTCTGGAGTGTTGCAATCGAACGCGCACATCGATAATCCAGCCTCGTCTTGACCGATCCAAGCCCGGCCTGCTAACCCGATGTGATGAAACGCCTCGTTTGGATCGACATCTCAAAAGGGCTGGCGATTCTTTTCGTCGCGTACTTTCATTTTGTCAGCACGTATTTCCAACACGGCGTTCTTCCGCCACCCGATTGGAGCAACATCGCTGGGAGCACGCTGACGATCCTGAGATTGGCCTGGTTTAAGGTCTCCGGACTCGGATTTCATGCCGTCGGCGTGTTCATCATCCTAAGCGGATGGACGCTGATGCAATCGACGATGCGCCGGGCCGAATCGGGCGGTATCGAATGGGGCGGCTGGTATCGGGCGCGCTTTCTGCGGCTGTATCCGATGTACTGGGTGGCGCATCTGGTTTATCTGGTTTCGCCTTTCATCGCGCGACTCGAACCGGTGGATGACCGCATCATTCTGAGCCTGCTCGGTCTCCGGTTCATCGATATCCAGATGAATTTCATGTACCTCAATGCGGCCTGGTGGTACTTCTCGATGCTGATCCAGTTTTATCTGATCTTTCCCCTGCTCTTCTGGATGGCGCGCCGCTGCGGGCCATGGTGGTTTTTAGTGATCGGATGCGCGGCAGGATTTTTCGCCCGCTACATATTGCTTGTTGTCTGGCCACAGAACGGATTATGGGTGCTCGGCGGTTTCGCCATTTGTCGGTTGCCGGAGTTTGCGCTGGGAATATCGCTTGCAATGTGGTTCAGCCAATCGCCCGCGCGCCTTGAGTGGTTTCTTCTCCGTGGCGCGGGATTCGGAGTCGGATTGATTCTCTATCCCGCGGCGCTGCAACTCTACCACGGACTTTACCCCTACATCTTTGTCGATTTCGCCACCAGCGCGTGTTGCATGTTGGAAATCGCCGGCATCGCCGGGTTTATTTCGCTATTTCAAGGGCCAGCCAAACTTTTCGGTCTTGTGGGCCTCTATTCCTATGGCCTGTATCTCATTCACCAACCCTATGTCATCTGGCTCGGACTCCGCATTCGCGAAGTGCCGATCTGGACGTTTCTGTTGATTTGTATCCCCACCCTGGCGGTGCTCAGTGCGTGGGGAATGCTCTTGGAGAAAGGCACCAACACGCTCGTGAACAAACTGGTCTTTCTGAAAAAACCTGGGCCCAGAACATAGACCTGTGGTCTGGTGCGCCTTGCCGTTTCCTTTTGATTCTTCTCAGCGCTTCAGCTATTCAGGAGACGCGATGGAAGCGCCAGCAGGTCGGCAGTCCTTCTATGCGTTAGGTCATTCTGAGCAGGAACTCCAGCGCCTCAGTCATCAGGGCCAGGTCTTTGGACCGTTTACCCGTCAGCTCTTCGAAGAGGCCGGGGTTAGTCAAGGTATGCGCGTCCTCGACGTTGGCTGCGGCACTGGGGATGTTGCGTTTCTAGCTGCTGATCTGGTGGGACCCAGCGGTGAGGTAGTGGGTGTAGATCGTGAGCGAACAGCTGTCGACTGGGCAAATGCGCGCGCGCATTCGCGGGGTACGCGAAATGTGAAATTTGTCGAAGGCGACCCGGCGGAAATGGAATTTGATCAAGAGTTTGATGCGATCGTGGGCCGCCTGGTGCTGATGTACTATCCAGACCCCGTTGACACCGTTCGCAAGTTGATGCGGCATGTTCGACCCGGAGGATTGATTGTGTTCCAAGAAATAGATCTGGCGAACGCCTGCTCGATGCCGGTTGCTCCGCTCTTCGAGCGTTCTATGACGTGGATAAAACAGACGCTGAGTGGGACGGGCGCGCGAATACAAATGGGCTTGGAATTGTATCCTGTGTTTGTAGCTGCCGGTCTGCCCGGACCTTCAATGCGGATCGATGCTCTGATCGGTGGTGGTCCGCAGTGCCCACTGTTCGAAGTTGTGGCGGAACTGATCCAGAGTCTGCTACCCGTGATGGAGGAGCTGAACATCGCCAGTGCGGCGGAAGCGCAGGCTTCTACTCTCGCGGAACGCATGCATGATGAGGTCGTTGCCCTGAACGGTGTAGTTGTTTCCGCAGGATTCATCGGTGCGTGGTCACGCAAGCAGCGTAGCGATTGAAGATCATTTGCGCTCGTTTTGCCGAAGGTATTTGAAATGGCCGGAGTTCCCTTACGCGCGATTGCGCCCGCAGCGGTCTCGTCTGCCGACCACGCGCGCCGCCGCATTGCGCTTCGGTTGCTTCCATTTCTTTTTGTCCTTTACATCGCCAACTATCTTGACCGCACCAGCGTAGCCTACGCCGCGATTGGAATGGCTCGCGATCTTGGATTCAACGATCACGTGCTTGGCATGGGGATCGGCATTTTCTTCGTCAGCTATGTGACCCTGCAGATCCCCGGCGCCCTGCTGGTCGAACGATGGAGCGCACGTGGGATGATTTCCGCAACGATGATCGTGTGGGGATCGCTGACTGCGCTCACCGCAGTGGTTCACACGCCAGCACAACTTTATCTGGCGCGCTTTTTGTTAGGGGCCGCAGAAGCCGGTTTTTTCCCGGGAGTCATTATCTACTTGAGCCACTGGTTCATCCAGGAAGACCGCGCTAAAGCGACAGGCAACTTCATGGCTGCGATTCCTCTGTCACTGGTAATCGGATCACCTACGGCCGGCTGGATACTCAGTCACAACTGGTCCGCGGTGCAGGGCTGGCGTTGGCTCTTTTTTCTGGAAGGCGTGCCTGCCATTTTCCTGGGCGTTGTTGCGTTTTTCTTTTTAACGGATCGGCCGAGGGAAGCGGGCTGGCTGACTGCCGAACAGCGGCAGTGGATCTCGCGGAAACTGGAAGAAGAAAAGCCGCCGAACCGACAATCGGTCAGCCTGGGTCATGCACTGCGTTCGCGCACCGTGCTTGTGCTCGCCGCAGCAGCCTTTCTTAATTACTTCACGGGCTACGCTATAATTTTTTGGCTCCCGACTGTTCTAAAAAGCTTCGGATTTTCAGATGCGCGGGTCGGCGTACTCGGTGCTGTGCCTTACGTAGTGGCGCTGATCGCCATGCTGTTCAACGGGTGGCATTCCGACAGGAGTCGTGAAAGACGCTGGCATGCTGCCGTTCCATCATTCATCGCGGCAGCCGGGTTGTTGTGTCTCATCAGTCTGCCCAGCTCAACTTCGATGACGGTTTTATGGTTCAGCATGATTTGTGCGCTCATGTCATATCTGTCCGCATTCTGGGCGATTCCAACGGAAATCCTCAGCGAATCCACAGCCGCGGTTGCAGTAGGAATGATCAACGCGCTCGCGAGCGTTGCAGGCTTTGCCAGCCCGTACGCGTTTGGGTATCTGCACACGAAAACGGGGTCTTTCGTCGCCGGATTCGCGGTGTTGATGTGCTGTGCATTTGCCGCGGCGCTCTTCATGTTATTGATACCAGCCAGGCACCCGCGCTTTCCCAAATCTGTCGCATCGAGCTAACCTCGGCTCAGCCGCAGTTCCTCTTTGATTTCTTTCACAAGCTCGTGCGGCGTTCGGCCCAACTCAATTGTTAGCGCGCTCTCATCCGGCTTCGGTTCTTCCAAGTCATCAAACTGACTTTGCAGCAACGCCGGATCAAAGAAATGACCGCGCCTGTGACCCAGTTGCTCTGAAATGAGCGCGTAGCTTCCCCGGAGAAACACCAGCTTCACTTCGTCATCTACACGCAGACGTTGCCGATATTTTCGTTTAAGAGCAGAACACGCCAGGACCGTGCGCTCTCCCGCGGTGAGAGATCGTTTGATCTGGTCCCGCAAACGTTCCAGCCATGGCGCTCGGTCTTCGTCTGTCAGCGGATGACCGCTGCGCATCTTCTCAATATTTACTTCGGGATGAAAATCATCCGCTTCAAGAAAATGCCAGCCGAGTTCGCGAGCGAGCAACTCTCCGACTGTAGTTTTGCCGGCGCCCGAAACGCCAAAAATAATTACGATCACTATGTACTATTTTGGCTCCCGCCCCCGATCTTCTCCACAACGAACGCGACAACGACGAACAGCGTGTAGAAAATCCAAACGCCCATCACTGTCGCCTTATCGGTCAATGGCGTGCGAGGCACGTACGTGTCGCCAATCTGGACGATGACCAAACCAATTCCAAAGCCGATTACCGTCGCTTTGCGAATTGCCGGCATCACATTCCGCGTGAGATAAAGAACTATCCCGCCAGCAAGGAGCGCGATCTCCAATGCAAATTCCGGGTCGCGGTAGTTCCAGAAACCAAAACCAACTTTCCAAGTGTTATCGTAGATCGCGAGATCGCGCGGATGCGCAATGAGGTCGAGAATCCAATGCGAGAAGACCGCTGCGCCGACGATCAAAGCTGCCGATCTCCTGTAGAGGCAGCCGTCTCGGCTGCAAACGGACTTATAAACAAGAGCGGCAATTCAGCGACCACGCGAGCGCGGCGATCAGGCTGTGTGAATACGGATGGAAATACGAGTCGAGCATGCTGCCCGCGGTAAAACCTTTGATCACACGCAGCTTCTCAATTCCAAGCAAGACCAGCGTCGCCCAGATGTAATCAAGAAATTGAACTGCGACGAACAAAACCCAGACCGGGATTTTGTTTCGCTCAGTCCTAGCTGCAAAAGCAATGCTGTAATGTCCGACAAACATTTAGATGCCTCTCTACTTTTAGAGCGACATAGCAATTTTTTGTAGGGTGTTTCTGCGAACCCCGAAAGCGTTCGGGGCTGGCACAGACGCCCTACAAAATTGGCGATTCCGCTCGACAGGACACGAACCGAAGAGCTTGCCAAAGCTCGCCGGGCGCAACACTCTGCGCTCATGCATAACCCCGAGGACCGCAGTTTCTTTGGGCATCCGCGCGGGCTCGGTTACATCGCGTTCACCGAAGCATGGGAACGTTTTTCGTACTACGGAATGCAATCGCTGCTGATTCTCTACATGGTGAAACAGCTGCTGCTCACTTCG
>WNFW01000554.1_pt1 | contig 27276 bp, 24 predicted proteins | sample 5400131 | NCBI WGS metagenome assembly WNFW01 (sample SAMN13153362, study PRJNA577476) | soil metagenome | isolation source: 20 cm soil or saprolite under grassland replicate 1 | place: USA:California | collected 2016-06-15 | reverse complement strand
GAAGGGTTCATAGTGCCATAACAGAACGATCATTTTGCTGATGCAAAAAGGGCCCGTACTGGTCGCGCAGACATTGGTGACACCACCGCGACCCAGATTAAGACAGGCCGATCAGAAAACTGACTACGGTTTTGGAACAAGCGTGGGCCATGTCTGTATGCCGCCACTGAGTCGTTCAATTGACATTGGTCTTTGACAGATACCTCACAGGCCGCAGCCAAGCCTGAGTCTCATAAGGAAGCCGTCGTCCCCGGCCATGGCACTGTGCGTGCAATTCGTTCGGCGGGCAAGACAAACATGGGCATGAAATGGGTCTTTCCCCGATGACTCACCGACCGTCTTTGTTCGCCGAAGTACCTGCACGATCCGTGGCTCGGCCTTAATGCTCGAGCGAGGGGCAAGCTGCTGCATGAAATCTACCAGTGTCGATGTTGCTTTCGGCGAAGTTGCTCGCGTGTCGATGTGGACTCCATTCCCTCGAGGGACATTCGTTTGGAAGCATTCGTGCGGCACGATTGCAGGGTTTAACGCCCAAACAGGAATCGCTCGGCGGAAGTTGATCGCAGGAGAGGCGAGGCATTGCGGCAGAGAAGCTAACAGGGTTTCGTTTCAGTTTTCGCTTCAACCACCAACGAATCCGGATGCCAAACGCAAAGGCCAAACTGACTTCCGCTGTTCGATCAAGAAAACTTGCTCTAGACATCTTTCTCGGCCAGCTAAGTTAAGAGTTAATTGAGGAGTGAAGAATGGCTAACGAAGAAATGATTCTGGGTTTACATTGCCACCAATACGTGGTTGCTTCGTCAAGAACTAGCAGATCGGCTCGGCGATGCAGGAGCTGCACTATTCAACTTCGCCCTGGACTCGTGGCTCTTCTGGCCTAATTGCAGTTGTCTGCAGGCACTCCATGGCATTTCATCGCGGCACTGGCGGAGATGGATATGAACGCGTCAAAACGTTACCTCTGGGGCGGCGGAGTAGCCGCCCTCGCTGTAATTGGATTTGTCGTTGGAGCAATTCGCCCACACAAGCATGCGCAGGCCGCTCCGGGAAGTGTTCCTGAGGTCCAGGTGGTGCAAGTCCAGCAGCAAGATGTCCCCACTATTCACGAATGGATCGGCACGTTCGACGGATTAGTCAATGCAGATGTCAGGGCGCAGGTGACAGGGTACCTGCTCAAACAGGGTTATCAGGAGGGTGCCGTTGTCAAGAAAGGACAGCTCCTTTTTCAGGTCGACCCACGGCCGTTTCAGGCAGCACTGGACCAGGCCGAAGGTCAGCTAGCGCAAGCCAAAGCCCAGCTTGCCAACGCCGAAGCCGTGCAAGGCCGCACCGAGCTTGATGTCAAGCGGTACACTCCTCTGGCCAAAGAGCAGGCTGCTCCCCAACAAGATCTCGACAACGCGGTTCAAAACAATCTCGCCGCCATGGCAAGCGTGGAAACTGCCAAAGCCCAGATTAAGACTTCTCAGGCCGCCGTCGAAACGGCGAGGATCAACCTCGGGTTCACCCGGCTCGCCGCACCGATCGATGGCATTGCGGGCCAGGCGCAACTCCAGGTAGGAGCTCTGGTCGGCCCAGGGAGCGGGGCGGTGACCTCTGTTTCTACTGTTGACCCGATCAAAGTTTATTTCACGGTGGGAGAGCCTCAATATCTCGCTTTCAGAAAACGATTCCCCACGGAAGCAAGTACGCGAGCGGACCAAAAAACTCTGCGGATCGAGCTTGTGCTAGCGGACGGCTCGACCTATCCGCACCTGGGATCGTTTGATTTCGCCGATCGCCAAGTGAATGAGAGCACTGGAACGATCCGCATTGCCGCCCTATTTCCGAATCCCAACAACATCTTGCGGCCCGGCGGCTACGCCAAAGTGCGGGTATTCATCGACGTCCAACACGACGCACTGCTTGTGCCACAACGCGCAGTTTCAGAGTTGCAAGGGAGCTATCAGGTAGCCGTAGTCGATAGCGATAACAAGATCGGAATTCGGCCAGTCACAGTTGGGGTGCAGACTGACAACCTCTGGGTGATCTCAGATGGGCTCAAGCCCGGGGACCTGGTGGTCGTCGAAGGAACCCAAAAGGTTCGCCCCGGCATGCTCGTCAATCCAAAGCCATTCACCGCGAACGCAACGGGTAGGTGAGTCATGTCAAAGTTCTTCATCAATCGTCCCATCGTCGCGATGGTGATCTCGATCGTGCTAGTGCTGGTCGGCGCTCTGACCATCCTTAGACTGCCGGTTGCCCAGTTCCCCAAAATCGCCCCCCCCGAAATCCAGATCCTCGCCACCTATGTCGGCGCCGACGCGCAAACTCTGGAACAAGCAGTGGCCACGCCTCTCGAACAGCAGATGAACGGCGTGGACAACATGAATTACATGTACTCCCTGAACGCCACGGCAAACTCGACCACGAGCTTGATCGTGGATTTCGATACAAAAACCGATCCAAATAACGACTTCATCCTGGCGCAGTCGCGTGTAACGCAGGCCGCTTCTCAGCTTCCGGCGGATGTGAACAATTACGGAGTCACGGTGCGAAAATCGGTGACCGCCCCGCTGATGCTGATCGCTGTGAACTCGCCGCATGGAACCTATGACCCGACCTTTCTGGGGAATTACGCCTACATCAATCTCGTTGATCCGATCCTTCGGTCGCCCGGCGTCGGCAATGTCCAGGTGTTCGGCCCTGGCCAATACGCCATGCGAATGTGGGTGAACCCCGACAAACTGGCAAAGCTAGGGATCACAGTTCCTCAAATCATCAGCGCCGTTCAAGCTCAGAACACCGTGAATCCCGCGGGGAAGGCCGGAGGCCCGCCTGTCCCCAAAGGTCAGGAGCTGACTTATACCGTTTTGGCCCAGGGCCGTTTGGTGTCGCCTGAACAATTCGGTCAGATCGTGCTGCGAGAAGCACCGGATGGAGGCACCGTCCGTGTTCGTGATGTCGCCCGCATTGAACTAGGGTCACAGGATTACAGCGCTGCCAGCCGCTTCAATGGAAAACCTGCAGCAGTTATCGCGGTTTATCAACTGCCCGGATCGAACGCGGTGGATGTAGGCAACGGTGTCAAGAGGCTGATGGCTCAGATGAAGCAACGCTTCCCGGAAGATCTCGACTTCGACATCTCCCTGGATACGACGCTATCCGTAACGCAAGGAATTAGAGAAATTGTCAAGACGCTGGTGATTGCTCTCATCCTGGTGATCCTGGTCGTCTATCTTTTTCTCCAGGGGTGGCGAGCTACCTTGATTCCGCTGCTTGCGGTGCCGGTTTCTCTGGTAGGCACATTTGTTCTGTTTCCGCTATTCGGTTTTTCGATCAATACGCTTTCTCTGTTCGGGCTGGTCCTGGCGATCGGTCTGGTGATCGACGACGCGATCGTTGTAGTTGAGGGCGTGCAACGCCACATCGAGGAAGGACTCTCGTCCAAAGCCGCGGCGTTGAAGGCGATGGAGGAACTCTCGGGTCCGGTCGTTGGAATTGCGCTGGTTCTGTCCGCCGTATTCGTGCCCACGGCGTTCATTCCGGGTATCACTGGACGCCTTTACCAGCAGTTTGCGGTGACGATCGCGATTTCGGTTCTCTTATCCGCGTTCAATGCGCTTACCCTGAGCCCCGCACTGGCTGCCCTCCTGCTTCGTCCACGGGAGGAAAGCCACGGGCTGCTGCGTAGATTTTTTGACTGGTTTAACCGTGTCTTCGAGCTCGCAAACGCGGGTTACGTACGTTGGAGTGGAGTACTCCTTCAGAAAACCCTTGTTGTGGCAGTGTTGCTTGTCGCCTTCGGTGTGACTGCCGGGTTCTTCGCCCATCGCGTGCCGACGAGCTTTCTTCCCGATGAAGACCAGGGCTATTCCTATGTTTCTGTTCAACTCCCCAACGCGGCTTCACTGGAACGAACGACAGCGGTCGTGGACAGTGTAGAAAAGATCATCATGAATACGCCAGGAGTTCAAAACTCGACATGCTTCGTCGGCTTCAGTCTATTGAGCTTCGTTCGTACGAGCTATAACGCGACCTTCTTCGTTACCTTCAAGCCTTGGGACGATCGCACGACGCGCACAGAACAATTTCAAACCCTCAAAGCCAATTTGAATCGTGAATTCAGCACAGTGCCGCAGGCGGCTATATTCGGGTTTTCTCCGCCGGCCATTCCTGGGGTCGGCACAGCCGGGGGATTCACGTTTCTGCTCGAAGATCGTTCCGGCTCTGATATTCAGTTTCTGGCGAAAAACGTCAACACGTTTCTTGAGGCTGCACGCAAACGTCCCGAAATTGGCAGCATCAATACGACTTTCCTGCCGAGTGTTCCGCAGAAATTCATTGATGTGGATCGTGACAAGGTTCTGAAGCAAGGCGTCAACCTGAGTGACGTTTATCGGACGATCCAGGCCTTTATGGGCGGTTATTTCATCAACTATTTCAATCGATTCGGCCGCCAATGGCAGGTGTATATCGAGGCCGAAGGTGAAGACCGTGCCAACATCGAGAACGTCGGACGATTTTATGTTCTCAATAACAAAGGAGAAAGTGTCCCGCTGTCTACGCTAGTCAACATCAAGTCGCGCCTCGGCCCGGAATTCACTCAACGCTTTAACGAATACCGTTCCGCTCAAATCAACGGCGGTGCCGCCCCGGGATTCAGTGCGGACCAAGCGACGGCGGCTCTTGAAGACGTTTTCAAACAAACGATGCCGCGTGAGATGGGCTTTGATTACTCGGGCATTTCATTTCAGGAGCAGAAAGCCAGGCAAGGCGTGCCGCCTTCGGTTATCTTTGGCCTCTCGCTGTTGTTTGTGTTCCTGATTCTGGCGGCACTCTACGAAAGCTGGTCACTGCCGTTCAGTGTCTTGCTTAGCACACCTGTCGCGGTGTTTGGAGCCTTCGCGGTCCTATGGTTACGGCGCGTGGTACTTGGTTGGTTCTTGCCGCCTTATTTGGTCCAGATTGAAAACGACGTCTATTCACAGATCGGTTTGGTCATGCTCATTGGACTGGCAGCCAAGAACGCAATTCTGATCGTGGAGTTTGCGAAAAGTGAATTTGATAACGGCAAGTCGCTTGTAGACGCGGCGCTGGAAGGCGCGAGGCTCCGCCTGCGACCAATCCTGATGACGTCTTTTGCCTTTATCTTCGGTTGTATTCCTCTATGGACTGCGACTGGTGCGGGAGCGGTGGCACGTCGGATTCTCGGAACCACGGTTATCGGAGGGATGGTGGCTGCCAGCGTTATCGGCATTTTCTTCGTACCGGCGATCTACTACGCCGTAGAGAAATGGTCGAACTCGGGCAAGGAACCCGCGTCCGGGACACTGCTGGCTTCACCCGCTACAGGAGATTGAACATGCGCTCTAACGCGAGAATCAAACATTCGATTGCCGCCGTGTTGTGTTCAGCCTTTCTGAGCGGGTGCATGGTGGGGCCGAAGTATCATCGACCAGTTGTTCAGACGCCAGACACATTTCGTGATCTGGCGGACAATCCGCAGATCAAGGCTCAGTCAGCGTCTTATGCCGACTTGCCTTGGTGGCAGGTATTCAAGGATCCGAAACTGCAGGAGTTGATCCGGACGGCGCTTAAGCAAAATTATGATCTGGAAATTGCTACCGAACGAATTAACGCTGCGCGCGCTCAGCTTGCGGTTACGCGTTCCGGCCTTTTCCCGCAAGTGCAGGCTGGCGCCCATTTCAGTGGCGGGAAAGATAACAACTTACAGACAAAATACAATTTTCTGACGCTGGTGGGCGATGCTGCGTTCCAATTGGACTTTTTCGGCCGCTTGCGCCGCGCGACTGAGGCTTCTCGCGCCGAGTTATTGGCGACCGACACGGCTCGGCAGACGGTGATCCTGACTCTGGTCAGCGAATTGGCGAACGACTACTTCACTCTTTTGCAGCTGGACCTGCAGCTGCACATTACACATAAAACAGTCGCCACACAGACTGATTCGGTGAAGCTGACCAAGCTCCGTCTCGAGCACGGTGTCGCCACGAAGTTGGATGTCCTCCAGGCCCAGCAGGTGCTCGATACCGCGAACGCTCAGATCCCTGATTTGGAGCTTCAAATCGCACAGGAGGAAAACGCGATCAGCATCCTGCTCGGCGATTATCCACAAGGCGTTCCACGTGGGCTTTCCCTAGTCGAGCAAGAGCTTCCTCCAGAAGTGCCGCCTGGCTTACCGTCATCGTTGATTGCGCGTCGTCCGGATATTCGCGAAGCCGAGCAAATCCTGATTGCGGCAAACGCTGAAATTGGCGTCGCCAAGGCACAGTTCTTTCCGCAGATTGCTCTGACGGGCTCGGGCGGAGGATCGTTCGGGCGAAGTTCTGCGTTCCCCGGTTCTCTTCCTACACAGGTCGGAATCTGGTCTTATGGCGCACAGGTCAGCCAGCCTATTTTCACCGGCGGCGGACTTCGTGGGAATCTGCATTTCGCCGAATCGCAGCACGCACAGGCCCTCATCGCATATCGACAAACGATCCAGCGAGCGTTCGGCGACGTTTCGGACACGCTGATCGCTTATGACAAGCTCCATCAGGTACGAATTCGCCAGCAGGATACGGTCGCTGACCTGCAGGAGTCGGTTCGCATCTCCACCCTTCGCTACAAGGGAGGAACTACGACTTACCTGGAGGTTTTGGACAGCCAGAGATCGCTTTACGCTGCCGAACTTACGCTGGCGAGCGCACGAGGCGACGAATTTCGCAGCTTGGTCCAACTGTATCGGGCACTGGGAGGAGGGTGGCGGCAGTGATCTGGTTGAGACGTCATCCCTAGGGCAGATGTCATGGGCTCGCGGCTTGCACTCTTCGTCAGGCTACTTGATTTAAGTGCAGGTCCCGAAACCGAAAGAGCAGTCCGGGACGATTACATGCGCAGAGGAAATCAGTAACCGGATCTTGGGCATGTGTCCCCTCGGTGGCCCGTTACAAACGTATGCGCTGCGGTTCCGCAAATGGCATCAACGGATTCCGATATTCCGGACTGAGAGCGACAAACGGTCGCCAGCTATAGCCCCAGATCGCGCAATCCTTGATGGTTGTCCGGCCGGCGGCCGAGGGGCCAGTGATATTTGCGATCTGATTCCGAGATCGGAAGATCATTGATGGAGGCAAAGCGCGCCGCCATTAACCCGTCCTCGTTGAATTCCCAGTTTTCGTTGCCATAGGAGCGATAGCATTGTCCTGAGTCGTCGTGCCACTCGTAGGCGAAGCGTACGGCGATACGATTGTCGGTGAACGCCCACAATTCCTTGATGAGCCTATATTCCAATTCTCTTGCCCATTTGCGAGAGAGGAACGCAATGATTTCCGTTCGTCCACCGATGAATTCCGAGCGGTTCCTCCATCGTGAATCGATCGCGTACGCCAGCGCTACTTTTTCCGGATCACGAGTGTTCCAGCCATCTTCAGCCATGCGCACCTTCTGAGTCGCACTTACACGAGTGAACGGGGGCAAGGGAGGGCGGGTTGTGATCGTCGAGGTTTCCATAATTTCGTTCTCCTTTATTTAAGCAGCGTGGATTCTCCCGGCAGAATGCCCAGCCATTCTGGGAAGGAAGACATTCAACTGGCCTCCTCGGAGTGCGATGCGTCGAGACACAAATAAGTCATGCCACGGACGTCAAGAAACATATGCTCGCGAACATTCACAAGACGAAGGAGTACGTGCTCGCAAGCGGAGCATCGCGCCACAAGACCAGGGCCATGCATGTATAAGTGTGCTTCTGCCAGGCATTTCGTAGTGCCGCATCCGGCGCACCGTCCCGCTGCAGTTGTGATATCGACCGCGAATACTCTGCTCAGTTCGCCGGCGGCAGCATTGCCGTCGAGGTAATCGTAGTTAGGGGAACTCATGTCCGACCTCCTGTCGGGCCAAAACGCTCGGTCCTGATCTTGTCAGGGCGGTTGCCGCAAGCGACAAGCAGGGCAGCACTACTTTCTACGAAGGATGTAGGACCGCACACGTAGCAAGTCGGGATTAGCTTGGAAGACCAGGTCGTCTCGGCGATAACAGATGCGTCGATGCGGCCGGGCGGTCTCGGCCAGCCTTTCGGGGTGGCCCTTGTATACGCGTACGTAAGCGTTACAGAATTGCCCTGACTCGATATGGCCTGCAGTTCATCACGGTAGAAGACCGCTCCTGGTTCCCGCACCGAATACAGTAATCGAAAGGGTACAGTGCTACCTGATGATGCACGCGAGCGAATCATTGCCATAAGCGGAACGATGCCCGAACCGCCTGCAATTAATTGGATCGGTTCCGTCTGCTGCGGTCGCCACACGAACCAACCACCGATCGGCCCTCTCAACTCCACACGATCCCCGACTGCAAGTTCTTGCGTGAGATAGGGTGAGACTTCGCCGTCAGACAGCCGCTCGACAGTCAGTTCAACTCGCCCTTCCGCGTTCGGAGGTGAACCGATCGAGTACGATCGAACTGCGGAGTATCCATCGGGCGCCGTCAACCGCACGTCGACGTGCTGCCCCGCGACATGACTAGGCCAATCCGCTACCTGAAGCGTGATCGTCATCGCTGTCTGCGTTTCGTCGTGAAGTGCAACCACTGTTCCCGCACGCCACATCATTCGTCGCCCGAGTAACGCTGTTCGCGCCATGGGTCCCCATAGTCGTGGTAGCCGAGGCTTTCCCAAAAGCCAGGCTGATCCTCGTGCATGAGTCTGATGCCCCGCACCCATTTGGCGCTCTTCCATAAATAGAGATGCGGGACAAGAAGTCGTGCCGGGCCACCGTGTTCAGGGACAAGATCTTCGTCGTCAAATCGGAACGCGATCCATGCCTGCTTGTTTTTGAGATCCGCAAGAGGCAGATTTGTTGTGTAGTCACCATAGGAACGCACCATTGCATACTCGGCGTCGGTTTCTATCTCGCCAAGGATGGTGTCGAGAGACACGCCTTCCCAATGCGTGCCGAGCTTCGACCATCGCGTCACGCAGTGCAGATCAACCGTAATGTTCTCGGTGGGCAGCTCTCGAAGCGATTTCCAATTCCATCGTCGCAAAACGTTCGATCCATCGTCGATCGTAAACTCCCACTTGTCGAGCGCAATCTGCGGTGTCGGTCCAGCTGAGAGGACTGGGAAATCTGTCGTTAAATATTGCCCTGGCGGCAGCTTCGCATCTGCCACAGTTCGTCTGCCGAAAAAACCTCGTGAGATGGTACCCATTAGAACTTCTCCTCTGCGTGAAAGAGCGAACTGGCTTAAGTCACAGTCGCTGATTTGAAAAACGAAATCCTTCGCTTCTCAAACGTCACTTCACCATTTCTGCAGTGAGCACGCCGGCTGCCACGAACCATGCGGCGATCCTAGAAGGTCGTGGCTTCCAGATTGCAAACAACTCCTTATTGCACCGAATGCCAAGCTGTCAGCTGTGCGAAAGCGGAACAAACAGCTCATATTGCCCATAAGGTTCTGTGCTCGTGCGGCGAGGCCCGGTGTGATCGATTGTGTATCCCGTCGGCATAGGAAAATGCGGAACTTCGGTGAGGAGGGTGTCTATCCGCTGACGCTCTGTCCAAATAGCGACGCGGTTATGATCGTCGTGTTTTTTCATAAGGTAGTAAAGAGATCAGCGATGAGTGGAGCGCAAAGTGCACCATAAATTGGGGGGTGAGCCGCATAGGCGCGGCAAGATCGTGCTGAGCATCGCAGCCTGACGGTCCTCTGTGATCGTGTCTTCTTGTACGGATTGCTGGGGGTATTCGGTACCGCCGTGTGGTTGTACTTCGAACGAGGAGCCGCGTCAACGAGAACGGATAAGAAATACCGAGGAGATCAAGAAGTCATGAAGAAGGTAGCTGACATAGTTATCGCAGACATCACGGGTGAGGGAACGATGGGAAAGTACACTGGCAGTCGCCTCTACCCGACAAACGACGAGATCGCACAACTCGCCTTCAGTTTGTATGAATCACGTGGGCGTCAGGACGGACACCACGTCGAAGATTGGTTGCGTGCGGAACAGGAACTCATGCGGCACTACGCCTAATCGCGAAGTACTCCAATACATGACCCGTTGAAACGGCGTCGGTCAAGCGAAGGGTTAACGTATGGCATTCACAACAATAGTTCTGTTTCTAGTGTTTCTCATCTCCACCACGCTCGTAGCACAAGAGGCTAAGGTAGCGCCGCTCATGTCCAAAGACCTGACCGAGTGTCCCGGCAAAGAAGGTGTGATGATCACGGTGGAATATCCGCCGGGCCATTCGGACGACATACATCGGCACAACGCCTATGTGTTTGTTTATGTGCTGGAAGGCTCGGTCGTGATGCAAGTCAGAGACGGAAAGGAAGTGACCCTGACCCCTGGTCAGACCTTCTATGAAGGCCCGAATGATACCCACCTCGTTGGGCGGAATGCAAGTAAAACCAAATCGGCGAAATTTGTCGCGTTCTTCGTGAAAACCAAAGGCACTCCAATACTGGTGCCCGCCAAGTAAGCGAGCAATGATGAACACACGATTAACGGGATTAGCAACTGTCAGCTCGGTATTTCTGCGGCTCGCTCTGGGGATCTCCTTTTTGTCTGCGGTCGCAGACCGATTTGGTTTCTGGGGTGTTTACGGACAGCCCAATGTGGCATGGGGCAATTATGCCCGCTATCTCGCCTACACGGCTAAGCTGACTTGGTTCTTGCCTGCGGCAACGATCCCGGCATTGGCGATTATCGCAACGGCTGCTGAAATTCTCTTTGGACTTTTCCTCGTTCTCGGGTGGAAGACTCGCACCATTGCTTTGTTAAGTGGAGTTCTTCTGACCACCTTTGCACTGGCGATGACGATGGCTTTGGGAGTGAAAGCGCCCCTCGATTTTTCGGTCTTTTCAGCTGCCGCCGGCGCGCTGCTCCTGGCAACATCTGCAAATTCCCCGTTCAGCCTCGACGAATTGATCCGGCGGAATACGCAGCCGGAGTCGTCTGCTCGTGCACGATCAGGGGCCAATCACCATGGCTCAACGTAAAACTTGCGGGTTTTTGTGCTAATCAGATTAGCGGCATTTATCACCGTTCGCTGTTGATGCCGTTCAACCGGAGGGTGAAATCGCGAGTTTGTCCTTGGGGCAGCTAAACGGCGGTGTGCCTCGGTCGAGGACAACTTTTGTGCCGCAGGAAGCGTCCCGGGAACTTATTCGAGTTTCACAACTCCGGGAGCGCCAAATCCCCGAACAAAGGATTGTCTTCAATCCTCAAGCTGCCTCGGCGTGCGCGCTCTTGGAGAGTCGATCCAGCTCCTCCATAAGTGCATCATCCAGATTAATCAGAGCCGCCGAGGTATTTTCTTCAAGAACGATCTGGCATCTGAGCACGAATGAGAGACAGCCGGGAGCGGGCCTGTCGATTCCTTGACACCTTGTCCAAATCGCGACCCCCGTCTTGCCACATAGACCTGCAAACTCGGTTATGACCTGACACTGATAAAGAGCCCCCTAGTTGTTGTGTAGAGATTCGCTTCATGCGTTGAGGCCATCTATGGATGCACTGCCAGAGAATTGAAATCAACCTTGGAGTGCTCGCAGGGCTATCACTTGTGGCGATCGTCGTGCTGTCGTCAAGAAGGGAAGGAAAGGTTTCGGCTGTTTGCGCATTGCTGCGAGTGATGTCGAACAAGGAGCCTAGTCCGCGTGAACTCGCTCGATCCAGGCATGATCGAAACTGAAGGCTTGCGCGCTTCGGGAATCTACAAGGGGCGCCTTCCGCGAGCCGCAAGAATGGCAGTTGTACAAACGGCCATGCTGGGCAAGCTGCCTTACACCGTTTGTTCGCTGCATGGGAGTGCTGGGGCCTTTCGGTTGCCAGTGAGAAGAGATGAGACCAAGGGACAAACGATTGAGTGCCGACGACGCACTGAGGAGTTCGGCTCGTATTCTCCTTTGCCTGATTTTTGTCGCCACAACGGCTTCAACCCAATCCGCACCCATCTTATCGGCACAGTCAGGGCCAACTTCGGGGCAGACTCTCTCGGGAGAGCGGTTGAGCGTTGAACAGGCTGTCCGGGCAGCGCTCGCTCAAAATCTCGCGTTTCGTGCTGAGCTCGAGCGCATTCCCGTGGCCGAGGGCCAGTTGCGACAATCGGGGCTCATCCCGAACCCGTTCCTGACCTCGACCGGAGCGACGGACCGCTTTTATGCCAACGAGGGTGAGACCGGGTGGAGTGCGGGAATCCAACAAGAGCTGGAAACCGCTGGGAAGCGCCGCTATAGAAGTCTCACCGCACGCAGTGATCTTGATCGAGTGCGGCACGAAACCGAATCTACGCAACGCGATTTGATCGCTCGCACCCAGAAGGCCTACTTCACGCTTGTCTTCGCCCAACGTGATCTCAATCTGGCCCGGGAGACCTCAGCGATCCTTCGACGCTTTGTGGATCTGAATGCTGAACGGGTGAAGGTCGGGGAAGCGCCCGGCGTGGAGCTGAACCTGTCGAAAATCGAATTGGCGCGTTCCCAGAGAAACGAGCAGGAGTTTGAGCGCCGCTATCGGGGGGCCATGGCGAGCTTGAATCTTTTAATGGGACGTCCACCGGCGGTTTCTGTCATCGCCACAAGCGACTTTGCAGCCCCCCTTTCTTTACCGCCCGATGACGAGCTCCTCGATTACGGACTGCAGCACCGGGCCGAGGTGCTCGCAGCCGATAGTAACGTTGAAGCCCGCACGAATGCCGTCCGGCTTGCGCGTGCGCTCCGTTTCCCGAACCTCACCCTAGGGGCGGGCTACCAGCAGCAAAACTCCATCATTGGTGGATCGTCGGCGGCGGGTCAAGCTAGTCAAATTTTGCGGCGCAACGAGCAACTGGCATTTCAGGCGACCCTGCCTCTTCCGCTGTTCAATCGAAATCAGGGAAACGTTGCGAGCGCAGACTACGAAAGACGGGCTGCCGAGGAGACCGCCCGATACGTGCGGAACGTCGTGGAAAACGAAATCTCGATCGCGCTTGCCAACTATCGTTCGCGAGTTCTAACGCGCACCTTGTACGAAGAATCCGTACTGCCACAGCTTCAGCGCAACATCGACGCCATTCAGGAGTCATATCGTCTTGGGAACGAGAACATTTTCGCGGTTATTCAGGTTCAGCGGACGTTTTTCGACGCGCGTCATGAATATATTCAAACCCTTCTCGATCTTGAACTCGATCGAATCGACCTCGAGAAGGCGACCGGCAGACCTTTGAGGTAGCTTACATGCATGCATCAGGCGAATACGCCACCCTTTTGAAACCCCGCCAGGAACAACCCGACGGGAAGCCGAAGTTTCGGGCGCTCCCGATCGTCGCCGGAGTCGTTATCGTGCTCCTCTTGATGTTCGCCACCTATCGTCTGAGTAAGCGTTCCGCACCATCAGCCGTGGCGGCGGAAACGGCGCCTGGAAGCGCTGCGATGCCGGTCACGATTCCCGCAGGGGTCGAGCTGGACGAAGCCGCAGCTGCATCGATCAGCCTCAAAACTGCTGTCGTTGGGAGTCGCGCCATTGCTCGCACGGTGAAACTCACCGGTGCCGTCCAAGTGCCGCCCGACTTGCGGGCCTTCATCGGATCGCGCGTGGAAGGCAAGATCGCGAATGTCTATGTCAACGTAGGCGATGGCGTCAAGGCCGGGCAGGTGCTTGCGACCGTACAAAGCCCGGAATTCGAAACGCTTCAGGTGGAACTCCTTCGCGCAGCAGCGGAATTGCCCGTCGCCGAGGCCGCCTCAGCAAGGCTGAAAAAGCTTATAGAGGTCGAAGCAGTGTCGCAAAAGGATGTTCAGAACGCGGTCGCCCAATATGAAGCGAAGAGGAGCGAAGTGGCCGGGCTAAGAGAGAGACTCGAGATACTTGGCCTCTCCAAGGCTCAGATCGAGAATCTCCAAAAGACCCAGGAATTGGTGCGAGCGCTGCCGGTGTCAGCCCTGCTCACGGGCACCGTCGTGAATCGGACCGCCGTGGCAGGCTCTCCTGTCAGCACCAGCGGCCCGATCTTCGAAATCGACAATTTCGCCACGGTCTGGATCGAAGGCGACGTGTTTGAGGGCCAGTTGTCCGAGGTCCGGCCGGGTCTTCCTGCCGCAGTTACGGTCCCGGCGTATCCCGGACAGGTGTTTGAGGGCAAGGTCCAAAGCATTATCCCATCGCTCGATCCGGAGAAGCGAACGGCGCGCTTGCGCGTCGTCTTGTCCAATCCTAAAGGCCTGCTGAAGCCCGGCATGTTCGCCACGCTGTCGATCACCGTCGGGAAAGAGCCTTCGGGTGTCGTCGTCCCCATCGAAGCGCTCATCGAGCAGGGGGGCTCGATATTCGTGTTCGTGAAGAATGGCGAGCAGTTCGCGAAGCAGGATGTCGTTGTGTCGGCTCGCGACGACCGGTACGCCCAGATTTCGTGGGGGCTTGTTCCAAATGATGTCGTCGTGACCGATGGCAAAATGCAGGTTTATACGAAGAGTCTTTACCAGTAGGACCTGAGACACGCACGTGTTCGATCGCATCATTCAATTTTCGCTCAGCCACCGCCTGCTCGTGATCTTCGCCTACATCGTGCTCTCGGGAGCGGGGATGTATGTGATGGGGACTCTCCCTGTGGATGTGTTCCCGGAATTTGCGCCTCCTCAAGTCGTCATTCAAACCCAAGCACCGGGCATGTCTCCGCAAGATGTGGAATCGCTCGTGACCTTCCCCATCGAAACGGCCATCAACGGCACTCCGAACGTCGAAAGCGTCCGCTCATCTTCATCGGTTGGCCTCTCCACCGTCTTGGCCGTGTTCAAGTGGGGCACCAACATTTATCAGGACCGGCAACTTGTCAACGAGCGCCTCCAGTCGGCGAGGGAACGTTTTCCGGTTGGGATCGAACCACCCGTAATGCTCCCCGTCACGTCTGCCGTCGGCTGGCTGGTCAAATACTCGCTGACCAGCGACACAGTTTCTGCAATCGACCTGCGGACGTACTCCGACTGGGTCGTGCGTCCTCGGATTCTTGCCATTCCAGGGATCGCATCCGTGGTATCCATTGGCGGCGGAGTGAAGCAGTATCAGGTGGAGATCTCGCCCGAAAAACTCCGCGCCTACAACCTGACGCTCGCGGACGCCGTTCGTGCGCTGGAGGAAACCAATCGAAACGCCCCTGGCGGCTTCCTGATTCAAAGTGGCCAGGAATACATCGTCACTGGCCTGGGTCGAATTCGCGCGAACTCACTGGCTGACGTGGAGAACACGGTTGTCGCCGAGCGGGCCGGGACGCCGATTCTGGTGTCCCATATTGCGACCGTTCGATTTGGTGAAGAGGTCAAGCGTGGCGACGGCGCGTTCATGGAAAAGCCAGCTGTCATCGGGACCATCTCGAAGCTCTACGGCGCCGATACGCTGACCACAACGTACGCAGTCGAACGCGCTCTCGACGGCATCCGGGCCACCCTCCCCCGTGGGATCTCGATGAACACTCAGGTGTTTCGCCAGGCGACGTTCATCGAGCGGTCAATCAACAACCTGAAAGAGGCGCTCATCGAGGGTGGAATCATCGTCATTGTGATCCTCTTCATTTTCCTGCTCAACTTTCGAACCTCTTTCATCAGTTTTCTGGCGATTCCGATGTCTCTGCTCTTCGCCATGATCACCATGAAGATCCTTGGCATCGGCATCAATGTCATGACCCTCGGTGGGCTGGCAATCGCGATCGGGGAAGTCGTTGACGACGCCATTATTGACGTGGAAAACGTGTTTCGGCGGCTGCGTGAGAATCGGGAGAAGGCGACGCCGGAACCCACGCTGGGGGTGGTATTCCGGGCCTCGAGTGAGATCCGAAATTCAATCGTCTACGCTACATTCATCGTCTTCATCGTCTTCTCTCCGATCTTTTTTCTTTCGGGCATCGAAGGACGGATTTTTACGCCTCTCGGGATCGCTTACTTGGCGGCACTCCTCTGTTCGTTCGTCGTCGCGCTGACGCTCACGCCGGTGCTCTGCCACCTTTTGCTCGCCAGCGGGAAGTTCGCGATCGCTGAAAAAGAAACCCGCACCGTCTCGTGGCTGAAGGCGAAGTATCTGACGATCCTTCGTCCCTGCTTGCGACACCCTGGGCGAGTCATTGCCGTGTCGGTGACTATGTTCGTTGTGGCCCTGGCCGCGCTCCCCTTTATCGGGACTTCGTTCTTGCCCGAATTTCACGAAGGCAACTACATTCTCGCGCTGACGGCATTGCCTGGCACCTCCCTGCCCGAGTCGATACGCCTTGGATCTGTTATCCGCCGAGACCTGAGCACGTATCCCGAGGTCGTGTCGATCGATCAGCGCGCGGGCCGGGCGGAGCTAGACGAGGACGCCCAGCCCCCGAATTTTTCCGAGTTCGACATCACACTTCGTCAGATAAAAGGCGGACGGCCCCCAGAACAACTGAGTGAGCAGATCCGGGAACGGCTTGAAAAGATCCCGGGCGTGGCCGTGAACCTCGGCCAGTTCATCGCCCACCGCATCGACGAGGTGCTCTCTGGCATTCGGGCGCAGATCGCGATCAAGATCTACGGACCGGACCTGGAGACCCTCCGCAAACTAGGGGACCGGGCGCGGGACGCCGTTCAGGACGTTCCTGGCCTCGTCGATCTTCAGCTCGAACAGCAGGTGGATGTGCCCTCCGTGCACATTCAGTTTCGTCCCGAAGACGCCGCGCGCTATGGCATTACCGTCGCCGACTTCGCCCGGGTAGTGTCCGAGGGTTTCAACGGGACTGCCGTGTCACAGGTGTTGGAAGGGCAGCGCACGTTTGATCTGTTCGTCCGCTTTCCGAAGGAGTTTCGCGACAGCCCGGAGCAGATCGCGTCGGTGCTGATCGACACCCATTCCGGCCCGAAGATCCCGCTCTCGCAAGTGGCCACGGTTTCGCTGGAGCAGACCCCCTATTTCATCAACCGCGAGAACGTCCAGCGCCGAATCGTCGTGCAGTGTAACGTCCACGGCCGTGCTCTTGGAGACGTCATCAAGGACATCCAGACACGTATCGGTTCGTCGGTTTCTCTGCCTGCCGGCTATTTCATCGAATATGGCGGCCAATTCGCCAGCCAGCAGCGTGCGCAGCGCACGCTGCTGGTCCTCGGCATCGCAGCCGTCATCGGCATCTTCGTCATTCTCTTTCAAGCGTTCGGTTCAGCAACGGAATCGCTTGTGGTCATGACAAACTTGCCTCTAGCGCTCATTGGAGGAGTCGTGGCTGTCTTTCTGATGAGTCGCGAAATGAGCATTCCATCGATTATTGGCTTCATCAGCCTCTTTGGCATTGCCACACGTAACGGCATCATGGTGGTTACTCACTACCGACATTTGAAAGTCGAGGAAGGTATGTCATTCGAGGAAGCGATCGTCAAGGGCTCCATGGATCGCCTAATCCCCATTTTGATGACGGCCGCGACCGCCGCCCTGGGCCTGTTTCCGCTCGTCGTTGGCGAAGCGACGGGAAAAGAAATCGAGCGTCCACTCGCGATCGTGATCCTGGGAGGACTTTTCACCTCGACATTTCTGAACATGATCGTCGTTCCGACTTTGTTCAGGCGCTTCGCCCGAAAGGCTTTCGAGGCTGGCGAGTCCGAGCATGACGCTCAAACTGTATTTGTGAGTCAAACGGAATTAGATACTAGATAACGCTGTGACTGTGAGGTAGCTATGCAAAACATGATGTTGGCGCTGAGAGCTCTGATGCTTCTGACCGTGTCGCTGGGTATTGTATTCCTGGGCGCTTCCCCGGATGCTTTTGGCCATGGAAAGGAATTAGAAAAGAAAGGAGGCGGGCCGGCCCGAAAGGAAGTTGGCCCCCATGGCGGAGCGGTCGTTGATATCGGAGACGGACATTTCGAACTGGCTCGCGATCCAGCCGGAAGTCTGTCGCTCTATCGCTTGGACGACGACCTCAAAGCCATTCCCGCCGAGGATGTCGAGGGGGCACAACTCTACGCCTTGATGCCAGCGGGGCAGACGGTGAAATTTGTAATGGAAGCGGTACGGAGTGGCTCGGAGCCGGTCCACTTCGGCGCGTCCCCTAAGATCGCGCAGCCCGGTGGCTATTTGGCGGTCGTCAGCGTGGCCATGGGTGATGAATCACGAAACTTGAGATTCCAGGTCAAGTAAGAGAAATGAACACGATCTCGATCTGTTCCGTATCTTGCGACAGGCATCGGAGCGCAGTTCACGGTGTACTCGACTCCGGTCTTGCTGCAACGCGAGTACGGAAGCCGTCCAGTCGGTGCCGTGATTTCCTACGAAAACGACCGTTTGGGAAGCAACGGTGAACCTAAGAAAGTGCAATTAAGGAGGTCGCTGTGGCCGCCCAGGAGTTTCCACTCGGGCGTTAGTCTGCATCCGGCTTTGATTTGCGGAGATTGGCGGGAAAACGCATGGCATGTATATAGAGATTGGAGGAAAGCAAAAGAAAGTTTCGCGTTCCATAGAAAGGCTTTCGGACGGCATTCTTAGCCGAGGACAATCGCTAAGCGCGTCGTCGCCTTCAGGTGCAATGGTTCAACGAAATCTGTCACAATTTCTTGCACATCGAAGACCGGAAATGCCGCCCGGCCGGCTCAACAGGCAGGGCGGTTCGATCGGTGGCACACTGGTCACAATATCCCCACTCCTCGCGCCGCAAGCAACACAACGATCGCCAGCGAAATCAAGCATTGGGTCATCATCCCGAGTTTTGCCGATCGTGACAGAACTGCGGTGTCGGTCGGAGAGAATGCCGTGCTTGTATTGAAAGCGAGGAAAAGATAATCGACAAAATGTGGCGCCCAACTGCATGATCCCGGTCCGATATCCCGATCTTGATTGCCTGGCTTCAACATTTGAGGAAAAAGAAAAGAGCTATTCAAGCGTCCGACATGGCGATCACGCTCGTGTGGACCGCCGGCATCGAGTCTCCAATACCACAGCGCAAATACTAGGACATTCGTCACCCACAACGAGCCCGCTGCACGCAACAATGCTGCTGGTGCTTCGCGGTGACTTGGCAAACCCTCGAGCAGGAATATCAGCGACGAAATCATGGCAACTGTGATGACCGCGTTGGCGATAAGGGTGAGGAGAAAATTGAGTCGGTAATGCCCCCTCCGGTGCGAGAACACAATGGGAAGGAGTAGAGCCATGACTATTGCCAGCAACAGCCATCCAGGACCAATTAACAACCTCCCGGGCAAAGCCAGCCACAGGCAGCCCACTGCGAGTAACGCAATTGCGGCGGGCCATCGTGGTTCGCGTGTGTGCGGTTCAATAATTCTGGTTACAGCCATATTTCATACAGGGCATCAAACTAGACCGCCCGACCCCGGCAAGGATAAGCGACCAAAAGATCCTTCCCTGCGAATCCACCGGATTACGAAGATTGTGGCGAAGCACTCAAATTCCAGGCACTGAGAGCTGGAGAGATTCTCCGGTTGAGCCCGTCATCCGGAGTGATGGCGATACTTCAGGTTCACTGCTGCCCCCAACCCCATCCGGCTCACAACGGTCATGAAATATTGCCTGAAGCGGAATCGTCCATCAGACGGCAGTATCGTTCGGCTCATGCCGACGTAAGCAGCAATCCACGCGCGACGGATGCGGCGAAGCATTGCTGGATACAGAACGCGGCGAAATGGTTCGATCGCAACGAGGTACGGTCGCGTAAGCCACGACGCACGGCGGACGTAGAACCTCCCAATACAAAATGTACCCGTTTGGGCCACTCACCAGGGCGGTGCAGATGAAACCGTGGACGGTCTTGTTGCGGGGGCTTCCGCTATGTCTTGGGGCAGGTATTCGGCTGGGATCGAGAACCGATACTCGGCTGCGGACGCACGCATTGTGAGTGTTGACCGCCAGTTCTTCACGCCGCCTCGAAAACCGCCCAAGCTTTGACTCCCTCCCGGTCCACTCAAATGCGTGCTGCTCTCGATCGCGAAAAAAGGTCACGGCTGGTATCCGCCGGTCTGCCATTGCGCGAATAATGCGAGATGGTCCGCTGTCCAATAGGGCCCACCCGGAGGCATCGTGGGGGGCTCGCCATCGTGCGGCGAGAGAGTCGCGAGCACTTTGTTTGCGTTGTCCGGATTCGACATGTAAGCGTAACTGTCGAGTTCTACGCCGAATCGTTTCATGTGTGAAATGTCAATGGCGCTAAACAACGGCTTGATATCCGCTGAGAAGGAAACTTGAGGCATGTGTTCTCCTTCGGTTTTCGACCAACCCTCGGTCGGAAATCACCGATGCGAGTTGTGCGCGGCCGGCCGGATCCCGTGGTGAAGAGAATGCCGGCCAACCGTGCTTGAGAAGTTCTGTCGATGCCATCCTGCACTCTGTAGGCACTATTCAAGATTTCAGGCGCCGATTCGAGCCCAAAAGCCTAAGTAAGCTGCTATGCCGCGATCTTCTCGGATGCCGCCGCTTCGGAGCTTAAGTCAATGGCGCCGTTGAGACCGGTGGGGAAGAAGCCTCCTTGTCTTACTCTTGCTTTCCCTCCAAACGCGTGATAGAGGACCTCGCCGACTGTCCTCGTCGCGACCAGTCCGTCGCTCAGTTTAATCGACAGAAGCTGCGTTGCCTCTCCACTTGGCGGAGGAATCAGGTCTACGCCGTCTATCGCTGTCGTCGCTATCTTCAGCCGTGCAATGTGTGTCCGTATCGTGGCGGCGTGTTCAGCCTCAGCTCCTAGCAGGCCTGCCGCTGCCGTAATGATGTCGGGAGTCTGGAGCATGCCGGCAGCGCCCGCGTATGCGGTCACTCCGATGTCCTCGAGAATGCGTGCTGCTCGGAGGAAATCGGTCTGGTTTCCGAAGCCGAAACCAATCGCACTCAGGTCGATGTTGGGCATTGCGACCGCAGATGAGCCGAGTGCGCCACGCAGCAGCACAACGTGGGCGCGTTCATCGGCGCCGATCTGCGACGCAATATCGTGAAGGATGGATTCGTCTTTGGAGAAGGTGACCTTCGCGCCTCCCTTCGTGGTGCCACCGTTTGCCGGATTGGCGCCGTTCGCGCGGCCTTTAGTCGCAATACCGAAGCTCGTAATGGACTTGCCGGTGGTCGCGTACGTGTAAAACTCGGCCTCAAGATATTCCAGGTTAAGAGCAAAGTTCAAAATATCGACTTCTTCAATCTTGTTTTCAGACACGCAGATCCTCCAATTTTCGGGTTGGTTGTTTAAGGTGGCTGATCTTTGTGGCGCGCGATACGTTCACCGCCATTCGCGGATCAACAGAAAGTTCCGTGCCTTACGCCAATGAGTTGTTGCAATGCGATTGCCACAAGGTTTGAATATCGTTAAATCGTATTGGCCCGATACCGACTATGCTTCCGTAATGGCACGCTGCAAGTCGTCCGTGGCGATATAACGACATCAAGACGAGCAAGTGACACAGAGACAAACAGCGGCCATCCGAACTGGCATGTTGAAATTCTTCGAGGCGATCAAGTCTAGGGCGAAGAACAAGCTCGAAGCTCCTAAGCAAGCTTTCGCTACTTCGTTGAATCACCCTTTTGCGAATAGCCGGGCAGAGTCCGCATATAATTCACGAGATCCCAAACATGATCTGGGGTCTCGACTTTACCGAAAGCCGGCATTCCGGTGAAGCGGATTCCATTCTGGATGATCCAAAACAGCTCCTGGTCGGAGTAGCTCTGCACCTGCTTGCTTGTGAGATCGGGTGCGCGTGGGTACATCCACATCCCCGGCGTTCGTTGTGACCGGCCATCGTCAGCATGACATACGCTGCAATCGAATCCGTAGTGTGAACCGCCTCTTTCAATACTTGCTTTTGCGTCCTGGGGGCGCGCAGGAATTCCGTGCCGGCTGGCGCGGTAAATGAAATAACGCTTGGACAAATTGGCCACGCGGGTTTCAGCCGGGCCCGGCTCGTGCAGCGCCGTCAGGCTAAAACGCATCAGCGCAACCACAATCAGCACCACCACGAGCACAAAAATCGCGCACGACATTCGTGATCGCATAATTCACTGGGCCTGCCACGGAAATACAACCCCTCGGTACTTACTTCGGATCTTTATCACGAAGCATCGGGTAGAACTGAATCCAAGTCATGTCTGTGTCCGACACGTTGGCGATATGGCATCCGGCGCACTCGGACGCAGGTCTTTCCGCGGAGGTCTTCTCGTATGGCAATGGATGATGTCCATAGGTGAAGAAGCCCCAGCCGTTCGTCTTTGCGAAGCGCTTGCTGTCTTTTATGGACATATCGATGCCGTTGTACACACCGTTAAAATACCCGCGTCCGGAGGGTTCCTTACGAGAGCCATCTGGGAACATCGGGTCAAGAACCCGCGTCAGTTCCTTTACGACGACCGTTCCTTCTGGAAACTCCCCTGTTTTCAGATATGCATCAACGTTTTTCTGCTCGATATACACGTGATGATATTCAGGGAAGTTCGACTTGGTACAACCTCCCGGCTGGTCGCAATTGAACTTCCCATTATTGAGGCCCTCGGGAGTTAGGGGAGCGCCTACAAAGACCCACCTGCGGTAAACGTGGGGGTCTGGTTGATTCACTGTGCCGTCAGCGTTAAACATTACGCTCGACGGTTTAGTCTGGGCAGCGACTGGCCTGCCGACCAGGAGGTGCCCGCCTAAGGCGGTCAGTCCAAGCCCAAGGATGATTGTCAACAGATACTTGTGCATTACAATTCTCCTCGTTAAGCGCCTTCAGAACCGAATATATGTAGAGTCTTCTGCTTACTTGGATTTGAGGACTGGGTAACCTTGTACGTACAACCAGTCGGTTGACTGAGCTGGAACATGACAGCCGAGGCAGTTCTTTTTGAAGCTGGTTGCGACTTGCTTATCGGGCGCATCGGCTTTGAAAAGTGCCCATCCCCATCCATTACCCCACAGCGGGTTATTGGGGAACCGATTCTTGGAGTCCTTGATCATCACGAACCAGACTATGGTCTTATTCGTAGCCCAACGTGCGTCGCCTGTCGTTAGTTGGGCGTGATCGGTCGTGAACGTTTCTTTAACGAGTACGGTCCCATCGGCAAACTTGCCATTTTTTCGGTAATACTGAGCCGCACCCGGCGAAGCATAAGTGACGTGCATTTCAGTGTCACCATTTGGACCGGTGGGACTGTAGGTTCCGAGAAACTGGTAAAGGTCCCGATAGTCCGTTGGCTTGCGAATATTCCCTGTCTTGTCAACCAGGTCGAAGCCGTTGAACGCCTCCTTGTTTTGCGAATGCAGAGGCGCGCAGGGGGTTAAGATCGCAAGCGCAAGGATGATCTGTGGTATGCGACGAGTCATATATTCTTCCTCCTATCGAACGATTCGTGCCGGCATGTTCAGCTGTGGTCCCTGAGTCTCTACCGGCTGATAGCTTCGATCACCAAGGGAGTGCACGAACATGGCCATACACGAATCTCGGCTGAACTCAGCAACAGTGTGAGAAAAGAGTAGTTGCCGGCTCACCTGTGGAGATTTTCGAAATTTGGGCATCGACAAGGTCAGCCCGCTGTCAATGCAAAGTCAGTTCGTGACGTTATATTGACGGACACGTCATCTTCCATACCCAAGCAACTCGGTCGCGCCACTCTGGACCGGTTTCGACTCAGTAGACTGAATTCGGGCCGCGCCAGCGCAGCTCGGGGTGAGTACCGGGTGTGCACTACTCCTGGTTGTGCACTACTCCTGGTTGAATCGAGAATGATCCGCCTGCTCTGGAGACGGCCGCTCACATTTATTCTGGATTGACGAGAAACGGTCCCGTGCGTGCAGTCTCGCTTGTTGCGCCGTGGGCGAATCACAGATGAAGTTTGCGCGGCAGGGGAGAATAGATATGACGAAGCGTGATCGAAAAAAACGCATGGAAACGGGGCCTGACTCCGCTGGACAAGGGGGAGCGACTCAACAGATTTCGGAAAACCCGATTGCAGACTTCGAAAGTGTAGAGGAGTTGCACGAGATTCCTGAAGACGATGTGCCAGGCGAATACCTGGACAACGACGACCACCTGGCGTAGGCCAAGAAATTCTTGACGTCTGGTGCCCGGAACGGTGTGCAGGATGAGCTCATTTGGTTGTGTTGCGTCCTGCTCGATCGATATGTAATCCCTCCGTGCGGCTACTCCTTACTCCGCCAGGAAGCGCGTCAGGAGGATGTTCGTTTTCCGGGAAAATACGTCTGGCATATTCGCACATTCGTGAGGCAGGGTTCGATTTGACGGCCGCGGCCCTGATCCTCCTCGAGCAGGGCAGCAAAGATCGTTGGCGAATCGACTTCTGAATGACAGGGCAAGTCAATCGATCCATTCATGCCCACAGTCGCGATGGACCGTATATTGCTGATCACGTCGAATTCTCACTGGGTTGAAAACTCATATCTGGAACGCAATTCAGCCGCGTTGCCTGCCGGTGACTGGTTCGTGAACCACGAATCGTAGAGTAAAGGTGTTGAGCAGTACCGCTAGCCTGCCTTCTTTAATTCGCCGACTTTCCACGAAATAACATGAATCAGATTCTCCCAGGACTTTACAAACGATTTGGCGCCGTCGTCCTGAAGTTGGGCGGCCAGAGCATCGATATCGATGCCACTCTCGGCGAACTGCCTGAGTGTAACGTCGCCAGGGCCATCATCTGTGGTGAGACTAGTGTCGATTTGTCCATGATCAGCAAAAGCCTTCAGAGTTTTTTCGGGCATGGTATTTACCGTGAAGGGAACTGCCAGAGCTTTGACGTACAGGATGTCAGATGCAGTAGGGTCTTTGGTGCCGGTGCTGGCCCACAGCAGACGCTGCGGCCGAGCCCCGAAATTGTAAATGCGCCGCGAGCGCTCGTTGTTGAGCAGAGAGTTGTAGGCATGGTAGATACGCTGCGCAATCGCGATGCCCAACCGGTTACGGAGAATGTCGGGCACGTTGTCCATGACGGCTGCATCCCAACGACTGATGAAAACCGAGGCGACCGAAGGAACATTCGGATTCAGGCCCGCATCAATGCGCCGCTCGATGCCTCGCAGGTAGGCTTCAGCGGACGCGAGATAGTGCTGCTGTGAAAATAGAAGAGTTACATTTACCGGAATCCCAGCGAAAATCGCTTCCTCAATGGCGGGAACGCCTTCCTTGGTTCCTGGGATTTTAATAAACACGTTCGGTCGAGCTGCGCGTAGAAACAACTCCTTCGTTGCTGTCACGGTAGTTGAGGTGTTATGCGCCAGCAAAGGCGAGACCTCGACCGATACCCAGCCGTCTACTCCATTTGTGCGATCGTATGTTGGCCGAAACAAGTCGGCAGCCTGCATAATGTCCTCGAGCGCCAAGTCGAAGAAAATCGCCTCAGTCTCTTTCCCGCTGAGGGCCTTCTCGCGGATAGAGGTGTCATAAGCCGAACTGTTCTTGATGTCGTTGTCGAAGATTGTGGGATTCGAGGTGAGCCCGGTCACTGAGAACTGATCGATATAACGTCTAGCAAGGCGATAGTCTCGCCGAGATTCCTGTCGAATTCAGTCCCATTCGGCCGCATAAGCAAATCTGAGGCCGAGCAGGCGTCGTGGAGAGGTCTCGGTGTTGTTGTGTTGACATGCCGACTGGAACTTAAAAGAGCCGCACTGATCTTGTCATCTCGGCAAAGGCGATTCGAGCGGCCTCAGGGCGGACTGAGCATTCGATCGTCTTTAGGCAAGATTCGCGAACCACTACAAGCGGCCAATGCACGGCGCGGTGCAGAAGTGGAACTTGGCGTGCATTTCATTCGACCGATCGAAGGAGCTTATCGATGGGAACGGCTGTTGCAGATCTGGATGGTGCGCCAGAGGCGCTGGCACAGCATCATCAAAGTGGAGTCGAAGAATTAACCAACATTTTCGTCGACCGCTGGCAATCCTTGTATCGGATAGCGATGCGGCAGCTTGAAAACGTGGCGGACGCCGAGGACGCAGTTCAGGACGCCTTTTTGTCTGCTTATAAGCATTTGGACCAGTTCAAGAGACAAGCTCGAATGTCCACCTGGGTGACGACAATTGTGATTAATTCCGCGCGGATGAAGTTGCGTCGGCGTCCACAAAAGGTGCATGTCGCTTTGAGCGATCAATCTCAGGATCACGACAGCGAGCAGGTCCTCGAAACGCTTCGCGACCATCGGCCCAACCCAGAAGAGGTGTCTCAAAGGAACGAGCTTGCAGAGCGGGCGGAGCGATTTACGATCCTGATGTCGCCGACGTTGCGCAGGACCTTCCAACTGCGCGCTGTGCGTGGGTTGAGCATTCGGGACACAGCTAAGATTCTGGGGGTACCAAGTGGTACCGTAAAAGCTCAGACTGCAAGGGCTCGCGCGAAGCTTAAGCTGCTGGTGCAAAACAGCGTTGGCGGAAAAAGAAAGCGAATCTAGGATTCTGTCAAAGCGGCGACAAGGGATCCATGTCGTCGGATGTTATTGCACTGTCACGCATCACCTATAAGAAATGATGCAGAACTTAGTTGGGCGACACCTTATAACGTGATTACCATTCCCGCCGCGGCTGGACCCTTCGTGCACCTGGGGAATTTACTCTTCCGATAAACATAAGTGCCCTCGCGATAAACCTATCGACTGTGATCGTGGCGGTGAACCTGAACTTTCTGCGTCATTTCACTTTACCGTTATTGACAATGGCTCAGCTACGCCGCTTGGTGCGCAGTACTTTCAATGGGTAAAGTGAAACGAAATATCGATCCTGATTCCGGGTTAGGGTCGGCCCACAGACGGCCGCCGTGCGATTCTATGATCGACCGGCTGATCGGTAGCCCCATACCAGTGCCTTCCGGTTTAGAAGTGAAAAATGGAGTGAAGATTTGGTCCAACTTCTCTGCAGGAACTCCAACGCCGGTGTCCATGACCGAAATCAAGAGCTGACCGCTGTCATCTTGCTGTGACTTGATCTTAAGTTTACCTGGCGTGTTCATGCTCTTCATCGCCTCGATACCATTGAGCATGAGATTCATCAAGACCTGCTGTAACTGTACGCGGTCTGCCATCATCGGAGGCAGATCGACCGAAAAGTCGCTGTCGATCAAAATAGAATGTTTGGACGCCTCAGACCGTAGCAAGGCAATCATCTCTTGGATGACTTCGTTTATATCAACTTCCTCGCGCTGCAGACTGTCCTTCTTAAACAGCGACCTGACCCGACCGATGATTTCAGATGCGCGGGCTACGTCTTTGACGACTCTCGACGCCGCTGCTTGTGCCTCCGCCAAGTCCGGGCGGTCCCGAGTTATCCATCGTGAACAGGTCCTAGCATCCGTCATCGCAGCTGAAATCGGCTGCTTGATTTCGTGTGCCAACGAGGCCGCAAGCTC